>JAAUYB010032494.1_pt1 | contig 32908 bp, 37 predicted proteins | sample 7278071 | NCBI WGS metagenome assembly JAAUYB01 (sample SAMN14350121, study PRJNA611818) | marine sediment metagenome | isolation source: surface marine sediment (1.8m) | place: French Polynesia: Moorea | collected 2018-08 | reverse complement strand
CATATCCTCTTCCCACAACACCTCATAACAAAAACCAAAAACCATTCCAGTCCTTCCTGGAGGGGAGGGGACAATTTCCACCTCTTTTGGACAGCAAAGTCCATGTCTCATTTGGCCATGGTAACCACCCACCACCCTTGTCTGGAAGGAACGGCTTTTAGAATATGCTTTTAAGAAACATTTTTGGCTTGTCCCTTGAGCAAAATTCCAAATCACATCCCTGCACCATATTCTACCCCTCCTGTCGCAAATCACCTTTCCCTATGTTTTTCTGCATTTGGCAGGGCCTGAGACATTTTTTCAAATTATTGATTTTCGTCATTTGGCTGGGACCTAGAGAAAATTTCCGAGACCACCACAAGAAATTCGTCAATTGGCTGGTAAAAGACTTTTTTGACAAAAAGCAGAAATATTTTCGTCAAAAAGCAGCCCCACCAGAGAAAGAGCTTTCACTGCTGGGCGTCTCCTCCTTTGCCGAACGGATTTTAAGCGGAGAATCTCTTCTTTCCCCTCCCTCTGAACCACCCGCTGTTGCGACCGACCTGTACCTCTTGTACCGGAGAGCTATAGTTACCAACCAACGTCCTCGTCGCCGCAACATTTCTCCTCCTCCTCATTTTCTCCTTCCGCGTCCGTTGCAGCGACGTCCCCTCCCCCCTCATTTTGGCAATCAGCCGGGCACCGCTTTTTCCCTCTTCCTTGTCGTGGACGAGCTGTGTACAGTAAGTCGCCTACGCCGGCTACGATGATTAAAAGAGGGAGGAGGGAGGAGGGGGCGACAGACGGCGGGAGAGACAGAAGACGACACTGCTATTATTAACCGTACAGCAAAGGAGGGGGAGAGTCTTACAGCGAAATTTGCTTCAAGGGACGGACCGGGTAAAAGAGAGGACGAGACGGCTGGAAAGATGCTATCTCCCCCTCCCTCACTTGCTATACGTCTTTTTGGCTGCAAAGAAACTTTGCGAGATTTTTCCTCTCTTTCCTCCTCCTCCCCAAACGAGAAATATGCCAGGCTTCCTGCATCGCTCGTTCACGAACAAACAAAACTGTTTTGTCGTGCATGCCATGAGATGGGGATCCCGAGAGACGTTGCTTCTTTTTTCCTACAAAAAAGGATTGAGAGGTGCTTCTTTCTTTCTCTCTTTTTTTCTCAAGACGCATTACGAATTCCTTTTGGACTGCCCCATCAGTCTTGTGTACCTCCTCCCCCTTTTCCTGCGTAGGAAACCACTACGAAAAAGAAGAAGGGACTCCCCACTGCATAATGCTTCTTCTTCTTCTTCTCCGTCTTTTCACCTCTGGAGAGCTCCTCTCCCCCCTAAAACGTAAGCAAGCAGCGGGCGGCGCCTTCCTCACTCCCTCCGCCGTTCGGTCGTGCAGACCAGAGGAGAAGGGGAGAGACACCGTTATTCGAACACGGAACAGGTAGTGAGAGGAGAGGCTCTCCCTCCCCCTCCCTGCTGACTCTTCTTCTTTCCTCCCTCAGGGGAAGAGGGAAGAGGCTCTCAAGCTCTTTCACTCGCCACCGCAGCCAGAAAAACTTGCTCTCTGCTTGCGTTGGAATCACCGGAGAGGGGGGAAAGAAAGGAAAAGAACCTGGGGTGCCTGGAAACGTCTGGAGACGACTCGAGAGGGGGGGAGTAAGTTCGGCATGAAAAGGGGTTTATTTTGCACCATACTTGAATACCATGCTATGCAAAGTTTTGTAAGGGAATTTAACTTGTGTTGCCTTTCCAACATGCATTCAAAAACCGAGCGCGCTCGCCCATCCGTCCGTTCCTCCCCGCCGCAAGCGTTGTTGTTGATGTGGTTGTGGCGTCGGCGACTGCAGCAGCAGCAGCAACCAACACTTACACACACACACTCCCTTCTCCTTTTTTTTCGTGTTGTCGCTGCTGCTCTCCGTTCTGGGTGAAGGGGGCCCATTGCCTGTGTGCGCTCCCAGGTTTTCCCTTCCCCCCCCCCCAAAGGTGGTTCTCCCCTTCCTCTTTGGAGAGCTATAGCGGAGAGCGGGGGGAAGCCTGTACAGGAGAGACCATCGCCACAGCACCATTCGGAGGGAGGGGATAGGTACAACCACCTCTTCTTCCCTTTTTCCTTCCTCCTTCTCCTCTTCAGTCGCCAGTCACCGGTCGGTCGGGGGGAGATCGAAAAGAGCAGTGACTTCTCCGACGTTGCCCCCTGCGTTGCGTTCTCTTCTCTTAGTGCGAGTGTGTGTGTCTGGTTCAATACTCCCGTATCTCATGTGAAGGTGTTCTTACGACAGATGAATTCGGTGATAAAATAAAGTCTGATGTACGCATCTCCGCTTAATGTTAGCACAAGTGTTTGTAGTTGCCTCCGTGAGAAGGAAGGAGAGTGACGGCAAATTGTGCTAAATTAAGTGAACGGTTTTTTACGTGTGTGTGCGACGGCTGTCTCCCCCCCCCCCTTCCCATTCCCAGCCGCCGTCTGGAAAGGCAGCATAGCTTGACTGACAAATGGGGGATGAACCGCGGAAGTCCATTTGTCTTTAGCGCCTCAGTTTCATTATTTTGGCGCTGACAGCAAAGTGCTTCCAACTCAACGTACCATTTATGTATTTCCAGCTCTGCAAAATAGAGCGAGGAATTAGGTGGAAAAAAAATGAAGAGCAGAAACATCGGCAAGCGACCTTAAGTAGTCGTAGATACCGTAACAAAAGATGGTGAACTCTCTGGCCATCGCCAAGGTGGAGCCCAGCATGTCAGTTCAGCAGAACGGCGGGGCGGTGGCAGCCTCGTCTTCCTCCGTCATAGGCGGCGGCGGATCCGCCATAGGGAACGCCGCGGCAGGGATCGTCACTCCCTCCGCCGGCATCGGCGTGGGGGACTTCACCCTGCACTCAGCCGCCGCAGCCGCAGGCGCTTCTCTGGGCGGAGTGTCGCCGCTCCACGGTCTTCCCACGGCACCAGATGCCTCAGTGGCGGCCGCGGCCGCCGCTGCTGGCCTGGTTATGAGCGGGGACGATGACATTGTGATGAAGCCGGGCATACCCGGAATAAAGTCGGAGCTGCTGGAAGACATTTTCGGCCCAGAGTGGGCCGAAAGCGGACTAGAGCCCGTCATTCCCTCCTCGCTGTGCTCCTCTTCTTCAACAGCTTCATTCCCGTCGCTGACGACGGCATCCCAAACTCCCGTCTCAGTGACCACTCCTGCCTCAGCTCACTCCTCGGTTGCCTCTCCTACGGCCATGGTGCTCAGTCCCCCTCCGGTGCCCTCCTCCTCCTCCTCGTCTTCCAACTCCCGCCCTCCCCTCCCTGCTCTTAAGATGCCCCTCTCCCCTCCCACCAACAGCGGCGGCCTCCGCAGCCCCGTCTCCGCCCCCGCGGCCGTCCGCTCTGCCCCCACGCCCTCCTCCCTCTTCCCCACCATCCCCCAGTCCCCCTCCCCGTCCTCTCAGCCGGCGGCCGTCGTCGTCCCTCCCCCTCCTCCCCCGCTCGTCCAGTCCGGACTCAGAATCGTCATCCCCTCGCACCCCGACACCACCACCTCCGCCATCACCTCCCCACCGTCCTCCGCCGGCAGCAGCGGCGCGGGAGGCGCCAGCGGAAGCAGCAGCGCCCCCGGCAGCTCCTCCGCTAAGAAGACTGTTTTCACCGCCAAGGGTAAGAAAATGCAGAAGAAAAAACTGTAGTTGCACCCATGTGTGCAATTAAGAAAGGGCTCCCCGGTGGTTTGTTTGGAAGAAGGTGCATCTTCCTCTTTGCTGCACTCCACAATCCACATCACACAAATAAGGGGAGGAAACTAGTGGATGGGTTGGGGTTGCTTGGTGCATCATTGATGGGCGAAGCAAAAGCTCGCTCGGGCATGAAACGAACCGGCCATGGAGAGAGAGACGATCGAAAAAGAGGGGGTTGAGGTTGGTGGGGAAATCCGCCAGTCCTACTGGGAAATTCCTTCTGGAAGGAAAAGAAGAAGAAGACATGACGATAATGTCATTCTCCCCCCCTCCAACTTGACGATCCTCGCGTAGCTGTTTCTCCTCCTTTCCTGTTCTACGTCATTGGAGAGAGCCTCTTCCTTTTCGCGAAAAGGAAAGAGAGAGGAAGGGAGACTCTTCTGAAAAAAACGAGGGAGGAAACCGTGTGTCGTACTTACTTTTACTGTGCCTTCCATACACGTCGGGAAAAATCCCAACTTCTTCTTCTTCCTCTTCTTTCCGTTGCCAAGGGTGATAGAGTTAGCGGTACTCCTGCCGTTAAAGTGGCTGTGGCTGCCGCAGGGCGGGGTGGAAGGAAGAGGGAAGGAGGAGGAGAGGCAACGCAGCTCTCCACCTTCCCTTTTTCTCCCCTTCTTCTTTTCCCCTTCCTCATTCCTTCCTCCTCTTTTTTCCTGCCCTGCCTCAGCTCTGCACCGTACTCTACCGCCTTCCTTTTGCCTTCCTGAAACACTGGAAGAAGGGGGAAATATCAATGTTTCTTGACTCCTCCCCTTCTCCATTTCCCAAAAAAATCGACTCTTGTACCTCAGCCAAAGCTCCCCCAGGCGACCCCGTGGTTCTTCTTCTTCGTAATCGGCAGTTTGTTGCTTCCTGTGAGTTGCTCCTCCTCCTCCTTTCTCCCTTCAAAATGGTCCATTTATTCCCATCTGCGGATAAGGAAAAAAGAAAATTGAAAGGCTGCACGAAGGGAGCAGGAGGAAGAAGATCCCCTTTCCTTTTTTCGCTTCGATTTTCCCATACGCAATAGGCAACATTAGCTAAACTCCTTTTCTAAATTTACCAAAGTGGAAGGAGCGTGTGAGAAACGTATTATGATGCTTTTTTTCTTTCTTCTCTCCTCCGGCATTGTAATTTGGCCCGCCGCATTCCTGGAGGGGGTCGTTACGAGCACTGTGTCATCTTAAATTTCAACGACTTCCCCCATTTTCCTCCCTCTTCTGAGCGCGAATCCCCCCCCTCTTCCAACCCCATCCTCGCACAGAAAGTTGCCAACAACTCCTTCAGACACTTTGAGCAATGAGCAGCTGCCTGAAACTCAAGCAAGGGAGCGAAGAAGGGGTGTTGGGTGTGGGAGGGTGTGGGATGGGGAGGAGAATAGCAGAAATGCCGCCAAACTGTTGGCGCGGACGAAGAATGAAAAAGAAGAAAAAGAGAAGTGGGACTCTCACTTCCCCTCAAAACACCCTTTCGCCGTTACAGACATTCCGCATTGCGATGTAGTGAACGTGGAAAGGAACGCGAGGGAGAGAGAGGAAACCTGCCGATCCTTCGTTGTACGTACGTATGTACGACGTTAAAGTCTTTATACCTCCTTCTCTCTTTCACTTGATAAGCCGGACAAAAGCGGGGACAACTCGGCGGAGGAGGAGGAGGATCAAGAGGCGGAAGAAATTGGGAAGAAAGACAAAAGTTTCCGTCGGATGAATGACAGACGAACGACCGTTTTTTACTCCTCTATGTACGTGCAACGGCGGGGCGCACCCCTTACTCCCCTTTCTCCCCCTTCCTTCGCCCCCTCGGGGCATTGCCAATATCTGACCACTCGCTGCAGCTGCACTCGAGGGCTGGATTGACAAAAAGAACAAAAATATAACGTATATACCGTAAGGAAAGGATAATAATAATAATGATGGACAATAATAGAAATATAAGTTTACTTCTTTTCTGCCGCATCATTCTTTGGCGAAATATCCCCTCCATGCTCCCCTGCTATCCCGCGAAGGTGAGGTTGGCTTTTCTGGATCCTGGCGGCAGCGGGAGTTGAAGTGATGCCAAGAGACAGGCAGGAAAAGGAGAGGGGCGATGTTGGAGGCTACTCACGTTCCCCCTCACTCTTCCCCTTCCGGGGGCGGGGGAGCGAGGAGGAGGAGAAATCATCAAAGGAAAAGCAAGTACAATTGAGAAGGAAGTAGGGAGAAGGGGACTTTCCTAGCTAGCTGTACTATACGGAAGGGGGGCCCTGCCCGGGTCTTCCGTTCTCCCCTCTCCCTCCCTCGACCACCCCTTCCAGCTCTCCCCCTGCCAGAGAGTATAGTAGATGGAGGAGGGGAAGAAAGGGGGAGAGGAAGGGGGAGATGGATAACTCTTCCGGGAAAGGGATGGGGGGATGGGTGGAGGCTGCAGGCTGTACTGCCTTGCCGGAGAGAATGAGGGAGGAAGAGGAAGGGTTGGTTTGGCTGGTACTACTAGGAAATACAGTGGTGGTGGGATACCGTAGTACTACTACCGTACGAGAGAGGGAGAGTAGGGAGGAGGGAAGGGCCCCTATCCGGCGCTGGCGAAGAAAGACGACGGCGGGAACCAAGACCACGTAGTAGTAGCAGATGCAAGCAACCCACCAACATCCTCTCCCCATTCCACCACGACCATCTCCTGTGCTTGCCGCAGTGTTCCCGTTTTCTTTCGCCTTCGTCCTCTGTCTCGATTTCCAGATCCCCCTCCCCCCCTCCCCTTCATGTTTTGCCTTTTTGCCTCCCCCCACAGATTACCTCTTTCCTCCTTCCCCATGTCTTTTCTTTTTCTCCACCCCCGCCTCCTGCGCACAGAGACTTTTCTCCCCCCCCCTCGTCCCTTGCCGTCTTTTTGTTGCAAGATCCGGCCGCCGGTGGCGGAGAAGAGCAAGGCGGAAGAACAAGCAGGAAGGGAATGGAGAGCCTCCCTCCCGGTTTTGCTTCTACTGCTACTTATTGCATGACGTGACGTGCAAATGGCCAACACATGTGACTCTTTCATTTGCGATGGAAGCCCCCAATCCTCCCCGTGCACCCCTCCCCTCTCTTGAGCAGGCTTGTAATGTAAAGAAACATTGCCTAAGAGGGGAGTGAAAGGGGAAATAAGGAGCTAGGGCATTAATTCGTCATTAAGTGCCCCCTTTTCTCTTTCATCCCCTCTTCCGTTTTCGTCCGAAACAAACCCCCTCCCCTTCCCCTCTCGATTTTACAACACGCTCCGGATTCAGCCGCCACTTGATTCGCCGAAGCTGGTCGCGCATGGAAAGAATGTTTCGTCCTGGCCTTTCCTGGAAGACGTACTGCAGTGCAAATTTGGCGAATTTCGCACCTGTCTACATGTAGTAAAAGGGCGAAAGTTGTAGTCGTAGTGGAGAGCTTCCACTCCCACCTCACCGGCTTTCTCTCTCATGCAGGATGGAAGGAGATGGAAGAGCAAGAGAGCAGAGAAAAGGGAAGGGGGGGAGAAGCAAAGGGGGATGGAGCCATCAGTGGCTGCTATCATGCATGCAGCCCTGGTTCCCTTTGGATCAGGGAAGAGGGATGTATGTAGGAAAAGATTGGGGGGATAGGCGAAGGGATGGAAGGAGGGGGGTGGGAGGGAGCCCTCTCTCCCCCCGGTCTCTGCATGGATGGCTGCCAGAGCTGCAGAAAGGGGGGAAGGGGATGTTGGGGGAGGGATGGGAAAAGGGGAGGGGGGGAGAGGGAAGGGAGGTTGCTGCAGTTGGACCAGCTCCCGTTCTCGCTTGCGAAAAAAAGGGAGAGATGGAGAAACGAGGGAGGGAGGGAAAGGGGCGACTGATCGATTATGACAATCGTGTGTTCGAGTGCTTGTGTGGACGACAGTACCTAGTAGCAGGAGAAGAAAATATTTCCGATTCCTCAGAAGAATCGGTTTTGCCCCACAGTAAGTTGAAGTGGACAAAAAAGGGGGAGGGGCAAAAAAGTGTCACCTTGCATTTCATTTTGTAGTGTCGCAATTCCCTTCTATTCGATCGGGCGGGGGATTGAGAGCGAATGTTACGTCGTTAGTCCGGACATTCTGACGACGCCGGGAGGGAGAAAAGGGGGAAGAGGAGAGGGAAGTATCGGGGAAATAAATCTTTCTTGGCTTTCGCGAATGGGGCGGAGTAGGGTTGGGTGGGGGCGGAATGGGAGATTCATTTGCACCGCCACTCCGCCTATAATGAGCCTTCTCCTACTTGCCATCGCTCCTTCTTTGGATGGAAAGGAGAGATGGCAAAGATCTCTCCCTCTATCTGCTCTGCAGTATCTATTGCGAGAGAGGGAAGGAGGGAGTGTTACTGTAATTTTCGCCATAAGGAGCTTCTTCTTCTTCTTCTCAATGATGATGATGGCTCACTTCTGTTTCCCATCGCGCCTCCTTCTTTCGTTTTTTTTCCTCAGGCGAAAAAAGAAGTGGTTCCGCAATTCCTGTCATGTCTTTTGTCACCGTCCGTACGGTTCCCGTTTTCTTTCGTTTTCCTTTTTTCCCACACATCATCTCTCCTTGCCAAAATAAAACGGACCCGACAGTTGTGGTTTGGGACAAAAAAGGAGAACCTGTCCTAGAGAGCGAGAGGAAATTCTTTCCTATAAAATCCCGTGTGGCATTTTGATTCCGAAAAAAATTCCAAAATCGATGATTTAGTTTTGCCATCCCTGATTTGCCCACATTTTGGGGTCGAACGAGTAGTTAGTTCAATTGTGTTCACAAAGTTCTTATTTTCGAGCACAGAAATAGTGCGTCGTATTTACGTATGCGGGAAAAAAAAGACAATCGTAAAAAGGACGAGAAAAAACTATTTCCTCCGCCAATTAAGCGCGACTTCTTTCCCCCTTCTTCGGTCGGACAATTCCTCCAGTCACGCAGCCATTCCCAGTCGCTCCCCAACTTCCTCCATACATGTACCTAAGTTTAGAAGCAGTCTCCTCCTCCTCCTCTTTCTCCGCAACCACCTCTGCTTCTGCTGCTGCAGGAGTCTTTCCTTCCTCGCCTGAACCTGGTCAGGAGAGGTAAAACTTGCGCTTGCGGCACCACCCTCCCCCTTTTCCAGTCTTCTTTCGCTTCTTGCATTGGTGGAGCATGTTTCACCAATTTGTACATCACTAGCGTAGACTCCCCCAAAAAGCGCTTGCTTGGATTTCTGTTATATATAGAACTGCTTTGTGAGTTTTCATTGCCCAGGCGATTTTTTCTCCTTTGGGCGAAGCTTCCCCCTCTTCTTCCCCTTCTCGATCCGCCCCGGCGCGACTGGTCTGGCTGCTCTGCTCTGGGCAGGAAGAGGGGGAGGGCGCAGGAACTGGCTGAAAAGTGAAAGTCTTGTTACCCAGCCGAGGCAGAGGTGAGGGGAAGGGGAGGAGGAGGAACTCCTGCAGAGGTAAAGAAGAAGAAGAAAACACGTCTTCTTGGGTACCACGAGGCTCAAAAGGGGAACTGTGGAATGCTGTTTTTACTCGCATTCTGTTGCATGCTTAACACTTTCTTATGCTTGAATGGGGGGAAACTATCCTCTCGAATTTGTCGCAATAATGTCTCAGGTGTCTGGTGTCACCTTTTATCTGAGTAAGAGTAGGAGGGAAGTAGAGGACCATTCCGTATCTGATAAGCTCTTCCTTCCTCCGGCCGACGAGGAAGGGCTTGCGCCACCATTGTCCCCCCCTTCCACATGCCAGCTAGCTCCTCCTCGCCTCTCTCCGCGGCTGCAGTTTTACGTGCATTTTTTACCCCCTCTCCACCTCTTCCTCTTGCGTACGCTCGCACTGGCTGGAGGGTGGGAGAAGGCGGGAAGCGGAGGGGAGGGGGAAAAGGGACTCTCTCCGCAGTCGCGTACAGGATTTCGCCATGTGCACAGTCCCGTTCCAAGGCTTGATTTCCAATGCCGAAACGGTGTTTGTTTGTGCCTCCGCCCCACAGTGTTGCTGGCAATAATAGGCCCGTTTTTTCGGGATCGTTTCCAGTGAAATTCCGTTGGTGGTGAAAGATCCGGTTCCAACTTTCACCTGAGCAGGGATTCTCGGAAAACACGAGGAATTTACGGCGGCGCCCCTGGCGGAAAGCAACGCTCTCTCGTGTAGGCTACGCTCTGCGTGAGCCCCGGCTTGGCTTTTGAAAGCGGGATTTCCAGTGATTTTTTTGTAGCGAGAGAGAGAACAAAAGAAACAGTTAGGTTTGTCCAGTGACTCATTCCGCTGGCGAAAATATGATGAAAGTATCGGCCGGCGGCGGCGCCGTTGGAGGAGCGGGAGGCGCGGTCTCCCTGCTGTGTCCTCCTCAGATGCAGCCTCAGGCTCTGACCATTCACCAGAACGGTGGCGGTGTGATGCTGCAGGCGCCACCTCACCAGATGGTGCCCATGAGCATACCAGGACCTGGCGGAGACGGAGGCGGTGGAGGTCTGTCCATCTTCGCCGTCAACCCTCCTCCTGCCTCCTCCGCCGGATCCATGCCAACACTTCCTTCCTGCCCTCTGCCGCTGCAGACCATACAGACCGCTCACCACCACCCGAACCACCACAGCATCCCGCAACAACAACAACAATCTCCGACCGCGCAGCTTTCGACGCCAGTCCCCTCTTCTTCCATGGGCGACCCCCACAGCAACAACCCCATGCATAACGGTGAAAAAGACATAACGCGAATCTGAAAAAAACACACAAGTTTCCTCCTCATTTCCCCCTCGCTCCTTTAACCGCCGATTTGTTACTCCTCCCCCATCCTTCGCCATCGCAGCGGCGAAAGGTCGGAATTGCGAAATGGCCGTATTCGTACTCGAGAGCGAAAGAAGGAGACGAAGAGGTCCTTTTCTCTCTCTCTACTGTCGTCGTCGATATAGTAGTAGTTTCTTTCGCCGTCGTTATCTCCCCGCAGCATCTGACTGCTTGCTTCGACCAATGATAAAAAGAGGCTCTTCTCTTCCTCCCCTTCTTGCACCGCGCTCACAGCAGCACGTGAGGGAAGAGGGAGGAGGGGAGGGATGTCGAAACCCTCTTCTTGCAAGCATGAAGGGAAAGGAGGAGGAGCTTCCCCCTCTCGTTCGTTTTCTTCGCGGTCACCTTGCTGCATTTCGGCGGCGGCGGCGGCGGCGGCGGCGGCCTGTCTATTTTTTACCCCCTTCCTTCCCTTTTCTCCTACGTCGCGCAAAAAAAAAGAAGAAAAAGAAGCCGCCAAAGGGAGCGAAATATTGCAGCCAGTCAAAATTAACAGTTTCGCCAAAAATAGAATATCAATACCTGTGTTTTAAAAATGTGCGAAGCTGACATGTTCCCTTCTCTACTTGTTCTTTTCAGCGCAAATCGAGATAATCCCTTGCAAGGTGTGCGGCGACAAGTCGTCTGGCGTCCACTACGGCGTCATCACCTGCGAGGGCTGCAAGGGATTCTTCAGGAGGTCGCAGAGCTCAGTCGTCAACTACCAGGTAGTTTAATGAAAAAATATTCACTTTTGTTCGATGTCTAAGTTTTGGCTTTTTTTATTTTCAGTGCCCGCGCCAGAAGAACTGCGTGGTGGACCGGGTGAACAGGAACCGTTGCCAGTTCTGCCGACTGCAAAAGTGTCTGGCGCTCGGGATGTCCAGAGACGGTAAGCGAACACAAATGGACCGATCGATCAATCGTCGGGGGGAATTAATTTCTCTGCTTTTGCGAAACACAAAGGGCCTTTTTTGACACATGTGTATACGCATGCGAGTTATACAAAGAGAGAGGAGGGGTTCGTATTATAACCGCGATTCCCCCGTTCTGCAGAGCGTGACGGTGGTCTCCATCTAGTGCGTCTAGTGCCCCTTCCTCTACAGCCGTTTCGAAAATATAAAAAAGCCCTCCCTCCTCTTTGTTGAGCAACATCGCCCGCTACCACTTCAACTAGAGTTTCCAACCAAAGGGGAGTGTCACATTTTGCCTCTTCCCTCCCCCGCTAAATTACCCCCTGCCAGCTTATGCAACCCATGGTAAAACTAGGGGAGTGGGGAGGGGAGAAAATGTGGCAGCGCGGTATCCGGCAAAAAAGGGACCTTTTCGCATTGCGTGCCGAAAAAGAACGGGGGTACCGGTGCATCAAATCATGATTGCACTTTCAAAAAGTTTTTTTTAGGAAAGCAGACTTGCTGACCTGTCGGGGGAATGGGAACGAAAAGGAAGATAGACGCAGTTTTCTTTTTCATCGCGGGACCCGTTTTCTCGATTCTTGGCCTTTCGCCAGTCCAGTCCGTAGGGCAGAACACAGTCGCTTTTTTCGGGGGGAGGAAGTGTACGGTAGATGAATGTGTGGGGGAGAGAAGATGCTTGTGCTAGACTGGCTTCAGTCACTCTCTCGGCGGCGGCGGGGGCTTCCTAAAGAGGAAGGGGGAAAAGCCAAGCCGGATACACAACAACACTAGCCTCATCCTCTTTTTCTTCCTCTTTTTTCGCCTCTTCGCGAGGGAAGAATATCGGTCAAATGGCCGATAGAAGAATGGGAAAAACATTCGCCAAAAAAAACTAGGCGAGGAAAAATGAAATGAAAACGAAAATCTAGAATTGGAATGTATAAAAAGAACGATTTTTTTTAAATGCAGACGAATCTCGTGCAAGGCATAGTTTTTCTACCTCGCAAAAAGAGGGAAAAGAGCGCGAGTTTGGCCCAATGATCTCGATTTCCTGAGCTCTTGCCCAAGACAGGGAGGAGGAGGAAATTATTCTTTCTCTCTGGCGGAAAAGAGGGAAAAAGAAGAAAAGGCCAAAAAACTTCCACTTTTTTCGAAATTTTCGGTACATCCCGAGATGAAGCATCCTCTCCCTCCTCTTTCTCCTTTAACTAATCTGCCTTCTCCAGTTCCACCCCTCACCTCTCCTCCTCTCCACTTCTAAGTCGTTCGTATGATGTGAAGGAATATGGCGGCTCTTCCTCCTGCCCGTCCCCATGTGCTGTTTTGAGGCGGTATAGTTACTAGGTATTGCTTATAAAAGACAAAATGAGCTCCTGAACAAATGCCATATTTTTCACAAATAAATTGTGCATTTAAAAAAGACAATATCTTTTAAATTTGGCGAATTCTCTTTTGGCCAGCAGTCTCCCCAAACTTCTTCTTTCTCGAGGAAGAGAAGACGGAAGGAGGGTGAGGGGAGGGTGCAAGCATCTTCTTCTTTCCTCTTTTACTTCCCCCTTCCTTCCTGCAACAACAGAAAAACCCAGTCAAGTCACTTCCCCCTCCCCAGTCCCCACCGACTTTAGGCAACAGCCCAGGCCAAGCCAGCCAGCAAAAAGCACTGCTGCTTAGGTAACTCCTTCCTTTCTCCCCAGTGAGTGGGGTGGGCGCCCGCCGACGCCAGAAAGTAGGTCACCACATGTTCGGGCAGTCGCCTTCCCCTGGAGAAACACTGTTGCCAGGGAGCAGCAGCAGCAGCACTTCTACATGTGCTTTTGCTCTTTTGCCTCTTGCTTGGTGCAAGGTGGCTTCAGACTTCGGCTGTTCGTGCGTGTATGAGTGTGACTTCGACCCCTCCTCCCTCTTCTTCCTCCCTTTCGTAGCCGGGGGCTGTTTTGTATTATAATGGATAGATAGGGCTATAAATGAGGAAGGAAAAACCCTGGGCACAATGCTTCTTCCCAGCTAGAGAGGGAAAGGTAGAAAAGAGAGAGAGGGGGGGGAAATCAGGTTTTTGTCTCTTTTCCTCCCTCCCCCGGAACTACGCAATGTTTCAGGGAAGAAGCGGAAAAAATATACCGTTGAAACAGAAGGCAATAGATAGATTTCGCATAGAAAGTACACTCTAAGAGCGTTTCGAAAAATTAAATAGGAGTGGTCAATTTTGGCCAGGTGCGCTCGCTTACTTAGCGCTAACGGTAGGGAAAGGGGGCTCTAATTTTCGAGATGGCGTCATCATGCGTCGCTCGTTTCGTCCGACGACGACGACAAATGTTGGGAGATTCGATTGCCCCATCCATCCTCCTCCTCCTCCTCCTCCTCCTCCTCCTCCTCCTCCTCCTCCAGCGCTCGAAAGCCAGCTGCTGTCCGAAGTCTTCCCCCTCCCCCTCTTCTCTTTTCTTATCATGAATTTACGGGGGAAAACAACCAATCCAATCCTTCTTTTTATGCATGAAAGAAGGACGAAGGCAAATTCAGACAACTCCTTTTTCGCCTCTCTCCTCGAATTGCAATCTCACGACCGTCGGAGAAAAAAAAGGAAATACACGTTAGACCAGCCTCGGCGGCGGTGGTGATGCAACCCCCCGCTTGCATCACATCTACTTGCTGCTACTCCCCCTCTTCCGTCAGGCCTACCTTCCTTCAGTGCTGCTACTACTATACTTCCCTCGGCAGACATAAGAAGGGGAAGAAAAGGAGGAGGGGGAAAAGTTATCGTGGGCATGTGGTGATGGCTAGCCATTTCTTTCTTCGCTGCCTTCTTTTTCCCTTTTTGGATTATTGGCCAAAGCGGCGAAGGGAAGAGATACCATTTTTGGAAATTTCTTTGCCATGATGTGTGCATATGTGGTCACAAGCCCATTTAGAAAGGAAGGTCCACTCTCCTTCGAGACGAGGAAGAGATGGAGAACCATAAAAATGGGCACCTCCATTCTAAGAAGAATTTTTCGACCGCCAGGATAAGTTCCGAGTTTTGCCTACAACCAACGCGATTTGAACTTGAAGCTAGAAGATACATCTATAGCTATAGCTACTTTTCTGTATAATCTCGAGCACCTCTGAAATGTTGCAATAATGCGTCTTCCCCCGAAAGATAAGAGAATATTGCCGAGGGGCCAAAAATGGAGGGGGAGAAACGACTGCGGTCCAAGATGAAACAGACTAATGATTCCTCCTCCTCCTTTTCCCTCCGAGCCGCTGTGGTTTTTGCGGACAAGGAGGAAAAAGGGAAAAGCGAGATTTGCCTTTGCTTTTGTTTGTTTTCGGCTGCTTTGACTCGCACTTTAATTTTCCTATAAAAAACCTGAGGAAACGCCCTCGGAAAATTTGGGGTAATTCCACACAGATCGTAATCAACGTACGTTGCGGCTATCTTTGTAAATATTATTCTTACTTTCCTCCACCTTTTTGGCTAATTTGGACGATCTTGCATCACAACTCCATTCTTCCTCTCCCGGGAAAACCAGATCATAAAAAATACGATCAGACCGCGCGAAAATAACGCTCTTCCTCCGCGGCGGCGAGGATGAAACATAAAAGTTGAAATATTGTTTGCGAAATCAGGGGTAGAGGGGGCTTTGTGCAACAACAGCGACATGGTTGGTCGCGGGCAAGGGGGAAGGGAAAAACTCCATTCTGTCGTCTCGCTCCAAAGGATCTTTGGGAGGGGCAGAGGTGGAAGGGTGGTGGTGCAAGCCGCTTAGTGGGCTGAGACAAAAAAGACGAAGCAGAGGGAGGGTGTGTTAGTAGCGCCGCCATCCATTTCGAACGTGGTTGCACAATGCAACTACTTTGCCCCGCCAAGGTTAAAAACGCGCCATATTCCGGGAATAAAAGAGGGAGGAGGATGTGACAGGTGGGCCTGACGAAAAAGACGGAACACTTTCCTTTCCTCGGCATTTAGATCCTGATGTGTCACGCGCGTTTTTGCCCTAATTTCGGCATGGAAAACAAAGTTAATCCGATTAAACTGCAACTCCTCATGTTATTTTTCCGCCGAACGATAAAAACGACGAACCCTTTCCCCCTCGAGGCCGTAACTTTTATGCCATCTCTCCTCCCTTTGAGAGGCAACAGGTCTTTCTTTCAAAGGCCCCCTGAGGCGAGTCTTTTTTCCTCCTTTTTTCCCAGACGGAAAAGAATGGGGGAAAGAAAGTAGGTCAGGAAATTGCAACAACAAACTTCACCACCGCCACCGCAAAAGACGACGGAGACGAGCCTGCAAACTCACGCAAAAGTCGTTTCTTATATTCCAAGATTTTATATTTTTATACGACTGCAGTACAACGTAAAGTAGGAAGAGAACTTATTGCGGTAAACCATGCGTGTTGTGCAGAAAGTTGTTTTTTTGCAAAGGTCTCATAATTGGGAAATTCTTGTTTTTGTCCAACCCTAAAGTACCACACTAAACAAGTGTGACCTTAATCGCGTGTGAGTAAGATTATTATTTGTAATCGCCAACGTATCGTAAGAAATATGGGGTACTACGTATACATAAACGTACATTTGTACACACATGATTACAGACCATGATTGGAAGCCCAACGGATTTTTCCCCTCCTAGAAACAAGTTCCCACTTTTCTCCATCAAGTTTTCCTCCCTCGAAAAAGAACTGGAAATGTTGCTTTTGTGGCAGAGGATGAGGGGAAAAGGAGGCTAATTACATTCGCCAATAAAGTGCCTTCTGCCCACTACAGTATTGTAAGTCTGGCCTCAGCTGCACGCGACAGGGGCGGGGATAAGGGCCCACTTTCACCCCAAAGAAACGGTACATGTGTTATCATGTACCGTATTTTCAGTTCGGTGTGACCTATATACAATAACAATGAAACAACGGTTTTACATTTTACATTTTCATTTTTGTGTCAAATCCCAACGCGGATGTTGTACATGTGGCCTTTATAATGGCCCCTCCCGTCTGCTGCAGGAGGGGAGCGTGAATAATGAACCCCGTCTGGCAACTTTCTCCCACAAAAGCCTTTGGGCTTGCTTGTATGCATGGGTGGGGAAGGAGAATACTCCCTTGAGAGCAGCGAGGCCCACAGAGGCAATTAATACGTGCGACCTCATGTGCAATTTCCATCGTATAATAGGGAACACTTTGCTTTCTCATTTTTAAAAATCCAGAAATTTAAAAAGCTTTCCCAAAGATTCATTTACTTTTAGAAAATCAAAAGTGCACTATGGGCAAGAGTTCCTTAGTAAGTGCCCATCTGTCCGTTCGTACTACAGTAGAGGAAGCGTTTTCCTGGTCTAGACGTTCTCCTCAACGTGCTTTGCGAGCGAGGCCTGAACGCTCTTATTCTGTTGCGTCTCTCTTTGACCCACTTTCGTCGTCGGCGCTATTCCCAGAGGCGCAGACACGCTCCTCCCCCTTCTCCTCTCTCCTTCCTTTGATAAAAGGCCGGCGATGGAGCCAGTTATGTTGTCGCTAAGAACGCCGTCGCCGTCGCCCAAGGAGGAACATTCGCCAAGCTGTCAGCATTTCGAGGCCTCACAGCCTAAAAAAGTAGGCCCACGCCCCAAACAAAGTTGGGTGAAGTTCTGTCTAGACTCACACGTACGTACTTAGTAGGCCTGGGCTCTGCTTTCCCTTTCTTTCATCCCCCCTTTGTGCCTTTTTTTCTTTTGCGAAAACTATGTTCGGACGTGTGCGGCGTCGCCGTCGCCGTAGGGTTTGTGCGTTGCTGTGACCCAGATTCGCTCCTCCTTGCTTTATTGGGAGGCACGTCCGTCCGTATACGAACTCGGAGAAAAGAGGAAGCGAAATTGCGCCCTGAATACTTTATGCCTTATCCTTCATACCAAAGCGACAGTCTTTTTTTCCGTTCGTGTACACGCAATTTTCCGGGAAAGCGAGTACGGCAGCAGCGTATTCCACAACGAAACAAGCCATCTCCGGGTAACAACCTTTTGTAGTCGCTAGCACGTATATTCGAAAGTGGGCTTTCTTGCCGTTTTCCTCCTCCTTCCCCGGTTTAATCAGGCAGCCAGGTTGATTTCGGAGGAATTTCGTCCCCCCCTTTTGGCTTTGTTAGACTGGCTTCTCAAAAGGCCTAGTTTCCCGTTCTTTTTTCGTCCTAGATCGCGTACACAATCAGATATCACCCAATCGAAATTTACCAACTCCCTAACACGGACTTTTCCTTATAAACCTAGTATACTGTAGCAAACACAAAATGGAAAGAATATTTATCAAAAGACGTTTCTTTTTTGGAAAATCCAGTTTAGTTAGATCACGCTCCTCGTGGAAACAAGGAGAAGGCCTCTCTTCCTTTCTTTTTCCCTTGGAGGCCCCCAATTTCCTTGCTTTGCTTCCCCCTTCCATTTGTCAAGGCGCGTCAACGGAAGAGAACGAGCGACGGCGACGACAAAGCTTTCCCTCCTCCCCCTTCCCCCTGCTGAGCAAACACGGAAGTCGTTTTCGGCCAGAGCTATGCCTGGCACTGAATTTGACAATGTACGCGAATATTGCCGCCAAAAAAGTGCTTAAACAGATGCCTCTTCGCATTGGCAAGGCGAATTCGGAATAACGTTCTGATCATGGTTGAATCTTGTGCCATGTTTCTCCTTCCTGCTTTCTCCGTCTTCCCCGGCGATAAACGCCCCCCCCCCCTCCCCCCTCTGTTGCCGACATACGGCCCAGCCAAAAAAACCTGCGTAAAAGGAAAGGGCGCGGCGGAGTCCCCCGCAGCGCCGCCGCCATATATTAAAAGCAGAGGCCTCAATATTTGCATCCATGTATAATAACCATTCACGTCATATTTGTGCTTGACAGCGCTGCTCCTTCCTTCCGTATTATTATGCCTCTGCGGATGAAAATACGGGTTGCTCTGTGCACAAAAATTTTCTACCAGGGGGAAAAGGTTAATCCAGAGTACTACATTGTAAATCTTGTTACAATATTTCGTCAAAATCCCCCTCGTCTTTGAAGCACCTAACTTTTTACGGACAATGTGCAAAAAACACGAAAAATCGGCTAGAATTATGATGCCGTCGACGCAAACGGGTCCCTTCGTTGGCGAATGTGTGAGTACATGTAGCAAATCTGGCGCGTCCTCCGCCCGCCCGTCTGACCCACTTTTGCCGTGTGCAGAAAAAAAGCCTGTTGCAAAAATACGGCCTCCCGCTCTCTCGCAAATCCCCACTCTCCTCCCCACTACTGAGCACTTGGGCAGACTCGTCTCCGGGGTCTGATAGCGAGAGAATGGGCTGTTTTAGCACACCCACTCTCTGGTGACGTAACGGCTATTGGGCCATTGAACGGATGAGCGACCCTTGGAGGTGTGTACAGTACATTTGTCACAATTAAGGACCTTTCGTGTTTACGGCAGACTTTTGTTGTTTGGTCCTCTAAACCAAACAGACTCGAATTTCCCGCATTAGCAGATAGAGGGTACAACAAGGGGGCCCTTTTTGAATAATGGAGGAAGAGAAAGGAGGAGAAGGGCCATGTTGCTTTGCTTTCTCTCTCTCTTCTCTTTTCGTCGACACAATCCATCTCTTTCCTCTGGCGCTATGGCAAAGTGGCTTGCTTTGCACACATGTCTGGGCTCCGTCGCTCGCCGCCGCCGCCGCCGCCGCCACAAAAGCTATCGTTCGTTTTCCGCCGCCGCTCTGACCTACTTTGTTCGGGAGGAGGAAAAGAGAGAAGAGGGCCTCTCCCCTCCTCCGTCACCCTTTCGTGGCAACAACTCGTTCACTCACGATCCTCCCGGGGATTCGCCAAACTTGTACCTGAAAAGTTGTTTTCTTGTGCCTTATAAGAGGGTATTTCAGATTTGATCGAAAAAAGCAGAAAGGTATTTTTTCTCATACAAATCTGGGTGAATACGTCCCTCCCTAGAGAATGATTTGACTGGCTTCTATCACCGCATCGAGGGAAAAGAGGGGGGGAGGGGGGAGGTGCTTAAAGGCCTTTCGCTTCTTCCTGTTCCTGGAGGGAGAGAAAGGAAAAACATGAGTGACGCCCCTCCCAAGGGTGAGCCAAAAAAGCAAATAAACATGTCTCAAAATATCGACGGTTTAGTGTCCATCGCCGCTGCCAAGAGTCAATGACGAATCAAAAGTCTTTGTTCTTTCTCTTATTCTGAATGTCCTATTTCTACGGTATAGTACCGGTACGGTACGATGTTTTATAATATGTTTACGTAAGCTTTCTCGCGTTTAAAAGTATCATTATTCTGTACATGAGTTAGCGAGATATTGCAAAGTGCAGGCCCGTCACTCCCTCATGAAAAAGTAGGCCAAATATATTTTTAGCCAGGCGAACATTTCCTCCACATTTCCCCACGGATTTGAATTACACTCCGGTGGCAGATTTATTATGTGGAAAAGGAAGAAAAAGCCATTCCGCGAACGAAAGGTGCCGTAACTCTCCCATTTCCTACGGAGCGATTGAGAATACGGCGAGGAAATTTCGTTCGGCGGCGTGCGCCCCAAAAGGCCGTAGTACTCTTGGGCAGCCCAATTTGCACCTCATTTTTAGTGGGTTGAAGACAATCGGGGTCATCCAACGTTGTCGCCGTAACGGTTGTTTCCTGGAAAACGGCGCCGCCTCCGCCGGAAGTGAGACATCTTCTTCGCGGCAGAACAAACACACCTCGGGGCGGAAAAAAGTCAGTCTTGCTCTGAAGGCGGCTGCGGTCTTTTTATGGTGGTGGGTTGCCCCACTTTTCTTTCCCACAAAAATGACAACCTAAGAAACACAAGCCAGCGGGGCAATTACTAGTAGGCCCTCTCCTCCTTCAAATTAAGTTGCCAAGTTTCCCAGGTTTTTTGACCTTATTTTTTTAAAAAAAAGACGAACTAACATTTCGGGCAGTACCTAAAACTCGGGGTATCTCTAATGCACTTTGAAAAATGTGCTCGACTTTTGACACTTGCTGTGACGCAGATTCTAGTAGTCACAAAGCGCACGCAGTACAACACTCTTTTGCCACACTCGAGAATTCAAAATTCACACCTGTTTGAGGAGCAAAAAGATCAAAAAGATCATCTCGCGCGGTCTTGGTGAGATACAGTACTACTGCGGGCTCTCCTGACCTACTTATGATTTCTTCTCCTCTCGCTAGCTTGCTCCGCGAAAATTGATGATGAGAAAATTCTTATTTTATTTCTCGGTAAAAGGGGAGAGGAGTGTGGAGGATTCATTTCGACTGAGTCGGCTTCCTCCTTGAGCTCTTGGGAGAGGAGATAAGATAACATTGCAAACGACTCTCGGGCAAAAATCCTCTCTTCAAGAAGATACAATAATTTTTCTTCTATTTTCTTCTCGCACATTCGGGAGGAGAGAATGAGTATTGATTGATTGATAACACACACAGGGAAATTAGCTTTGAGCGCCCGCGAATGTTTTCTCTTCATCAGTTGGGCAAATCGGCCAGCAGAGAAATGGGAAATGGGAATGTTTTCCCACCTAATTTGCGCACGGACGCTCCTCCTTGTTTATCCTACAAGTATTCTTCGCTTTTGCTACGACTTTTGTTTTAGAATAAAAATTTTCCCTCATTACTTTCTCACGAATAGAATCACATATTTTTCTCTGCTGCGCATATCGATCACGCCACGCATCAGTCAACTATGTTCGCCGGAGGGAGAAAAACGCAAAAGTGATTTATCAGCTCTTTTTTCTCCGGTGGATAACGCAAAGTCAACCCTTCTTCTCCTCCCCTTCTTCTTCGCCCGTAACTGTGTTTTCCCCTCTGCCAATTGCTGATCCTTGTACTTCTTGCTTTTTCGCTCCCCTCGCGAGCTGGTGTACAAATATTCACCTCTGAGCACATCTCCATGTCAGTCTAACTGTTGAGGTCTGTGGGCGCATCGGAGGCTATCAATATGAAGAGGGAGAGCAGGAACTCCTCCTTCCCCCTTTTTACTGTGCATCAGTATGTGGTGCTGTATATACTGGTACAACATGCAGGAGCAGGCAACCATTTCCTGTAAGCCACAAGAGGAGCGAGGGAAAGATCAATATCCGTACTCCTCCCTTCTATTTCCACACCTCTGACACCTTTTGCAACGTACCTACGCATTGGAGTCAAGGAAGTCAAGATGCATTTGCCCAACTTTGGCAAAAAAAAAGCACAACAAAAAGTTCCCTTGAATGCTGAAGTTGACTAAAACTTTTAAAAAAATCGAGTAGAAACATCCAAAATATATGAGCTTCCCTCATTTCCTCCCTTAACCCCTCTCTCACTTCTGTCAACGCAGTGGCAATATTTCAGCGTAGGAAGAAAGGAGAAGGGTGGCGCCGTCTTCTTCTTCAGAGGGGAGAGAGAGGGAAGGAGGCCGGATTAGCCCAATTTCTTTGAGTAAGGCGGAGAGGGGAGAAGAGGAAGGAGACGCCACTGCAAAAAGTGAGAAAAGGGGGGAAGAAAAGAGATATTCCTTTGATCGCGCGCGTGAAAAAATGGAATAATGAGCCGCCCCAAAGAAGGAGAAGGAGGAGGAGGAAATGGGGTGAAGGAAAAGGGGGAGGGGTATGAGGTGATGGGGCGTTATGTAGATGTGTTCGACACACACACACATGAATGTGGGAGGGGAAGAAGAGAAGCCAGTTTCACACGTCTTTTTCGCTCTTGATCCGGCGACAAGTCGTTCTTTTTTGGGTGTGCCCAATCCGTCCACAAGGGAAAAAAGCAGGTGCTCAAATCCCGCTACGATGCCTCTTTGACAGCTTTGAGCCTCCGACGGAATCACACGAAATTTCAGGAAGAGAGAAAAGAGAGATACGGAACTTACTCGATAGGAGGGAGGCCGAAAAGGATTTTTGTCGCCCTCCTCACTTCCTCCTTTTCCCGATATTGTTTTGTGCCAAAGCAACGGTCCCCCCTTCTCCCCTCTTTCTCCAGGTGACAGCCAGGGATCAATTGTCAACCGCATAAGGAGAGACCGCTCTCGGCTGCTCTCCTTCTTGCACGATTACTATTATCCTCACTTTTCCTTTTTTGGCGCACAACAGCCCTCCTCCTCCTCCTCCTCTTCCTCCGTTCGTTTCCCATTTTCTTAGAGGAGAGAGGGGAGATTTGCCATAATGTACTACTGACTCCTATTCGCCGTCGCCGTCTCTCTCCCACTTTGCCATCAGCGCTCCATGGGAGGACGGGGAAGGGGAGATAGATAGCGGAGCGGAGGATAGAGGGATAGAGAGGGGGGAGGGGATGAAGGGGGAGAGACGGAGAAACGAAAGAAAAAGAAAAAGGGGGAGGGAAGTTTTTGCCCTCCCACTATCCCCCACTCCCCCTTTTTCGTCCCTACCGCCGCCGCCTTCTCTGTCCGTCTCAAGCTGCCGCCTTCCTTTTTCGCTCGGGGGGGGAAAGAGGAAAATAATATACTTTTTGCTGCCCAGGACTTCCTTGGCGGAAGAAATGCTGCCCACCCAGGCTTAGATAGAACTAGTCGGCTTTTTCCGCCCAAAACCCAAAGAGCAAAAAGCCCTCCCCCCTCGATTTGCTGCCAGCCATGTCTGCTTTCTGGATAGGAAGGCGCTGTCCTCTTCTTTCCCTTTTGACTCTGGCTGCATACCATTCCCTCAAAGTGTGAAGACGCAAACAACCCTCCTTCCTCCTTCTTCAATGTGTGCACCGGAGGAGGAGAAGGCGAAGAAAGGAAGCATCCCCCCAAGACACATATTAGATGCAGCTGTATAGGGGAAAGAAAGGGGAGGGCAGGAAGGTTTCTTATGTGTGTACCTCCGGCGTCTTCGCAGTCGGTCGGCATTCCCCTTCCCCTATCCTCCCCCGTTTCTTATAGCTGCCTTCTCCTTCCCCAACCCCCTCCTAGTTCCTTCCCCTTCTTCTGAGGCAAGGCTGGGTGGCTGCCTCGCTCACCCCCTCCCTCCCTCCCTTCGGCTGTCTGGCTAGGCAGGCAAGCCAAAGGGAGGGAGGGTGGAAGGGTGGTTGGGGAGGGAGGGAGGGGGTAGGACGAAAAGGAAAGGGGGGGAGGGGGAGGCAGTATCGATTGCGAAGGAATGAGGAAGTAAAAGGAGGGAGAGGAGGGAAGGACGTAAATGAAGGGACGGCGGCGGCGGACACTTGACTGCCCCTCTCCACCCCCTCTTCCATATTTATTCCCCCTCTTTTTATCGGCAGAGAAGATCGCAATGAAAACATGGAGGAGCAATAGTTAAGACGCCGTATATTTGGAGAAATTATGAGCGGAGGGAGGGGAGAGAAAAGGGGGGGAAGAGGAGGAGCTTCCCCTATTTCTTCTTTTCCCCCTCTTTTCTCTTTCTGACTTTGACGTAGGGTGAACGAAGAGGGGCCGGGTTGAGGGGAATGAGAGAGGGGGATGTAGTGTAGAGGAGCAGCCGGCGATGGGCTTGTTTCCAATCTTCCGATTGTCCCCTGGGAGACAGAAGGGAGGACCATAGACAAACACTCGCCAAAAGTGTTCTCGAAAAAAGAGAAGGAGGACAAGAGAAAGATGGGGCACAAATAGGATGTAGGTGGCGGAATGTCCGTAGGTATGTGTGGGAATGGGCTGGGCGAGATAGGGACGCCGACTGAATACAGACTAAGAAGGCGAGGGGGGAGGGGGAGGCTTGATCGCACGCATACATATTCTGAAGGGGGTGGATATCGTACCGCGCCTGCTACCGCTACTTCCCTCTTTTCCCCCACCCCTCTTCTTCTTCTATCCGACTCTGCACCACCCCTCTTTCTGTAGTACTACTAGGAACCCGCCTTCCCCCACCCCCTAGGAGAGCGGCTGTCAAAAGAGGGGTGGGGGAAGGGGGAGACGCAGCAAACGAACGAACGAACGCATGCATTAGCCCGATCGACAGAGAAAAGAAGGAAGAGGGGGAGAAAGACCCAGAGACCCACTGACACACAGTCACACACGCACAAGAGAGGAGGGGGAAAGGGAAAGAAGCGTCCGTTCAATGAGCATCGATTTCCATTGAATGCGGAGTATGAGGAAGAGGAAGAGGGGGGGAGAATTCGTATGTTGATCGGAGGTGGATGGGTGGGAAGCAAAAAGGCCGTTACTAGGAACATTGCGGAGGCAGGAAAGAGGAGAGTGATAATTTAGGACTGAAGCAGAGACGGCGTTATATCATACCTCCCTGTTCGGGAACGAAGGTATTGGTGGGACAGAGGGAAGAAGCCCTTTCCGCTCCCTTTCATGCCGCTGTGGTATAGCATTGCCCTAATGAAGTATGAATATGCATGGTTGGGCAATACCTGCATGCACTAAAAGTGAGCGCGAAAGAGAGATATCAAAAAAAGGAAAGGAACCCATTGATACTTTGGCCATCTCTAGACTTTCGGGGAAAAAACTTTTCTTTCCATTCCAACCCCCTCTCCCATCTCCTATTCTGCCGCAGTCCCGGAATTACAATATCTTTTCTACTCTTGTTCCCCTATGTACGTACATAAGGGGTGGGTTGTACGTACGGTAGAAGCATCCCTTCTCCCCCTTCTTTCAAACATGACTTTTTTTGCCGCATGCTGTTCCGCCCGAAAAATCGATGGATCTTCTTCCTCCTCGATTGGAGGGCGAAGGAAAAAGAAAGATGAAAGAAAAGAAGCATTTTCGACTTCTGGCGGCGCAAGCCACCACCGGCGAAGCATTCTCCAATGCTGCCAAATAAATAGCATCCTTTGTCATGGTTGTTTATATGCGGTGAATCCCACTACTGCCTTTGGACCGTCTTCACGCAATAGCACGGGTGGGGACGGATGTCGTTCTGCAAAAAGCCATCCTCCTCCCCTTTCCAACTCTCGTGTTTTAAATGAGTTTTTCCGCCGCGTCATCGCCGCCGCCGCCGCCGCCCGCGTCGCCCTGACAGGAAACCGCGGCAGGGGGGGAGGGGGGAGGAGCATCTGTTTGTATTGTTGTTTGCGGCTTCTGGCCAACGGGAAAATTAATCACCCATACACACGACATGCGCCCAAATTTAGTGCAGGCAAAATATACATACCGGTACTTATGTTCTGTTTTCTCTCTTTTCCATTTTCCAGCTGTAAAGTTCGGCCGCATGTCCAAGAAGCAGCGCGAGAAAGTCGAGGACGAGGTTCGATACCACAAGGAGTTCAACCACCAGCACGGAGGCGGGGGAGGGTCCTCTTCCGCTCCTTCCGCCACGGCGGTCTCGGCGATGGTGCATGGGGCGCCCGCCACAGGGAACAGGAGCCACAGCGGGAACTCAGGGTCGTCGCCGGACACCACAGAGACCGCGTTCGACCCGCAGCAGCCATCGTCGACGGACCACATGTGAGTTTAAAGTTTCAACTAATTTTATGTCATGTATGTATTGGTAAAACTCTCAAATTTCCTCCAGATTCCCGTACAGCAGCGAGTACACCCCCAACAGCTACCCCTTCCCCAGCCTCCCCCCTGCGGCGACTGCCGCCACCGCGGGGGCGCCTGGTAACGGCACCAACAACAGCGGCGCCGGGGCCAACGCCGCTGGCAACAACGGCAGCAACAGCAACGGTACGGGCGGCGGCGCCAACGGCAACGGGACCGGAGAGTGGTCCTCGCCCGGCTACGACAACAACGTGGACTCCACCACCAGCCCCTTCGAGCCCAAGTCCGAGTTTGGAGGAGGGGGGACGCTCGGGGCAGGAGGGGGAGGGGGCGCCAACAACAGCGGGGGAACGAGCAGAGAAACGGCGGCGGGAGGCGGAGCAGGAGGAGGGACCGGAGGCGGAGGCGGAGGCGGAGGGGAGCAACAGACCACAATCAGCATTAGCACAGGTGAGCTAAGCAAATGACTTGACGAAGCGGGGGGGAAAGGTGTGGGGCGTGTGATCAGAGAGTGAGTGCATGCAGTGTGTTAAAGCACACACACTCACGACTCAGGAAGCGGAGGCGATTACTGCCTAAGACTGAATTATTCGATGACAGGAAAAGGAGAGGACGGAAACACTTGAGAATGAGTGCTATTTTAATATGGTACCGTTTTTCCTTCAAGTGGGTGGGGGAAAATGACACATACAAAAACTAACTTAATCATACAGTACATACTGTACGGTTTTTCAGTTTCTTCCGATTCCCTTACAATTATACTTTTCCCACCCGTTCCAAATTCTTTCCCTTCCCTGAGTGACAATTGCTGTTGTTGCACACCTGGAGAGAGAGAGAGAGAGACGTTGCAGTTTTATCAAACCCCATCCATACAATACAGTACGAGCGAATGAGAACCATAACCGCATGCCACATCATCATTCTCTCTTTTCTCCTTCCTTCCCTCCTCCCTTCGCTACCTGTACCACAAATCTACGTACGTATAGGTACCAACAACAAGCCCAGCTCTCGCCTCGGGGGCGGCGGCGGCGGCCATCTGGGCAGCGGCAGCGGCATAGGAGGACTGATACACCAGCCGCAGCCGCACCACGGCGGTCTTCACGCCATGGGTCGGCCGGCGGGAGGCGGAGGAGGCGGCGGCCTGGGCCCCATGGGCACCCTGGCCATCAAGCAGGAGATGGGCTGTGCGGACAACAACATTGGGGCGACTACTCACGGCGGTGGCGGCGGCGGATTCGTCGACAGCAGCACTGGTTTCGCCACCGCATCGTCCTCCTCTGGGAACGGGGACAACGGCGGCAACGGCAGCGGCAATGGCGGCGGCAGCGGGGTGGACTACGGAGACATCTCGCTATTGCAGCAGCTCCAGAATGGTACCCTACTCTGAATGATGCATCCCCCTAACCTTTTTCTCATACAACATTTTTCATGGGAAATCAAGATTTCAGCATGCAATCAAAATATTTGCGAAAAATCGGTCCCTCAGAGAACTGAGAATGTACAACCCCCTCTTCTCCTTGCAGACCCCGAGCGCATCGGCCTCCTCTTGTCCAACTCTATCCTGGAGGCGCACACCCGAACTAGTCTGATGACCCGCGAGCAGATCTCGGAGGGCCTCAAGCCGGGCGTGGACCAGGCCAGGCTATTCACCTTCAAGAATCTGACGCAGGAGGGGCTATGGCTGCAGGCCGCGGAGAGGCTCACCACCATGATCACACAGATCATCGAGTTCGCAAAGATGGTGCCAGGATTCATGAAGTTCCCGCAGGACGACCAGATCGTGCTGCTCAAAGGAGGTGAGTGGACAAGAACACTTGTCGAGATCCAGAGCCAAAGTAGTATCACATTGTCGCCTTTATTCCTTCCAGGCGTGTTCGAGCTGGCCATCATCCGCATGAGCCGTTACTATGACGTGTCTCAGAAGGCGGTGCTGTTCCTCGACTGCGTGCTGCCCATGGAGGCCTTCATGACGACGAGGGACACGGCAGAGATGAAGCTCGTCAGCCAGATATTTGACTTTGCCCGCGGGCTTGCGGAGATGCAGCTCTCAGAGACAGCCATCGCGCTGTACTGCGCTTACGTCCTACTGCAAGAAGGTGAGAAAAAAGACCCTTGTAGCCCACCATCTTTTTCGTTTCCTTACACACGACTTTGAATTTCGAAATCCATTTTTTTCCTTTTCAGACCGCGCCGGCCTCCGCAACCATGGCGAAGTGAAGAAGCTTAACCACGCCGTCCTTCAGACGATGCAGCGGGAGCTCTCGGCCAACCCTCCGCTCGCCCCGCTCAAGGGAGACGTCTCAGTGCTAAGAAAGCTCATGAACATGAGGCACACGCTGAGGTACCAACACCAAGAGGACAAAAACAAGACACCCTTTTAAAACTGTCATAAATTTATTTTTTACGATTCCTTTCTTTTCCAGAGAGATAAGCTTCCTCCACCTGGAGGCCCTGAACAAGTTCCGTTCTAGCACGGCCGGACTGGTGGACTTTCCCGCCCTGCACAGGGAGCTCTTCCCGGCGGAGACGTAGTGAGGGGGGTCGATCGAGGGCGAAACAGCAGATTTATTAGACAAAAGACAGGCACACACGCAGAGACAAAAGCGGGGATAAGTGAACCATGAATCTCACAGGTATTTTGAAATTGCTCATTTTCACATAATTGAAAAACTATTAAGTATGTTCAAAATTCGATTTTGTCCAGGAACTGCCCGATCTGTGAGCGTGAATGTGCTGTTGCCGCCGCCGCCCACTTCATCGACCGAACGATCGTCCTCCCCCCACCACAACCACAACAAGACGCGAGTTTCTATACTATAAAAGAAAAAAGAGTTCTGTTATTAGTTCTGTTTTTATTCTTCTTCGACCGAAGCCGCCGCCGCCGACATTTGTACATAGACTTTCCCGAATAAAGATGAAGAAATAATATTGCAGAAAAAAGTTAAGAGAAGAATTACGAAGCAGCGGTGTACCACTATAAGAAGAAGAGGTAGCCTGAAATGATGATGATGATGATCAAGATGAGAGTTTTTTAATTACCGACTAGATGGATCGCGAGTGTGGATGTCCCCTCCTTCCCCCCTCCCACCCACAAAAGAAAACTACAAAAAACCAATATTTCTGCTGTCTCCAGATGTCCACGACTCCACGGGAAGAAAGAAAAGTTTTTATTATTACGCCCCCGCCTCCCCCCTCCTCGTTGTTTCATCCAGATATGAAGATTTGATTGTCAGACAAACTCCCCCCTACACCATGTCCCCATAATTGATTGCACTATGCCCTTTTTGTAGTGGGAGACCAAGGGGGGCACCCGATTTTCCGCCTTTGATTCTTCCACCATGCACCGAAAAAGCGCTGACGCAACATTAAGCCACTACCACAGCAGCAGAGCAAAAAGAACAAGCAAGACTTGGCAGAACTGATGAATTTTCCCCAGGAAAGAAGGGGAAAAAGAAAGAAACGAATATTACGTTATTACGTGCGAAATTAAAGAAGACTTCTTGTACCCTCCTCCTCCTCTAAAACACATACCTACTACACCCAACCACCGGCCCAAGGCGTATAATTGTGTACGTGTACATAAGGAGAAAGAAAAAGAAAAGAATTTATTTATATTCACCACCACCAACACCTCCAGATCGAACCACCGCCAGCTAGCGACCACCGCCAACATTGTTTTTTCCCGTAAGAAAAAGAAGCGAAGAGAGAGCAAAATGCGCGCAAATCGGTTTTTGCAGCCTGAAAGTAAGTGTAAAACGCGGGGGGGAAACAGAAGGGGAAAATCTATGCAGACCTCACTGTCATATATATAGCCACTACTACTACCGCCACTATACTACACCCAACTCTCTTTTTCTCTCTTTACACACACGCCATTTCCCCCTCCTCACAGTTTATATGACTGGTCATCCAAATTTCTAAAGGAAAATATACAATATAAACTCCTGCTCTATACTGTTAGATACAGCAGGCCCTTCCCCATACTTTCTAGGGGGAAAAGGGACGAAAGAAGTACCTCAAAACCAACACATGGCAAAAAGGGGCGGGGGAAAGGATTTTGTGCTCGGAAAAATCGAAAAAATGCCAGGGAGAAAGAAACGGAAACGAAATAGTTGTGAAATTGGAAGGCGGTTACGTACTGTACGCATCCACCTTCTCTGAAAAAAGCCCATAACGCAGAAAACCTCCTCATGTAAACGAGCGCTGCCCGAAATTTTTCTTGTTGAGTTTTTTTTCTACTGCAAAGTACGGTATGGCAAAGTATTCCCCCCTCCCCACAGACATGAAGCCGGAGACAAAATAGCCAGCCAAACATCCTTGCTTTTTCCACCTCTAGTCTCAGCTCACCCTCCATCCAATCCATCCCATTCCTCTACTCCAGTGCCAGACAGGACCCTTCGCTCCTTCACCATCTCTTGTTTCTTTTTTTGAAATAGGGGAAAACAGGAAAGAGGGAAAACGAGACATGAGGAAAGTTTTTTATATTTCTCTGCGTGAATGTGATAAGGCCACAAAGAGAAAAATTCAAAATCCCATCCCCATATTCCCTCTCAAAAAACCAATGCTTGATTCGCGGGTATGTTAGTTTTCCTTTGATTGAGAGAGGGCGCAGGGGATTTTTTTGAATGGAGGAATAAAAACGAAAATTCAACACAACACAACACAGGCGCGCCTATATGTGCTGCTTTTTTGTGGTGGTAACGGTACCTAATGTAGTAGCTGCAAAATTACACCCAGAAGACTTGTTTTTATGGCGTGGTCCCCTCTTCTCATCGCTGCTTGCTTGATCCCCTCTCCCGCAAATACAATCCCCATCCCCACCCTCCTGTCACAATGTTCTGTAGGACCCAACCCTCGAAAGAACTATTAAAGACGCGAAGTGGATGATAGCAGCAAATAAAGAATACGAGGAAAAAACAACCAGCAGAGGAGGCAATGAAAAATTTCTTGCAAAAATGTCGGTATTGGAAAACAACACTTGATCACACTGCCACGTACGAAAGGAGTACACAGGAAAGGAGAGAGCAAAACTTTCTCGCCTGATGATCCCATACCATTAAAAAATGGCAAATAGGGCACGGTCGCTGACGGTACAAAGCAAAATTCTCTGCAACGACCAAGCAATGTGATTTGATTTTGAAATAAAAAGGAAAAGAGGGGAAAAAGGCCTCCTCAAAAGACACCCCCCTGCCACTGCTCTCGCAAAAAAACTTAAATGTTCTTCACTCTATGCTCTTTCCTCTTTCCTACGTACGCGTGTAGTGATTCGAACGCTTGATCGTTAGTGGGCTTCGAAAGAAGACGCGACGATGATAAAAAAGCAAGTGAAGGATTTTTTCTATCTCTCCTCTCGATTTTATTTGTTGTAAATCCCAAACAAGGAAAAATGAGAGCACGTACGTATGTCCTTGCTACAACAGCAAGATGAACACAGGAAGCATCCTCGTCCCACTACCTAAGTCGTCAAGAGAGTGCAGAAGAGAGAGGGGGTGAGGGAAAACAGAGAAGAACATGAGATCAATTAAACTTGTATTTTGTTACGAAAGACAAAAAAGCCGTTGTGTTACTTTTTTTATTAGGCCGCGCCCACGGGTTGACAGAAGCCGGCGTCTGCTGCATCGGCGAGCGCGCTCCTAGCTGGCGGCCGGCCTGGGGGACGCAACGGTCATCTTCTTCATCTTTCGTTTGTCTTTGCCCCACTTGACACACGGAGTCTGCTACGCAGTAGGGATAGTTTAAATCTACGACGGAAAAGAGGAGGATGTAGGGGAGAGGGTTGGTTTCCAACGTGGCCATGGATCTCCTTTATTCGTCCACCTCCCACTCCCTCTCCTGGTCCGCACCCTCTTCCTCAACTGGGGCTTCCTCTCCTCCCTCCTCGACCTCGTCCCTGCTTCCTCTCCGTCCTCGCCGCGTTCCTAATCGCTGGCAGGGCCTTCGGGATAAGGCTGCCCAGTCTTGGACTCGGAGAGGGGGCAATACTCCTCCTGGAATTGGCGAGAGAACAAGCATACTAGTTATTTTGCAAGAAATATGAATTGAAACATGCGTTTTGTTAACCAGCCCGGCGGCGGCGGCGGCCATCCTCTGTGGGGCGCCACGAGGGACGAGAACGGCAACGTACGTGAGTCTGGCGGTGGATTTCCCTCCATGGACTTTTTGGACCTGCAGTCATTGCCGCCGGCGGGGGAGGGGCGCCGTGGAGGAGGCATGTGGTTGTCGACGCCGACGCTGTCGGGGCCTAAAAGACTTGGAAAGTGCTGGAGGTAGAATTTTTTTCGCAGTATCGTGGGTTTGCAATGAGATCGATTTGTGTAGTCACTTGCTGGTTGAGTACTTTCACTACTTTGAGCTTCACTAATTGCATAAGTTTTCTCGAGAAATCATAGGGGTGCTCAAAAGTATACCGTAGTTTTTTGTCTTTTAGGACTCCTCTCACGAGAAAAGGCGAAAAGAAAAGGAAAGCATTGTAATTAAAATCCTAGGACTACCATTTTGAAAGCATTTGGATATTCCTTGGAAGCTATTTTTCATATCTATTTCTGTTTTCAAACATAGCTTATTCCGGATGACATGATCGCCATCTAGCGACTTTTCTGCAAAATTTTATCGACATCTGAGAGAGAAAGACAAGAAAGTGGGCGAGAAACTACTATTATTCCCCCTCCCCCCCTTTTCCCCTCATGTACGGGAAGGGTGTCAATTAAGTTATATTAGACCTTTTTCTTCTCCGACACCTGGCACCCCCCCATCACACATGGGCAAGGGGGGGGGGGAAGGGGGGGGATGCACCCCCCTGAGGGTTAAAAACAAGTCCCCTCCCCTGCACCAGAAAAATGAGTACCCAACTACCCATCACAAAAAATCCTTAGTCTACTCTACTCTATACCCCCTTCCCCTTTTCTTGGCTTTTTTTTCTGTGCATGTTTCTTCTTCCATCAAACTGAGAAGTTGCAGCACTTAGCAAATGACTGAAAAAAGCATTTTGCTATTTAGCAGCAAGCAATTATTGGCGCAATTACGGAAGCGTTGGACGTAATATGGAAAAGAGCGGAAAAATTAAATAAAATTTAATCTAACCTAACCTAACTTAACTTAACCTTCCTTGAAAGTCGTCCCTAGGCCCCAAAACTAGGCCTAGGCCCCTTTGCTAAGTATCCCTAACTTTCTAAGCTAGGCCTAACCTTCTAAATTCAAATTTCCCGCTCTTTTCCATACTACGTCCAACGCTTCCATAAGTAAAATTTTCTCTCTCCCCCTTCACCCCCCCTTCACCCAGGCTATGGCAGCCAAAAACATCACCTCCCCTACAGCCATTTTTGACCCACGT
>JAAUYB010030317.1_pt1 | contig 33090 bp, 19 predicted proteins | sample 7278071 | NCBI WGS metagenome assembly JAAUYB01 (sample SAMN14350121, study PRJNA611818) | marine sediment metagenome | isolation source: surface marine sediment (1.8m) | place: French Polynesia: Moorea | collected 2018-08 | reverse complement strand
GCCCGCTTCTACATTGAGCCGGTCAGCTTCCAACGCCCGTTGCAGTAAAGGCTCAACCTGATCAAAGTTACCTTGGCGCATTTCAACAGCCCCAAGCAAGGTGAGACAAAGATACTGACCACCATATTTGTCGATCGCCCGGTAGCTTTCATGCCCAGCTGTGAGGTATTTCTTCGCATCATCCAGGAGACGAGACTCAAGGCAGATGCTCCCCAAAAGGTAGTAATTACGCGCCTGAAGCAATGGGGATAATTCCTGATGACTCAGGTAAAGCGCATCCTTGAGAGCGCCTTTGTTTTCGCCGGTCTTCCATTTAGACCATGCAGCACCGTAGAGATATTTGAAATCGTTGGTCTCGACGGTCAGCATGTTGAACCAATTAATTGCTTTGTCGCCCTCACCGGCTTGGAGCAAAGCCTTGATTCCGAAATCGTAGGGCGTTGATCGTGATCCTATCAGAGCAACAGCCCCCGGCACATCCGTTTTGGCAAGGGTCAAAATCTCGTCGACTTCATCGGGTTGCCAAGACGATTGGCCAATCAGAGGAGTGAATCCACCAAAAAGAAAAAGAAGGAGTAGCATAAAGTAGTCCAGGCACATGCTGAAATGGCACCCATGATGCCCTACAGGGCTTGGACGACGATCCGAGAAAGCGAGCATCTTCTCCTCCGAAGGTGAATAGAAGCCATATTTTAGCACAGTCTTGGCCGGGATAATCACTGAGTATGATCGGGGCATCTGCCTTATTACTACGCAAATTAAGGGTTCCGCCTGAGAAACCTCAATGAAGCTCGAACAATTTAGGTCCGACAAAAATAGACACTCTGAGAGAGTCAAGGCCCCTGCCTTATACATTGCAAGACTGTCCTCTATTTTGTCCGAATTTAATATTTCTGGGCCGGGCAGTCCGAACATTGAATTCCTGCTAGGTTTCCTTATGGGCTGGTAAACGCTGACTCCGGGCAACAGGGAAACGAATCTTTGACGGTATTGGTTTATGCTACCCTTTTAGGTCAGAGACCGCCGAGACCGCCGAGACCGCCGAGACCGCCGAGACCGCCGAGGGCGCAGTGGAAAGCTCGGGAGTCGATGGTGGGCAAAGGTTTCAGGAAGTGACTACGAGAAGAGTGTGCTCTCGTAGTCGTCTCGTAGTCGGTTGGGGTGATAAGGGCTGGTGGTGAATGAGAGCTCTTTAGGCCGATTTGGAGAATTATGATTTGCTTTTCACAGTGCCGTGCTATATTAGAAGAACAAAGTAATCTAATTGGGGCAGGCCGTGAATCTAATTCGAGCACAGATTTTTCTGGCTCTTCAATCACTCATAGAAGAGGAAAACGGTGTGGCTTTTCAGCGCCTTGCCTACCAATGCTTACAGCCCAGATGGCCTTCGCTCATGGCGACAGCAGAAAAGGCAGACATGGGGGAAGATGGCCTGGCAGTGATCTCTGAGGATTCAGATGGAGTCATTCGATCGCTTGCCTGCTCCCTGACAAGCACCTGGAATAAGGTGAAAAGCGATGCCGAAAAAATCAGTTTACAACGATTAGACCTTCAGCAATTGATATTTGCCACACCCAAGAAAGTAAGGCGAAAAGAACAGATGAAGTGGGAAGAGCGAATCAAGGTAAAGTTTGGTTGGGACTTGATCGTAGTCGAATATTCTGAATTCGTCGCAGTCCTTGAACGTCCTGAATCGAAATGGATTCGCGAGCAGCACTTGGGGATTCCTGAACAGCCATTCCCCAATCTCAAACCGGAAGATGATCCGGAAGTAGTAAATGATGCGGCAGGTCAATTATGGGAAAGAGGGGCAGATGATCAGGCTCGCTCTCTGTATGATCATGCACACAAGCTTGCTTTAACACAGCGAAAGCCCAAAGCAGCCTGTCATGCCTTGCTAGGACTGGCATGGTGTGCCCTGAACGGCAGAGATTCAACTTCTGCACTCGGGCTTGCCACGAATTGCCTATCCATTGCAGAGGAGGCAGGAAGTCTCCATTATAGGGCGTCAGCCAACATTGTGCGTGCTCGTGTCGCACTCATTCAACGAAACCATGTAGAGGCACAATCATATGCGCTTTCCGCAGCTGAGGATGGCCAGAACGCTGAATCTGTTGTTCGGCATGAGGCAACCCTACTCTTGGTAGAAATATGCCTTGCAAAGGGTGATCCCCAAGAAGCGTTGTGTCACCTTGATTCGGTGTATCGAAAAGAATTGAAACACGGTGGCAGGAGGGCGATTGCTGCTCGTGACTTGAGGGCAAGCATTCATATCGCCAACGGGAAACTCCGTCTCGCTGCTACCACTTTTGAAAAGGCAGCAGAGGAAGCCAAGGCCCTGGGTAACCTTGTGCTATATGCCAGCTATCTAGCCAAAGCGCAACGGGCTCTGGCCGATACGGGGGCGCATCGAGCTGTTCTGAATCGTTCCCCAATTTGCGAGCGAGCTGCGGAGGCCATCGACAATACGCCACTTCTTCTCGAAACGCTCTTCTCGAAAAGCTGGGCGTACAAACAGCTACGGAAATCCAATGAGTCCCACAGAACACTTGAGCAGATTGCCTCTGTCGCCGAGTCGAAGCAATGCCACGATTTGGCAGCCCGAGCATTTGTCGCTCACGGGCAGATGCTTCGGGGCGAGGGAGCGCTTGAAGAATCACGTGCAGCCGTCCAAAAGGGTCTTTCCCTTGCCAAAGCCTCTGGGCGTGATCACCTCATAGGCTTCGCTTTGGTCGAGATGGCCGAGCAGGAATCTAGCACGGGCAATTTTGAGGCAGCTCAAATAAGCCTCAACGACGCTCTTAAGCATTTTGGCGACGCAACTCTTCCTGGGGATTACAAGTTTGAATTAGGTCAGGCTCAATTGCGAATCTATGACGGTCTTGGTAAATATTCGGAATGTGCTGAACTGTTGGATCGATTAATCGATGTAGCAAATGAGGCTGGAAGTCGTCTGCCTAGGGCTATCCATTGGGTTAAGGCCAAGAAAAAGGAAATTGCGACGAAATCAGAGGCATTTGAGGCAGTAAGCCGAATACTCAAGGTCACTGGCCGGGAAGCAAAGATGTGGGCTGGCACGGAGAGTACCGAAACCCTAGGAGAGGCAAATCAATGGGTGATCGGCACGTTGCTGGATTGGTGGGACGGTACCCGTAACATGTTGGCTCCTCCGATGGATGTTCTGAATCTATGGGGAGAAGCAAACTATGGAAGAGTGATCCTGAACCATCGTGCGTACCGCAATGATGCTTTTCATCTATGCGCCACTGTTTCGAACATTGAGCAGGCAAGGGCTGCATGCAGAATGCTTGTGCCCATCTGCGATTGCCTGACTCTTGTTTGGACAGGTGAGGTGCTTCCTGGAATTCCCATTCCGGGTTTTCCGCGGCATCTGGCCTATGATCAACCAACACCAGGATGGGAACCGCGACCAGAAGGTTTCTGGGAAAAAGGTGGTCGAGGTTACCCGATCTGCATGCCTCCATTTCCGCGCTGCCTAATGCCTGAAGACATTGTGTTGTTCTTTCTTGATGAGGCTCGTGCTCTCACAGAGCGAGGGAAACTATTTCTTGTGCCCGGCCCTGGCGTAGGTTGCCTCGGGCAAGTACACACACTCAGTTCCCAGATGTTCTACCAGGCTGCATGTGCCAAAGCCGTATTGATGGTCGATAAAAACTTGAGAATTTCACCCGACCTTGACATGGTCATTCCCTGGTTTCCTAACATCCCTTTAACCGATCTTGCCCACTTGTGTGAGGATCATGAGGACAACTTGGTGGAAATGCGACGAAAGTGTATGGAGTGGGGCGATGCCATACGAGACGGAGGTACATTAAGGCTGTCGCGGGTGCATTCGGAAATTCAAGCACTAACGAAGGATCTTGACAAGCTTTTCCGTCGTATTCAAAGCGGCAGTGATCCAGATGGTCAGATGGCCGTTGGAGCACTCACGGGCTTTGCAGGGCAGGAGGATACGAGACAGCTACCGAAGGAATTCACCCAAACGGATGTCACTCATCGGTTGTGGAGCTTGGCTGGACAGGAGGTCGAAGAGAATCCTTGGTTTCCATATTGGTCCTTCAGGCAAACGGGCGCAGATTGGCAACTAGGGTCGGCGATCACGAGCGGCTACGCTTCAGATCGCAGCCCCATGAGTGATGGCGCTCTTCTTAGTGGGAAGGCGTTCCATTGGTTGCGCGCACCAGGAGAGCATAAGATGTTCGTGATGCTGATGAAGGATAATCCGTCTCAGCCACTAGCAAAATAAAACTTGGTGAATTATTCTCTCATGTAGTTTCTGGATAATTGGAAAAAGGGTGATAGTTACGAAAAGTGACATATTGCCTTCGGAAACAGGCTGTTGCCCAAATAAACCGCTGCGACCTTGACCAACGCAGAGAACCGCTATCAATCCACATGGAGTAAACAGTTTACGGCTAGGTAGACTTAAAGACAAGCTATCCGTAGTCAACTCGTAGTCGTTTGGAGCGGTAATCAACGGACCTCGATGAGACAAAATGGCATCCCTGAGAGGGATTGCTGAATTGCTCGAGGCTTGATCGAAAGCTCGAACCCAGTCTATACTCCTAGAGAATTCCTACCAATTGGCAATTGGCGAGGTTAGACATGCAATGCCGTCAGTCATTAGCACTCAATTTCTCCAGTGACGCGCATGGGGCGCGCACAAAGAGACAATTCCGCACAACCTCCACAAATCAAGGCGAATATGCGATTCGTTCCACCAAATATATATCTCCAGACGAATCGCGGAACGTCCGGTTATTTCTTCAGGTGAGAAGTTATTTTTACATTTCTCGGGCCCGGGTGTGTTTGGTGGAGACGTTTGACAATTAGTTTGACCCGGGATTTTTTGCTTTTACCGTGGGTTGGTTTCTATTTGGTCTGATCTTCATTTACAACGGCCTTATGAGGTTGTGCTTTTTCTGTATGGGCGCGTTGTTCGGAGTTTTTCCCTGTCGCTCGTCGGTTTTGGGCGCACTGTTGCGGCAGTTGATGCCTCGCGACGGCCGTGTTGACCGGATGTAGGGCCCGCGTTGCGGTCTTACAGGGTTATCGTCGTTGTCTTCAGCCGGACTTTGCGCTGACGGCGTGACCCTCGAGATTTTTGTGTATTGCGGCACACCGAAAACGATGCGCCGCACCGTGGCGCTTTTCCGTCAGCCCCGTTGCTGCCCGGTGAGAGTCACGAGCAGTTTTTTGCTTTCAGTGCTGCCGTCCGGTTTGGTCAGAACGATTTCCAGTTCGGCATCCTCGGCGGTAATCTCAGGCAGGTTCAGTTCGGCCTGGAAGCCGTAGGTGGTTTTAGTCACCCTGGCCACTTTGGTGACCTTGGTGGCAACGCCGTAGGCTTTACCCTTGGTGCGCAGGTAGACGCGCAGCCCGAAGTTCCCGGTCAAGGGACGGCCGTGGGTGTAGTGGAAGTACAAACCTACCGGCGCGCCCGTGTCCAGATGGTTGGCGGGTAGGGGGATGATCCGTTGTCCGTCGAATAAAAGCGGGTCGAAGCCGGCCTGTTTATCGCTTACTTCCATCAGGTCGAAGCGACCGCTCTGGGAGAGCACCGGATCACTCATACGGCCCAAGTCGGCAGGAGCGAATTCGGCCAGACTGTAATCGCCCGTGGTCATGTCGCGAGCGTAAAAGCGCAGACGAGCGGGCGGATGATCCGTGTAGAGCATCTGGGCCATGCCGGTTTTTCCGTTAAAGGAATCGGCGCTCAGCACCATCGATTGCATGGCCATGGGTTGATCGGAGCCGTCCAAGGCGGCAAAGGCAAACTCCACCTCGCCGCCGGGACGGAAGTCGGGCAGCAAACCGCTCATGTGTACGGCGAGGCCGCCGCCGTCATTGGGGAAGATCGCATGGGACCAGGCCGCGCCGAAATCATCGCGGGTGGGCGGCGCGTACATAACCAGGGTTTCGCGAGCATTGACGCGCGCTTCGCCTGTCAGTTCGATGTAGGGCGGTCGAGCCTCGAACTGACGGCCGTAGAAAAGCTTGAGGCCCCTGCCGTTCTTCAGGCGGATGCGCAGTTTTCCCCCGCCGGCGCCCTCTTCCCTTACATAAGCCAGTTTGTAGAAGTGACGGGAGTGCCGATCCAGTTCAACCATGGCCCCGGTAAGCGCGCGCGGAGTATTGGGCCTGTGGAAGATGCCTCCTGTTTTGCCGGCGGCCGCCTCGGCCAGGGAGCTTTGATCTACATCTTTGTTGCTTTTATTCTCGTCCAACTGGAGATCGACCAGTTTACCCTCGAAGCCGTTGCGGTGACCGCCGCGCAGGTTCGTCACCCTGGTTGCCCGACGCGTCAAAAGATCATCGGCATAGGTAGAGGAAGGCATGGCGGACTGCACTTCTTTGTTTTGGAAGACCGGCATTTCGTCCCACATGAGGTTGCTGTAGACAGTGATGTTGCCGGTATTGCAGAAGCGGGTCCATTCCTCCTCCAACTTCTCGACCTCTTCACTGCCGAGGGTAATGTTATTGAAGCGATAACCGTAACCGTGGAACAAAATGATCGAACGTTCCCCGGTCTGGGCTTGCAGCATGTAGCCGGCTCCCAATAGGCCGAGCAGGTTTTGACGATAGAAGGTCGCCGCGGCTTCCCCCTTCTTGCGCAGGTGTTTTTCCCAGGGTTTTATAGGCAGGCTCCGGTCTTCTTCGTAGGTGGACCCGATGATGCGGAAATTGAGATTGGCCAGAATCTTTCGATAGGTTCCCTCGGGTTTGATACGTTTCAGGCCGGCCAACAACTTTCGTTTATTGTTGGTGAAGGGCGTGATCTGGGTCAGGACGCCGTCGAAATGGACCAGCTTCACCCTGTCGGTGGAAAGCATCTGGTTTTTGATGAAGTGAGCGGCCGCGCGGCGGACTTGTGTGAAGGTTTTCTTGCGCATGGTGCCGGTATCGATATAGATCACAAAGGCGCGGACGGGAAGGCTCGAGCCTTGTGCGGCGCTTGGATCGCCGGCGGACAAAGATGTTCGGTCGGCTTCGGTTTCGTCGATCTCGGCTTGGGCGGGCAGGTCAACGGCATCGAAAAAAGTCAGTTTTCGGGGTTTGCCGTCTTCCCATACCTGGAAGTCATCCCGGGTAAGCCCGGTTACCGGCTCTCCGTTTTTGTCAACGACATGGACACGAACATTGCGGACGACCACGCTGATCTTTTCGTCGATCTGCCAGGCAAATGAAAAACCGGATGCCAAAAAGTATAATATGGCAATTCTCATAGTGATCTCCCTGTGAAGGCGCAAGTCTTCCCAAAATAGACTCGCCAATCGCGGCGCGAAGGGGCATGCCGATGTAAAGACGGTAGAGCAAACCACATGCCGGCCTCATTTCGATTTATGCAAGGTTTACCCTTGGGCGGTTCGTATCAGGGAACTTCTACGTGGGCAAAAGCCGGTAGTTTGAGGCTACCGAGATACAAGCGGCCGTCGTGCTCCTGGACGGAGGTAATCATGGAAAACCGTTCACCGCGAGGGTCTTGCAGATTGTGCTTCACCTTGCCGCCCATATCCAGACCCAGCACGAAAGCGTAGCGTTGCTCCTTGGGCTGCATGAAAGCGGGCAGTCGCGCCACGATTTTACGCAAGAAGGGCTTATCGGCCAACGTGTCCAACTGTTTGTTGCGCGGCGAAGCCAGAGCCACCCAGAAAGTGTCCTTCCCGGTTGAAATGCCGTCCGGAAATCCGGGCAGGTTGGTAATGAAGAAATCACGCTTGCCGGCCTTCTCGCCCTTCAACCAGTAACGAGTGACCCGATATTTCCAGGTTTCATTGACCAAGACAAAGCTCCCGTCAGGACTGACCGCCACACCGTTGGCAAAATAGAGGCCGCCGAGCAGGACGCGAACCCGTTGCGATACCGGATCATAAGCCAACAAACGTCCGTTGGGTCTGTGTTCCAGGGCATCCGCCTTCCAGTGGTGATGACCGAATTTGTAGGATGCGTCGCTGAAATAGATGGTTCCCTCGGGGCCGATGTCCAGGTCGTCGGTAAAGCGAAACGGGCGGTTCTCCGCCTCGGTGGCCAGCACGGTGACCGAACCGGAGGGGTTGACGGCAAGCAGGCCGGCAACGGCGTCGGCGACGATCAGGTTCCCGGCTGCATCGAAATGCAAACCCAGGGGCCGACCGCCGGTATCGCAGAAGCGCTCCCACTGGTTCAGGGCCGCGTCGTAACGCATGATTCGACCGTCTTCCAGACCGCCGTAAACCCGGCCTTGGGTATCCACGGCCACATCCTCGGGTCCGCGACCGTCGTCCAGGTCGACGCGTTTGACTTTGCGCAGGTATTCGTTGGGCGTGTACTCGCCGTCCATGGCGGGGGCGGGCGGCGGCTTCCAGATAGCGGGGTCGATAGGCACGGGCCACAAGAGCAGGTAACCGGCCAAAAGGATAAGGAGCACGGGAATGGTTCGGATCAGCTTTCTCATTGATACCTCGATCGAATAGATGACAACAGTCTTCTACCACTAATCCCCGCTTATGAACACCGGTAAATACAGATGTGGAACAAACCCCGATATTCGAACGGGGTACATGGTGCGTCCGGCCGAGGGTAGAACGGACCGGGCCGATGCTTGGGAAAAATTCTTTGGAAAGCCGTGCAAACCGTTGCGTCAAACGGAAAACCGGGGCACCACACGTGGTAGCCCCGGATGAAGCATATAATCGCTTAAAATAAATGGGTAGGGTTTGCCGTTATATATAGCTTGTGCTTCCGGACGGCGACGACCCGGAAACGGTTTAAAACGATTGCTGTCTACTCGTCACAATAATCGGTTGTGCGGTCGATGATGTCGACGAGTTTATCCAGCTCACGGACCATGCGGTCTTGATCTTCTTCCTCGGCGATGCGGGCCATGGCTTTGCGCATTTGGGTCCCAAGGCGGGTTTCCCGCTGGTTACCCAGATCGATCAGGGCATCGGCCAGCAGGTAGGTATCTTCTGCCAGATCGGTGATGTACTTGACCAGGATTCTGATTTCGCTGTCGGTGAACTCGTCATCTTCATGGCACTCATCGACGAAGTTGGCAACTTCGTTCCAATCATTGGCAAGATCGTTGATATCTTCGCAGATATCCCAAGCTTGGGCGGTCAACGCACCGAAACACAGGAAAACCAGGGTGAGCAATTTAGTCGGCATGAACGGCTCCTTGAATTTTAATTAAGATATCCAAAACTGGACATGACAGTTTACCACATGCGAACGGCCAAAGTTTTCGCCAACAGCGCCTTCTGAGATATTGTGAGGAAAAATAATCCTTGTCGCCGCGACCATAAGCGGATTACTCGACGGCCGACGGCAGGGTGATGGTGAAGGTAGTGCCTTCCCCTTCAATGGTTTTCATGTCGATGGACCCGCCGTGACGTTCGATGATCCCGAAGGAGATGGAAAGACCCAGGCCCGTCCCTTCTCCCGGCGGCTTGGTGGTGAAGAAGGGTTCGAAAATGCGTTGGCGAATTTCCGGGGGAATCCCGCCGCCGGTGTCACTGAATTCGATGATGCCGCTTTCTCCTTCTATCCGCGTATGGATATTCAGCCTCCCCTTCCCGCTTTGCTCCCTCTTTACCCGGGCGCGAACGGCTTGACAAGCATTGACGGCCAGGTTCATGAAAACCTGGTTCAACTCGCCCTGCTTGCCTTTGACGATCAGGTGATCCCGGTAATCCTCCTCGATGATCACCTGGTCACTGTAGTTCGGTCGCACCAGTTTCATGGTGGATTCGAGACAATCTCTCAGGTCGACCGGTTTGTCTTCGCCCTCGCCGCGACGCGCAAAGGTGCGCAGGTTGCCGACAATTTCCACAATGCGTTGCGCGCCGTCCTGGATGGTTTTGATGTGTTCGAATACCGGGGTCAGGCGCTCGTCAATCGCGCCGACGATTTCGTCGTCGGCGTCTTCACCGGCCAATTCGAGGAGGAAATCCCGGAATCGGTTCAGGTCGTCGCTCAGGGATTCCGCGCTCACATTGACATAGTTGGTCGGGTTGTTGATCTCGTGACCGATCCCGGAAGTCAGCGTGCCCAATGAGGCCATTTTGTCTTGCAGCAACATTTGCTCTTGCGTGCGCAGAAGCACATCCTTTTGGGTCTGGATTTCGCGCAGGAAGGCCGTCTTGGCCAGCGCCGAAACCGCGTGTTCGCGCAGCCGCTCCAGCATGCGCCTGTCGGCCTGGTCGAAGGCATCCTCGGAATCGAAATTGTCCAGCACCAGAAATCCGCGCAGTTCGCCCTCCAGGTGGAGCGGCAGGGACATCATGGCGCAGGCCGGGCCCAGGTCTTTGAAAGGGTCGTTCGTCTCCGGCTCCGGCCTCTGCCGGATGGAGACCGATGCGCTCCCTGTTTCCTTGTCGCTGAGATATCGGGCGGCCAGATCTTCCCTGCTGAAACGATGTTGCTTCAAGATCTCGAAATCGTGCCCGGCCGCGGCGACAACCTGGAAGTAATTTTTCTCCGAGTTCCACAAGAAGAAGGCGCCCGCCTGAGCCTCGGGAATGTGTTGCATGCCCTGATCCAGCATGGTTTGCAATACACCTTCCAGGGACATTTCACGGTTCATCTCGCGAACGATGCGGTCCAGGGCGCGTTGTTCCCTGTTCAAGGCGTCCAAGTCGCGGGTTTGCTTGTCCAGTTGTCGCATGGAGTCGCGCAGGGACAGGTGAAGGTCCAGGCGAGAGACCAGTTCATCCTTGGAAATGGGTTTGGCCAGGTAATCATTGGCGCCGGCCTCGAAGCCTGCCGTAATATCGGGTACCCGGTTCCTGGCCGAGAGGAAAATGACCGGTAATTCATGGGCGGCAAAGCGCTCACGAATGCGGCGGCAAACCTCGTACCCGGAAACGCGCGGCATCATGATGTCCAAAAGCACCAGGTCGAAGGTTTCTTTTTCCAGGATCTCCAATGCTTCCTCGCCGTTACCGGCCTCGGTGATGCCGTGGTCCAGCAGGGACAGGTGATTCCGAAGGACCTTGCGATTGACGGGATCATCGTCCACAATCAGCACGTGGAAATCACTTTCGGTAGGAACCGATTCCCCGGTTTTCTCTACCTCCGTGAGAAGGCCGGAGGTTTCTACCCCGCCCGTCAGCATCTCGGTTTGCATGACCTGCTGATTGCCGTGGTAGACGGGTAGGGAAAAGCTGAACGTGGAGCCCTTACCCAGGGTCGATTCGACCTCGATATCGCCTCCGTGTAGTTCCACCAGTTGTTTGCAAATGGCCAAACCCAGTCCCGTGCCGCCCTCACGCCGTGTCAAGCTGTCCTCTGCCTGTTCGAAGGACTGGAAAATGCGCTGTTGGACCAGAGGGTCGATCCCAATGCCGGTGTCGATTACCGAAACCACAATGCGATCGCCGTTTTGGCGGGCCGAGACGGCGACGCGGCCCTTTTCGGTGAATTTCACCGCATTGCCGACCAGGTTATGGAGGATCTGTTGCAGGCGTTCCTCGTCCGCGTAGACGGGCGGGAGCGCACCGACCCGGTTTTCCAAGCGAAGACCGCGGGCCGCGGCCAGGGGTTTGGAAAGCGCCAAAACCACGCCGGTCAAGCCGCGCAGGTCCAGGGGCACGGGCGATATCTCCAGGCGTCGATGCTTCAGGGTGGAATAGTCCAAGATATCGTTGACCAGGTTATTGAGCCGCTTGCCCGAGGAAACGATCATGGCCAGGTTTTGCCGGGTATCCGGGGGAAGCGGCCCGGTGGCGCCGTCGATAAGAGATTCGGCCAGGCCGATCATGCCGTGCAGGGGCGTGCGCAGTTCGTGAGAGGTATTGGCCAGAAACTCGTCTTTCAAGCGATCGATCTGGCGCAGGCGACGACTGACAGTGCGTTCCCGGTGCAGCTTGCGCAGGTAGGAATGCAGGATCAGGAATACGGCCAGGCACAAGACCAGGATATAGGAGGCATAGGCCGGGAGGGTCCGCCAGGGCGGCGGCAAAACCTTGATCTCCATGACTTGATCCTGCTGTTCATCGAAATTGCCGCTACGGTCGGAGGCCAGTACGTGCAGTTTGTAGCTCCCTTCCCAGAGCCTGGTATAGATTGCCTCGTGACGTCCCTTCGGCACGTCCACCCACTGGTGGGCGGGTTCCAGTTTGTAACGATAACGGGTTTGGTCGGGATTGATATAATCGACCGCGGTGAATTCCACACCGAACATATCGCTGTTGCTCACGGTGAACCGGTTCCTGCCGAGAAGTGATTGCGATTTCAGGTCCGGGGAGGTTGCGCCCGATTTCAGACGGTACCAGCGGGTAAAGACCGTGTCGGGACCGCTGAGTGGTCTCAGCAGTTCGGGCTTTACCGCGGTAAGTCCCTCGTGCCCGCCGAAATAAAGCGCACCGTCATCGGCGGCAGCGGCTGCCTGATTGAAGACGTTGGCGGCAAGTCCGTCCGCAACCGTGTAATCGATGACAGATTCACTGACAGGATCGTAGCGAACCAGGCCCCGGTGGGTGGCCAACCAGATGTTTTCCCGGTTGGAAACCAGCATGGCTTCGACATAACCCCGAAGCGATGGGTGAGCCGCGGGCATCAATTGCATGGTCTCCAGGTCCAGCAGGTTCACTCCTTCTCGAGTACCGATCCACAACTGGTTTTTGAAACGCATCAAACTGGTTATCGTGCGGTCGTTCACGCCGGTATTTTCATCGAAGTAACGGATTGGTTTGCCCTGCCCGTCGAAGCGAGCCAGGCCTGCCTTGTCGCTGCCCACCCAAACGGACCCGTCCTCGTCCGCCAGAAGGCAGTCGATGATAACCGTTTCGAAACCGGGTCGGAACGGAACCCTGAGAACGGCGCTTTCCGGACCCGCACGGCTTGCATCAGGCAGGCGGTTCAAGCCGCTCGCGGTGCCGATCCAAAGGGTGTCGTCAGCGTCTAAAGCCAGGGAATGGATACGGCTGTTGTACAGCCCGGAACTCTCTTCCGCCTTGAACGAGAATGTATTATTGCCCTTGGGATCGAGATGATCGAGGCCTTTCTGAAAGGTACCGACCCAAATACCGGTGCTTGCGGGAGCCAGGTTGGTGACGTGGTTTTCGGACAGGCCGTCGGCGGTGGTATAGAGACGAACGCGAGCGGAGTTGTCGATATGGTTCAAACCGCCGTTGGTAGCGGCCCACATTTCACCGTTTGCATCGAAGGCGATGTCTTCGATCAGGTTGTCGGCCAGGCTGTCGGGATCACGCGGCAGGTGACGAAAAACCGTGAAGGCATCGCGGTAGGGACCCAGGTAGTTGACGCCGTTGAGAGTAGCGAACCAAAGCGTTCCCCGCCGATCTTCCATGATGAATCGAACTCGCTCGTGGCTCAGCCCGGACGGGACGGCAGGATTGCGTTGGAACTGTTCAAACCGGGTTTGGCCCTTGCGCCGCCTGAAAACGCCCTGATCGGTGCCGATCCAGAGGACGCCCCTTTGGTCTTCTAAAATGGTGCGAACCTCGGTCCCTTGCGGGATCGAGGGTACGGGTAGAATCCGACTGCCGGCATCCATGCGATGTAATCCGCCGCGCCAGGTTCCCAGCCAGATCGTGCCGTCCGCGGTTTCGGTAACGGCAATGACGCGGGGGTCTCTCAGACCGTCTGCCTCGGTGAAGCGCCGGAACCTACCCGTCCGCGCTTTGTCCATGCGATTCAAACCCGCGAGAGAGCCTATCCACAGGGTATTGTCCCTGCTTTCCATGATGGTCCAGACTTGATTGTTCGCGATGGTGTCCGGTGACTCCCCTGTTTGAAAAAAGCGAAACTCGCCGTTCTGATCGCGGTGGGCCAGGCCGTTGCGGGTGGTGCAGATCCACAACCCGTCATGACTGACGAGAAGCTTCATGACCGAGGAATCGATTTCGGCCGAAGCCCCCCGGTTGAATCGAGTGAATTTCATGGTTGCGGGATCCAGACGATTGATACCCTTGGTATCCGTGCCGATCCAAATCATCTTGTCCCGGTCCTCGCAAAGGCTGAAGATGTCGCTTTCCGAGAGGCTGTCGGGGTTTTGCGATTCGTGGCGATAGACGGTTACCTTGTGACCGTCATACAGGTTCAACCCGTCCGTGGTACCAATCCAAAGCAGGCCCCGACTGTCCTGTAGGAGAGTCATGACATCGCTGCTGCCCAGTCCCCGCTCCGGCGTCAAGTGATTGAAATGCAGGCTGGGCGCCTGGGCGATGCCGGGAGCGGACCACGCAAAAAGACAAACGAGGATAACGAAGACGGCCCGGCCAATCATAGGCGGCTCCATGATCGGTTCGGCCGGCTCTGCTTGGTTGGTCGCGTGTGGTTATCGGAATAAATAAAATGATAGTCGATGTTTCCAGGCCTCATGCATCGATTGCTTAACCCAAGACGGGTAGTGTCAATTTGACAATCGTTCCGTGTCCGGGGGAGGAACTGACATCCATATTGCCCCCGTGTCCCTCTATGATACCTAGAGATGTGGATAATCCCAGCCCGGAACCCCGGTTTTTTTCTTTCGTTGAAAAAAAAGGCTCGAAAATGCGCGCCCGGGTCTCCGGCGTCATGCCGCGGCCGTTGTCGCCGATGGTTACCTCGGCCACGGCGTCCTTCAAACGGGTGCTTATGGTCAGCACGTTGCTGCCGGCGGTGCGGCCCGAATCCATGGCTTCGCAGGCATTGACGATAATGTGCAGGAAGACGAGACTCATTTCCGCCGGATTACAGGAAATACCCAGGGGATCGTGGTACCGACGGACGACTTCCACGCCGGGATAATCCGGCAGGATCAGGCTTAGAGCGGCATCGATGTTTTCGGTCAGCATGACGCGACGCACTTTGCCCTTTTGGAACCGGGTAAAGCGGTATAGCTCGTGTACCACGGCCCGGATCCTGTTGTTGCCCGCAATCGCTTTTTTTCCCTGTGAAGCAATGGCGTTCAGACGTTCATCGATCGCGGCCGTCACTTCCGGCGGTGCATCGTCCCCGGCAATTTCATTGAGAAACACACCGAAGTCCTCAAGACCGGTTGTGATCCCGTGCAGGCCCCCGCCGATCGTGGTGACGGCATTGCTGATCTCGTGGGCAATGCCGGCGGTCAGGACGCGAAGTGCATCGGTTTTTTGTTTTTCCCTGGCTTGAATTTCCCGGTTAAGGGCCTGCAAGTCGCGCCGGGATTCCAATAATTGCAATTGCATACTGACCCGGTTGACCAACTCCGTTCTGGAGATGGGTTTGGTCAGGTAATCGTTGCCGCCGGCGAGGAAACCCTGGGCAAGGTCCTCGACCCGAGTACGCGCCGTGAGGAAGAGAATCGGCAGTTCATGTAAGGCAAAATGTTCCCTGATGCGACGGCAGACCTCGTAACCGGTCATGCCCGGCATCATGATGTCAAGCAAGATCAGGTCGAATTGCTTCCGGGCCGCCTCGGCGCAAGCCTCCCGGCCGCCGGCCGCCTGGGTGATCGTACATCCCGAACCGCGTAGATGGTTGATGATGACACGGCGGTTGACCGCTTCGTCATCGACTACCAGGAGGTGAAACGTTTTGCCTTCCAAACCGGGCAAGGCCTTTATCAGATCCGGGCGGGCGACCTCCTCTTCTTCGTTCCCCAGTACGGAACCCGCCGGAAGGTCCATGGCCGGTTCCCGCATTTTCGCGGCCCTGTCGGCCTGGGAAAGAGTGAAACTGAACACGGAACCACGGCCCGGTGTACTGACCACGCTGATCTTGCCGCCGTGTAACTCCACCAACTGACGGGTGATCGCCAGACCCAGACCGGTCCCGCCGAACCGGCGCGCCACGTCGCCGTCTGCCTGTTCAAACGATTCGAAGATACGTTCCAATTTTTCCTCGGGAATGCCGATCCCCGTGTCGGCAACGTGGGTAATGATGTTTTTGCCCTTTTTTTCGGCCGTTACCGTGACCGTTCCCTTCTCGGTGAACTTGACCGCGTTACCGATTAGATTGTGCAGGATTTGCTGTAAGCGGTTCGGGTCCGCGTCGACGGCGGGGAGGTCGCGGCTGACCATATTGGCAAGCACCAGTACGCGACCTTCCAGGCCGGCCCTGCTCAGGCGGAAGACTTCCTCGATGATGGTGTACAGGTCGACCGGCTGCCGTTGCAGCATCATCTCCTGGTTCTTCATCTTGGAGAAGTCGAGGATGTCGTTGACCAGCCAGGTAAGTCGTCGTCCGCCGGCCAGGACCAGACTCAGGTCCTGGCGTGCGTTCTTGGGAAGTTCGGAGGATGTCAGCAGTGCTTCCACCAGGCCCACGATTCCGTTCAGCGGGGTGCGGAGTTCGTGACTGGTATTGGCCAGGAAGCTGTCTTTCAATTGATCCAAATGACGCAGGCGATCTACCAGCAGGCGTTCGCGCTGCAATTTGTTGCGTTGGGCGCGGATCAACAGGTATATGAGAAGCAGGACCGTCAACGAATAGCCGGCATAGGCAGCGGGGTGCCGCCATAGCGGCGGTTCGATGATCAGGTCCAGCGATGTAACGGGGCCGTTCCAACCCCGGTTGCCTCTTGTCGCCTGAACCTGAAAGGTGTAGCGGCCTTCCCAAAGATTGGTGTAGTCGGCATAGCGGTGTTCGGTGTCGGTTTCGATCCAATCGTGGAGGCCGACCATTCGATGCCGGTAACGGCCGGCCCTCGGATTGGCAAAGTCCAGGGCGGAGAATTCAAAGCCGAACAGATCGTTGCTGCTAAGCCTAAGGGTTTCGGCGCCGGTAATCGATCGGGTCAGGACACTGTTCATGGAGGGATCGATATCGATCTGGCTCAATTGAAACGACGTCAACACCACGCGGGTTAGTGGAGATTCCGCTAAGCGATCGGGGTAAAAGGCGGTCAGGCCCGCGGGGCCGCCGAAAAAAAGGCGACCGTCGGCAGCCTGGTAGCGGGCGCGAATGTTGAACTCGTTACCTTGCAAGCCGTCATCCACCGTGTAGTTTCTAAAGCGGAGTCGATGCGGATCTAAGCGGGATAAACCCTGATTGGTTGCCAGCCATAAGTAACCCTGTCGATCCTGTTGGATCGACTTGACCACATCATTGGGCAGGCCCTCGCGTGTAGAGAAAACCGTGACGTAGCCGCTCTGAGTATCCAGACGATTCAGCCCCGCCGGGGTACCGATCCACAAGGTTTTATCGACCAACAACAAGCTCAGGGCTCGGGGATGACTGAGACCGTGGGTTTCGGGCAACAGCCGTCGGATGCCTTCAGTTGTATGGAACCGGCTGACACCGAACTCGGTTCCCAACCATGCGCTTGCCGGCCCTTCCAAGACGATATCGTTGATGGTGTGGCTTTGAAGGCCCGGTCTGCCCCGGCCTAAGAAATGTCGGAACTTGGGGGATTGTTCGGCTTGCAAGGGCTCGGTGCTTACTGCGAGACCGTTTTGGGTGGCCACCCACAAGACCCCTTGGAGGTTCTGGACGATGCGGGTAATGCGGTTGTTGGGGAGCTTATCGATCCCAATGTCCAACCAATAAAGGAAATTGCCTTTCGTCGGTCGGTAGCGGCCGATTCCTGATCCGTTGGTCCCGACCCAGATGTCACCGCTGCGATCCTCGTACAAGGAGGTCACTTCATTGGAGATCAGGTCTGCATGATCCTCGCGCGGCAGGATTCTATGTAGGACCGGTTGTTGCCCCTCGCTTTCCTCTAAATGATACAGGCCGGATTCATGACCCGTCCATAACCGCCCCAAGCTGTCTTCAATAACTGCCGAAACGCGGTTTTCCCTTTCGTGAATCGATTGACCCGAGACTTTTCCGTAGTAGGCAAATTGCCGGCTGTTGGGCGTCAGGTAAGATGCCCCTTGACCGGAACCCACCCACAATACGCCTCCTCGGTCAATGCAAAGGGTGCGCAGACGGTCGTGTCTCAAGCCGCGGGGATTGTCGGGATGATGCCTGAATACGGTAAACCGATTGGTTTGGGGATTGTAGCGGCGCAATCCTTTACCGGTTGCCGCCCAGAGGAAACCGGCCTGGTCCTCGACGACGGCGCGCACCTCGTTTGACGGGTCTTTGAGCTTACCGAAGGACCAATTTCGGAATTTCCCCGTTTCCGGGTCCAAGCGAACAAGCCCGCCTCGCCAGGTGCCGATCCAAATCATGCCGTTCCCATCTTCGGCCAAAGCGCATATGCGCCGATCGGGGATGCTTTCGGCGACATGATCGAAATATCCGGGACTGCGTAAAGAGGTAACGTCCAAACCATGACTGGTGCCTATCCACAATCGCTGTTTGCTGTCCAACAAAAGAGCCCAGATTTCGGGGTAAACCAGGCTATGAGGGTTGTTCTCCTCCGGCCGATAATGGGCGACGGCGCCGTCGGCGCCCAGGTGAAAGAGCCCGTTGAGCACGGTTCCTACCCAGATCCCCCCCTTTCTGTCTTCTACCACCGCGTAGACAAACCCTTCGATCGCGTTGCCCTCGGAGTCGATAAGAAGCTTCCGGGTGAAGCGTTCCATAGCGGGATCGTAGCGACAAAGTCCGCGCCGGGTTCCCGCCCAAATGCCGCCGTCCGCGGCTACCGTGAGCGTATGGACGTAATTGTCGGGAAGCGAGGTCGGATCTTCCGGGTCGAAGCGAAAGGTCTTGATTTGGTAACCGTCCCATCGGTTCAATCCGTCGCGGGTGGCCAGCCAGATAAAGCCGGAGGTATCCTGTACGATATCGAAGACATCGCCCTGGGAAAGACCCTGGTCGCTGCCCAAATGAAAAAAAGTGGGCTGCTGCGCGCGGACCTGACCGCAAAGAGTCATCAGGAATGCCAGTATCGCAAAATTTAAGGAAAAATTTTCTGATTCTTCTGACAGGTATGTCATATTTCGCCCAGATAGGCAATCTTTCTTCCGGCTTTTTTTCTCCCCACAATTATTTATCGCAAATTTTCAGAAAAAGTTGATCTTTAAGACCGGTTACGATCTTAATTGCTTCGTTCTAGCGGGAACCGTGGTGATGGATGACGCGGTTACCGTCGAAAACCGTCCAGCGATCGCTTTTTTTGAGAATGAGGCCGGTAGGCATATGGTTGCCTTGTTCGTCCATGGCGTTCAGGCCGTCATTGTTCAGGAAATAGATCTTGTCGGCGCCCTTGAACAACACCGAAACCCCGCGCAAGGTTTTGATGCGGCGCGGCTTTTCCCCCGGCACCGGATCGAAGACCTTGACGCGGCTGCCGTCCATGACCAGAACCAGGCGGGCATTAGGTGAGATCAGGACTTGGGTGATGTTCTTCCCGGTTAGTTGGAACAGCAACTCACCTTTCCCGGATTCAAGATTGAAACGCGTGACCCACCGGCGATAGCTGTCGTAGACCAATAGTTCCGGCCTGCTTTCGGCAAGGTCCACCAGGCTGTTATCCCGGTCCAACAAGCCCGCGGGCCGACCGTTTTTGTCCAGCACGTACCACAGGTGCAGCAGGTAATCACCGGCTCCCAGGTGTTCCAGGGAAGTATTCCGGCGCAACCGCAAGGGCGGGGAGACCTGCCCGAAAACATCGGCCATATCCTTGGGAATACTACCGCTGAACAGGGTCCGGGTCTTGCCGTCGGCAAGTAGTTCGTAGACCGAGGTTCGATCGTAAACCAGGGGCAACCGTTTCAAATCAGGCGATAAAGACAGCCCGGCATTGCCGAAATAAAGCGGGCGGGTGTCTATTTTTTCGGTAACGGGGTCCACGGTAATCGAGCGCGAGTTCGAGACCAGTTGAATGTGCCCGGCCTTGGTCCAACGCAATAGATATCTGCCGCGCAACATCCGGCGGATGTGGTCGATAAGGCTTCGATCCTCCAACAGGTCCGCCACCTTGATCTTGCTCACATGCTGTTGCCGGGCGGCAAGATAGGGACCGGTGGGCGTTCGAACTAAAGAACCGTCGTAGCAAATCACCTGGCTCAGGGAATCATCGGTATCGATGACGAAGACGGTGGGTTGGCCGCCGTTCATGCTGTGATGGACACCCACAAAAGCGATCCGACCGCTGTCCGGGTGGAAGGCAAAGCGCCCGAACTCCTGAAAAAAGCCGCGATACTTGCCGCCGCGGGGATTCCACCAGGCAAAACGCGGCGCCAGGGCTTCACCGGGCCGCTTCAGGTAGAGTTTGTCGCCGGAGACGGATATCACCAGGGAGCGTTCCAATAACGGATCAGCCGGCGGAGATGCAGGAGCCAGGCAAAGCAAGAGCCAAAAAAGCACGGAGGAACACCTCATCGACATGGTTCCCACATTCTAACAAGGGCGGCCCCTTGTAGGAACCATTAATGGCCCGCGAATCGTTGAGTCATAACTATAATCGGTGTCGAAAAGTTACTCCGCCCAATCCAAACCCTGATACAGCCGGCCCACGGGGCATTCAAAGTCGATCGCGGTCAATTGAAGCACGGCGTTCTCGCCGGACAGAGGGGTATACAACCATTGTCCGTCGTCCCGGCGGGCGAAACGGTCCACGTGTTGTTCCTTTTGAGATACCAGGATGTATTCGGCAAGGGTGTCGATCCGTTGATAATGCATGAACTTCTCACCCCGGTCGTAAGCCTCCGTACTGTCAGACAAGACTTCGAAAATGATCCGGGGATTGAGCACGGTATCCCGCCGGTTCCCCTCGTATTCGGCCTTGCCGCAGATAACCATGGCGTCGGGATAGGTGTAGCGATTGGACTTTTGGATTTTGAGGCGCATATCCGAGGGGATGACCCGACACGGACCGTCCATGAGTTGGTTTCCCAAAACGCGGATGACATTGGCCGTGATCAAGTTATGGCGCATATTGGCGCCGGTCATGGCAACGATGACCCCGTCACGGTATTCGTGTTTTATTTCGGAGGCTCGTTCTATCTCGATATATTCTTCAGGGGAAACCGCTTCAAGGGGTCGTGTCGACATGCCGCACCTCCCTAATATCCTCTGCCGCATGATAGCCCAAATGCGGGCAAGAGAACAATACCGGAACAGACCGGTCCGAGCCCACGGGCAACCCATTTGAGCTGAATTCAGAGACGATTCCGTTTATATTAGCCAGGCATCGTATGACCCGGTCAATGCGGGGTTGATTCTTCTTTATCGAGGCTGATCCATTGCCGTCCTCCGGGCCGGTTCACGACTTGAAACGGGAGCATGGTCGGGCTCGATACAACGACTCGTGAATCTACCCGTTGACGAGCAAATCTGCCGGCGCGGCGCGTATCTCTTCGGCCAGTTTCAAGAAGCTGGAACGGCGTCCGGCATTGGTACGGTACAACATGCCGATCTTTCGCATCGGGCCGGGTGAGGCGAACGGCAGGTAACGGATCAGGCCGTCCGGGGAAACCGGACCGGGTACGGCCAGTCGGGGCATCAGCGTGACGCCCGCGCCCGAGGCGACCATATGCCTAAGCGTTTCCAGGCTGGTGGCGCGGAAGCTCATATCCTCCCGTGCGCCCGCGGAGTAACAGACCTCCAGCGCCTGGCCGCGCAGGCAATGCCCGTCCTGAAGCAACAACAGGGTTTGCTCACTCAGGTCTTCCTCGATAATCTCGTCACGTTCGGCCAGAGGGTGATCGCGCGGTACGGCAAGGTGGAAGGGTTCGTCGTAAAGTTCTTCTTCCTCGAAGCCTTCCGTTCCGGGAACCCCCAGCGCCAGAATTAGAGTGTCTACATCACCGTCGCGCAGCATGTTGACCAGGAGCGCGGTTTGCTCTTCCTGGAGTTGTAGACTGAGATCCGGCCAGCGTTCCTTGATCGGGCCCACGATCAGCGGTAACAAATAGGGCGCCACCGTGGGGATGATACCCACGCGTATCCGTCCGCTCATGGGTTTGGTGAAAGTACGCGCCAATTCTTCGATGGAACGCGTCTCGTCCAGCACTCGCCGGGCGATTAGCGCAACCTCCTTGCCTACATCGGTGAGGAAGACCTTGCGATGATGCCGTTCCACCAGTTGAACGCCCAGGTGCTCTTCCAGTTTCTTGAGCTGACCGCTCAGGGTGGGTTGGCTGACGAAGCAACGTTCTGCAGCCTTGCCGAAGTGTTTCACTTCGTCGATGGCCACCAGGTACTGCAGGTCTCTGAGGTTCATGATCGCGCACTCCATTGATCGGTTCGGGCAAGCTTATCATAGCTTTTACCTATCGATCATATCGGAACAAACGATTGGCCGAATCCTCGCAAAAGATAAATATTGATTACAAAGACGAGGTCGGGAATTTCAAGGCCCGGCAAGACAAACATTCAGGAGATGAGATCATGCTGCAAAACAAAGAAGGACAAAGAGTTCCCCAGGTTACCTTTAAAACCCGTACGGACAGTGACTGGCTGGAGATCACGTCCCAGGATCTGTTTTCCGGGAAGACCGTGGTCGTCTTCTCCCTGCCCGGCGCCTTCACACCCACCTGCTCCTCCGCCCATGTGCCCCGCTACAACGAACTGGCCGGCGTTTTTGCCGAAAACGGTGTGGACGAGATCATTTGCCTCTCGGTCAACGACGCCTTCGTCATGAATGCCTGGGCCGCCGACCAAAATGCCGAAAACATCCGCTTCATTCCCGACGGAAACGGTGAGTTCACGGACGGCATGGGCATGCTGGTGGACAAGGACAACCTGGGTTTCGGTAAGCGTAGCTGGCGTTATTCCATGCTGGTGCGCGACGGTTTGATCGAAAAGATGTTCATCGAGCCCGAGGTCGAAGGGGACCCGTATGAGGTTTCCGACGCCGATACCATGCTGGCCCATGTGAACGCCGACGCCAAACTGCCCGAGCCGGTAACCATCTTTACCAAGCCCGGCTGTCCGCATTGTGCCCGCGCCAAGGCGCTGCTGGCCGAACAGGGAGCTACCTATGAAGAAATCGCCCTGGGCGGCGGCATCAGCGCGGCCACCCTGCGCGCGGTATCCGGGCGCGACACCACGCCCCAGGTCTTCATCGGCGGTAAACACATCGGCGGCGCCGACGATTTGGAAGCCCACTATAAATCCACTGTCTCAGTAGGTTAAGCAAAACATAAAGGACTTGAACGGCCGCGGTTTCCAACTTGTATCGGAGACCGCGGCCCGATCTGTTTCGCCGGTGTTGAAGCTTCGGCCGGCAATTGTGTGATTATGGAAAAAAACCACTTCCAAGGGGTTGCCAAAGCTGAAGGACGCGCTATAGTACGGATGATGTTATCCGGGAGTTTTGGTCATGCGCGCGTTCCACCCCCTGGTTCTAGCGGCCTTCTTAGTATTGTCCGGTTGTTCTGTCAAACGCATGGCGGCCGGGGCAATCGGCGGTGTCTTTGCCGACGCCGAGTCTGTTTTTCTTACCGATGAAGACCCCGACCTGGTAGGCGAAGCCCTGCCCTTTTCCCTGAAGATCATCGAGACCATGCTGTCCTCATCGCCGGACGACGAGAGCTTGCTGCTTTCGGGCACGACCGTTTGTACTCTATATACCTACGGTTTCGTTGAACCGAAAGCCTGGCCTTTGGAGAACGAGGATTTCGAGGCCGCGGAGGCTGTAAGAGCCAGGGCCTCCAAGCTCTACCAAAGGGCCTGGGGTTTTGCCGTTCGCGGAATGGAGACCCGGCACGTGGGGTTGGGCGAGCGTCTTCGTCGTGACCCCGTTACCGCCGCCGCGGAATTGAAGCCCGCCGATATCCACCTTGCCGTTTGGGGCGCCTCCGCATTGGGCGCGGCCATCGGCATGGCGCCGGACAATCCCGAACTTACCGCCGACATCGCCCTGGTGGGCGCCTTGTTGGAACGCGCTTTGGAACTGGACCCCACTTATCGCGAGGGCGTGATTCAGGAATTGCTCATCGCCTACGAAACGGCTCGCTTCGGAGGTGATGTGGAAAAGGCGCGGGTCTATTACGATCAGGCCATGAACCTCAGCAAGGGCGCCAGTTGCCCCGCCATGGTCACCTGGGCCGAATCGGCGTGTGTTCGTCAACAGAACCGCAAGGAATTTGAACAAATTCTGGGCCGGGTACGTTCTTTCGATGTAGATGCCGTTCCTGAGAGGCGATTGCTCAATGTGCTGGCGCAACGTCGCGCCGAGTGGTTACTCAGCCGGGTGGACGAACTTTTTCTGGAATAAGGGAGACCGGGCATGATGCGTTTGCTTTTTTCGATTCTTTTGCTTTCAAATTTCGCCCCCTTGTTTGCGGGCAAGACCGTCATCCGTATGGGTACGTTGGCGCCCAAGGGTTCCGCCTGGCATAAGATCCTTATGCAAATGAGCCAGGACGTGCGTAAGCAGACGGATGGGCAAGTAATGATTCGGTTGTACCCCGGAGGGGTAGTGGGCGATGAAAGCGAAATGATTCGCAAGATGCGCATCGGACAACTACAGGCCGCGGCTATCTCCAACGGCGGTTTGGGTGAAATTGAACCGGCAGCCTACGCCGTCAGCGTTCCCATGATGTTCAACGATTATGAGGAATGGGATTACGTCCGTCAACGCGTCAACGACGAATTGGGCGAGGCGCTGCTCAAGAAGAAGTTTGTGGTGCTTGCCTGGTCCGATGTCGGTTGGCTCTACTTCTTCTCCAAGAACAAAATGGAAACTCCCGACCAGATGAAGAAGAGCAAGATGGCCTCCTCCGCCAGTGAATCGGTGATGGGCGATATCTTCAAATGGGCAGGGTTCAATCCGGTGCCCATAACCACGGTGGACCTGATCTCCGGCATGCAGACCGGCCTGGTGAATTCCTGCTTTCTGCCCATTATGATCGCCGAGGGCACCCAACTCTATCGGTACGCGCCCAACATGATCAACTTGCCGTGGGCGCCGTTGCAGGGCGCGGTGGTTCTCAGCCGGAAAGCGTGGGATAAAATTCCCGAGCAGCATCACCCCACCATCAGGCGCATTGCCGATGAGGCCGGCAAGAAACTGCGCGAAGCGGCTCGAGCCCAGGAGGTTAGTTCCCTGGAAGCCATGAAGAAGCGCGGCCTGAACGTCACCGGCATCTCCGGCGATGTGGTCGAGAGTTGGCGCCGGGTGACTGAATCGGCCTGGCCCCGAATCAGGAGCAACCTGGTGCCGGCCGACATGTTCGACAGGGTGCGCAAGCTGCGTGACGAATTTCGGGCGAGTAAGGCATCGCCTTGAAACAGGTCGAGGGAGTGGAAACAGCCGGTCGAGGCAGGCTGAAACGTTGGGAGGATGCGGTCTCCGTAACGGCTCTCCTGTTGATGGCTGTCATCCCTCTCGCCGAAATCCTGATTCGCAAGGTCTATACCCGCGGCATTCCGGGCGCCGCATTGTGGGTCCAGCACCTGGTGCTGTTGGTGGGGTTCCTGGGCGCCGCGCTCGCCGCACGCGAGGGCGAGTTGCTGTCGTTGACAGCCCCGGGGAAATCCGGTGAGGGTCTGAAACAGCGGATACGCAATACCTTCGTGGCCGGAACCCTCCTGGCGATCAGTCTTTCCCTGGCCTGGGGCGGTTGGGTGTTTGCCCTGGCCGAACGCGAGGGGGGCCGTATGCTGGCGCTCGGCGTGCCGGTTTGGATCATCGAAATGGTCATTCCGCTGGGCCTGGTGTTGGTGGGCCTGCGGTTTTGGTGGCAGACCGCGGCAAAGCTACCGGAGCGATTGATTGCTGCCGTCTTTCCCGTCATCCCCTGGCTGCTGTCTCTACATGAAGCGCCGGATGAAAGCGGTCTCACCTGGCCGTTGATCACGCTCATCGTTGTCGCGACCGCGCTGGGTTTGCCCATCTTCGCGGCCCTCGGCGGACTGGCCGCGGTGCTGCTCTGGCAAAACTACGATCCGATTTCCGCCATTGCCCTCGAAGCCTATAACCTCTCCATCAAACCCATGCTGCCCACCATTCCGCTCTTCACATTGGCCGGCTTCATCCTGGCCGAGGGCGGCACGCCGAAACGACTGGTTGCCTTGTTCCGCGCCTTCTTCGGCTGGCTGCCGGGCGGCGTGGCCGTAGTGGCTATTTTCGTCTGTGCCTTCTTTACCAGTTTCACCGGCGGCAGCGGCGTAACCATTCTGGCCATGGGCGGCCTTATGTTCCCCATGCTCACCCAGGACGGACAAACCCAACGCTTCACCACCGGCCTGCTGACCTCTGCCGGCTCCTTGGGGTTGCTCTTTCCTCCGTCCCTGGCCATTATCCTCTACGCCATGGTAGCCGAGTTGGATGTGAAACACCTCTTTCTGGCCGGTATGACCCCGGGCGTTTTGGAAATCACCATGGTGGCGCTGTTCGTCTACTTCAGCAGCCGCAAGTCCGGTATCCAAAAGCAAGCCTTCATTTGGCGCGATGCCGTACGCGCCCTCTGGGACGCCAAGTGGGAAACGGCAATTCCGCTGGTAGTTCTGGGCAGCATCCTCGGCGGCCTGACCACCCTGGTGGAGGCGGCGGCGCTAACCGTGCTCTATGCCTTCTTTTTGGAATTCATTATTCGCCGTGACCTTTCCGTCAGACGAGATCTGGTCCGCGTGGCGGGCAAGGCATCCGTGCTGATCGGCGCGGTGCTCATCATCCTGGGCATTGCCCTGGGACTGACCAACTACCTGGTTTTTGCCGATATCCCGGGCCAGGCCCTGGAGAAGGTCCAGGCCGTGGTGGCCGAACCGCTGGTGTTCCTGCTGATGTTCAACCTGTTCCTCATCCTGGTCGGCTGTGTGATGGACATCTTTTCCGCGGTGGTTGTCGTGGTGCCGTTGGTGGCTCCCTTGGGTCAACATTACGGCATCGACCCCTACCATATGGGCATCATCTTTTTGGTAAACCTGGAGTTGGGCTATATGACCCCGCCGGTGGGCATGAACCTGTTTCTTGCCTCCCACCGCTTTCGCGTGTCTCTGCCGGAGGTCTATCGCGCGGCCTTGCCGTTTCTTGCCATTCGGGCGGGGGCCGTTCTGCTGGTGACCTATGTCCCCTACCTGACCAGCTTTTTGCCCGCTATTTTCTTGTGAGGATGAGATAGGGAAAGGGGGGAGCATTCTGCCTGCACCAGGGCAAAGCAATTACCTAAAAATGGTTTACACGGCGGGAAAAGATTCATGATTAAATTTTTACCGGTTTGTGGCGATAAAGAAAAGTGCGGGGATTCCTGTAGGTCTTGTCGCAGACCGCCCGGCCGGAGGGCCGCACTGAATCATCCCCGATACCCAATCAATCACACCCGGAGCGGTATCCTTTTATCACCCAATTTACATGAAATTCCTTAAGGGGGAATAATGGGTCTGTTTTTCCTTTTATTATTCGGGCAGGTAACCTATCAAGAGGAAGCGCCTGTAAAACTGAACCTGCCGCCTATTCCATTTGAACGGATCACCATTACAAGTAACTATATCCTGATCGCGGATGAAAATGATTTGGTGGTGCATGTCTTTAAAAAAGACGGAACGCACCTGGCCCGCCTGGGGGAAAAGGGCGATGTCTTCCAATTACCCTCGCGCATCAGTTGGTTGGACAAACACCGTATGATCATGGTCTATGACGGCGCCGGCCGCTATTTCAGTTTTTGGAACGAACAGGGAAAAATGATCGGCCGGAAGGATACCAAATTCGACTTGTTCTTTCAGGTAGGCGACCTCTTGTTGGTGGAGGGAGGTTATGTGGCGCCTATCTCCCTAGCGGAGGGAAAATACCTGATGGCGCGCTTTGACAGAGATTTCAAAATCCAAAATTACGGTTATCAAGTGATTGACGCGCGATTGACGGATATGTCGCCCGTGGTGCGCCAGGCGTTTAGCGCCCAGGTGAAGGTGAACGGTCAAATCAACATCATTTGCGGGCAAAGTCTTTCCAATTCGGTGAGCATTCTCGACGAGAACCTGAACAACATCGGTGAAATGGTGGTAGCGGACGACCGCTGGCGCAAGGTCAACTACAAGAGGCTGGCCAAGGTATCCAAAAACCCTAAGGAATTGAGAAAACTACAAGACAGTTTCTCCGAAGTGGTGGCGGTGGAGGCTGTCTCGGCCAGCATCTTCGTGGTGGGTTTCCGCAACCTGAAAGGCTCCGACTACACCTACCAGGCTTTCGAAGCCAAGTCCAGAAGCCCAATCGGCAATCCCTATGACACCACCATGAAGGTAGTCGGCGCCACCTCGGGAACCCTTTATTTCAAGGACCCCAACCAAAAGGTGATGACTCTGGTGCCCTGCCGCGTTCAGCGGTAGGGCTTCGAACCGCTCTCACCGACCGATGTTGATAGTTCGGCTGGTTTCGCGGGAGAAGAGCGGATTGGCGGCCACGAACCTCGGCACATCCTGAAGAGGAACTCGAACGATGCTTGCTTCCTCGGAAGCCTCGTCGAAACAGGATACGTAACCGAAACCCTTGACCACGCCCACCAGGCGCAGTAATTCTTCAAAGCGCCATTGTTCCGGCAGTTCCCTGCCGTTGTCGTCGATGACCACGGCGTGGTGGTTTTCGTCGGGCTTCCCCCGCCAACGGTCGACCACCATGCGCCCGGCCGGGTCGAAAGCAACCTGTCGGATCACCGGGAAATACTCCGGCGTGTTGACCACAAAACGTACACCGGGCGAATTGCGTTTGCGCCGCTCGCGCACCTCTTCCGAACCGCTCCTACCCCATTCATCGTCGAACGGAATAGGCGGGTCATCGCGGTCGATGGTGTGCACGACCGCTTTTTTGGCCGCATCGATCACCTTGATGTGGAAACCGTGGTTGTCTGCAAAATAGGCCGTGGAAAAATCCGGGGAGGCGATGAGCTGAGGCCGTGTCGGCAATTTGCTGTATACCGCCATGGGCCTTCCGTCAGGCCCGTCCGCCGTCCAATTACCCTGCGAATAGCCGGCATCGTCGATCTCCAGCAGAACCCTGGTTTCCGTGAAAGTCTCATCGGCCCACACCAACTCCGCCGGGCCGCCCATGGCGATCATGCCCCACGTGCCGTAAACCCAACCGCCCTCGATTTTGGCCAGAATCACATTCCGCACGGGGGTGGGGTAACGCGTGATAAAACTACCGTCTGTTTTGAATACGCTGACGATGCTCTCCAGAAAATCGTAGATGTAGAGCTTGTCCTCGAACAGGAAGAACTGAGCCGGATAGGTAAACTCTCCAGGTCCCTTACCGCGACGCCCGATGTTCCGCACGAAATTTCCCCGGGCATCGTAGTGCTGAACCCTGGACTCCGAGAAGTTCAAAACAAACACCTCGCCGTTGGGATGAACGCGCACCTCGTTCAGTTGCAGCGGTTGGAAACATTCCGTTTCTCTGATCGTCCAAGGTTCTTCAAACATCAACACACATAAAATCAACAGCATGGAAACTACCTCCAATCCCTCTTCCGGTCGGCGTGAGACGGGCCGGGGTTTTTCGATCATTCATAGAACGTAAGCGTGCACCGTTTTGGTTTAGGCACTCAAAAGCGTTAGTCGCGCGCGTCGTTGAAATAGTTTGGAAGCAGGCAATAATTCGCCGTTTAGTCCTCGGCGCCGTGAATGTTTCATTAGTTTTACAGTTTATCTGACGATTCATCTTGACTTCTTTCTTTAATGAGATAGATTGATGGTAGATCGGGTTGTGCGCCGATGATCTGACGTTTTTTTGATGAGGTGGCCGTATGATCGACGAAACCGACCGCAAGATTCTGGCCCTGCTCCAGGAAGATGCTCGCCTGTCCAACGCCGAAATTGCGCGGCGTGTCGGTATGGCCTCCTCGGCCATCCATGAACGGATCCGCAAACTGGAAGAACGCGGGGTGATTACGGGTTACCACGCGCGCATCGATGCCGGAAACCTGGGTTACGGTCTGCTGGCCTACATCTTCGTCAAAACCACGGACGGCTGCTGGTGTCACGATACCGCTTCCAGGCTCAGTGCGCTGGACGAGGTTTTGTCCGTGCACAGCATTACCGGTGAGGATTGTTACCTGGTCAAGGTTCGGTCTCGCGATACCGGCAGCTTGAATGCCATGCTGCGTGACAAGTTTTCGTCGATTGACTCCATTATCTCTACCAAAACCACGATTGTTTTGGAGACAACCAAGGATACGCTGAACCTGCCCCTCGATATCGAGGAACAGGTCTCCGCATAGCCGATGCACGACCCGGGGGAGGGTCGGATGATGGGTTGGAGGTGCGTCATGTCTTTCCGCATGAAATTTCTCCTGGCTTTCGGTGTGGTTTATTTCGTTTGGGGTTCTACCTACCTGGCCATTAAATTGGCCATCGAGACGGTCCCGCCGTTTCTCATGATGGGCAGCCGTTTCCTATTGGGCGGCTTGCTGCTCTACCCTTTGGCCCTGCAACGCGGCCCCGTTCCTTTACGATTGAAATACCTTTTTCCCTCCTTCACCCTCGCCATGCTGATGATCGTCATGGGCACCGGCTTGATGGCCTGGATCGAGATGTATATTCCATCCGGGGTGACCTCCCTGCTGGTGTGTATTTCGCCGGTGTGGTTGGTATTGCTGGAATCGATGCAGCCCGGCGGCGCTCGACCCGGCCGGCTCGGTGTGGCCGGCATCGGTTTGGGCATTGTCGGCGCCGCTTTACTGATCGGGCCCGAGGAACTGGGCGGCGCCGTTCACATCGGCGCGCTGATCGTCCTGCTGATCAGCACCTTTTGCTGGTCGGCAGGCTCCATCTACGCCCGCCACGTATCGCTGCCCATGAACGCGATGCAGACCACGTCCCTCCAAATGATGATGGGCGGCGTGGTGCTGCTCCTTTTCAGCGGGGCCATAGGCGAATGGTCCCGATTCCATCCGAGCGAAATAACCCTGGTTAGCTTCGGCGCCTGGCTTTACCTGATCATCTTCGGTTCACTGATCGTGTTCCCTACCTATTTGTGGCTGGTCAAAGCGGCCACGCCCGCGCAAGTTGGCACGCACAGTTATGTCAACCCCCTGGTGGCGCTATTTCTCGGTTGGCTTGTGGCCGATGAGGTAATCACGGGCAAAACTATTTTTGCCGCGGTTATCATCCTGCTGGCGGTGCTGGTTATTTCGCTGGACAAGGTCCGCTCCAACCGCAAAAAACGAAGTCTAACCGTGGAACCGCTTTTAGAAACCTGAACACCGAACAGAAGAAGAGGTGGGAACTGAGACCCGCGTGGATCAAAGGAATCCAAGCTCCGGGAAACAGGGTTTGACCGGTCGCCTTCGGTCATTTCTACCGGAACGCCGATCCCTGGTTTGACGCCTGTCGACCTTTTCCACGCGACGGTCTCCGGGCCCGCCGAAATCTACACGCCTGCGTCCGACCACCAGGCGCCTGTCCACGCTTCGGCGGCGGTCTTCTCCCCGCCGCCGTTCGGCCTGATTCCGTCGGTCACCTCCGTCACGTCGATCGTGACAGCATCTTCGTTCACCGACTCCTTGCCGCCGTTCCGCGAGATTGAGTTCGATATCGTCGGCCTGCCGGCCGTGAAGGTACGGGTTTTTTCCCAGAAAGATCAAGCGCAGGGCGGTCAGACCTGCAACGGCTTTTTCGTGCGAGCCGCGGCGGCGCCAATCCAGATAGGCGCCCAACAAAGACCATTTCAGCCAAAGGCGACTGGTCCAACCGAACCGGGCATTTTCCCTCATCAGGTAATGCAGCGTCAAAAAGCGCTTGAAGTATTCCTTGCCGGAATCCACCAGCGACTTTCCGTTTCCATAGTAAATTAAGCCGACTTCGCGGGTTACCGTGATCGGACCCGGCAGCTTCATCGACAATTCAAGACATTCCGCGGTTCCGTCGGCCTCAAGATTCTCGTCGAACGGCGTATACCAATCACGACGAATGAGACAGGCCAGGGTGGGCCATACTTTTACTCGAAAGGCGGGTCCGTCCATTTGCGTGATCAGAGGCCAACCTGCCCGGGTGAATTGGTTTTCGAGCGAACCGTAATATCGTTTCAACAGTCGGGCAATCGGCCTGCCGAGAGAACCCGTCTCAAGCCGTTGCAGGTCATAGCAAATCGGGAGTTGAAACAGAAACCGATAACACAACCCGCTTAAGGAGGGGATCGGGAATTGAGTGGAAGACTCGATGGTCTCCCCGGGAACCAGGAACATGCCCGAGACGGCGCCCGCACCGAGTTCGGCTTGTCGGCGAAGGGCCGCCAGATAACCCTTCGGCAATTCTACATCGTCATGACAGAGGAGGACATAATCGGTACGGGCTTCCTGAAAGCCTCGGTTGATCATCGTTCTGGTCGAAGGCCCGGAGGGTATGAACTTCAGAGGCGGCGCGCTGTCGGAGATCAGATCATCCCAAGCCTCATCGGCATCCTGGTGCAGGATGATGACTTCCGCGATGAGTTGCTTCTGAACGGCCAGAGAATCCAACAGGCGTTTGAGTGATGTTTTCGATTTCCGGTGGGTGATTACGATAGAGATCGTATCGGCGCCATCTCCGGTCGGTGGGTCGTAAAGGGCCGGCATGGACTTCCTCTTCTTCCAATATATCGTCAATTTTTTTATCGTTCGTTTTTCTGATTTCTAAAGATCTTCCCAATATCGGCGGATTATTACGGCCAAATAATTGGAGATACATGATATCGAACACCGCCCTGATTTTCGAAATCGGTGTACGTTGCGGGGTGCTGTTCAAGGTGCGAGGGGCCGCATACCTCGGTTATTTCGCCCGGGAGAAAGGCCGGCCCCCCGGTGGGGGGGAGGAGGATGGAGGCATCCGGGGTTCCTGCCAGTTTGACAGTCCGCCGCCTGAAATCCCGAGCTCAGTTACCACCAAGAATCCCACTCGGCGTGAATCCGCTCCGTCATTCAGCCCTCGGGGGGCGGCGATTGGGACAAGGGTTCGATGGACCGCGTCGCGTCGTGATTACTGCGAAAGTTGCCGGGGGCGGTTCGCGGCGGCCCGGTCCATATCGAAGGTCGGCTTTTCTCCACGTTCGCCGCCGGTTCGCCTTCGGCTTTAGCTTCTTCGGGTTGTTCGACTTGCACCGGTTGCGGCGGCGCTTCCTTTTTGGTGGGTCGGAAGTTATAACCGTAGCGGCGCATCTCGTCGCGCAGGGCGGGGTTGGGCGTCCCGTGCATGGCGGCGCGCAGCAACTTGGCCAGGTAGCCGTGTAACCTGTCCACCTCTGCTCTTTGCACATCCAGGTCGTCGCGGGCGTCCATCACCAGGGCCTTGGCCTTGTCGAGCCGTTCGGCCGCATCATCCGCCTCGGCAACATATTCCGTCAGTTGGGTCAGT
>JAAUYB010207745.1_pt1 | contig 33101 bp, 22 predicted proteins | sample 7278071 | NCBI WGS metagenome assembly JAAUYB01 (sample SAMN14350121, study PRJNA611818) | marine sediment metagenome | isolation source: surface marine sediment (1.8m) | place: French Polynesia: Moorea | collected 2018-08 | reverse complement strand
TGCCGGTATCCTCCATGCTGAAGCGGACGATCTTGACCTTGTAGTTCCAGTCACGAAACGCCGACAGCTTGTCGTTGTTGCGTAAATGCTCCATCAAGAAGTAGAGGAAGAGCGGAGGTTCTTTCGGGTCTTTATGGGGGACACGGAACAGGATATCGGTAATGTGTTCCCGTAAGTCACTGTCGACGAAGGATTGCTTGATATGTTGGAATTCCTCCAACTTACAGATGACCTTGACCTCGTCCGGCACATAGATGTCCAGAAACTCCATAGCCACATCACGATTCTCCATGGCCGCCTTGACGAAACGGTCATGCGGATTGATGATCTGAACCTCACCAATTGACTCGTCCTCTTCGGTTTCTTCAGCCCGCTCTTCAATTTCTTCCGGCTCTTCTTCCATATCCACCTCTCGCAATCGACTTACTCGGACACCCGCCCAGAATACCCTGGCTGCTTTTCTACAGGCCAGGATTTTTTGGGTTTATTTCCCGATCGGGAGGCACGGAATATTCGTGCACGACGCGCCTCTCAAGTTCAGCTGGTTCGCAATGGTTACATTCCTTGTTTTTGTTGTATGATTGGCCCGTACGACCTAAAGAGGCTTATATGGAACTGTTCCACCTGATTCATGCCTTGTGGATACATAAATTCAAAATCGCGGCCGCGACCTTGTTGCCCGCTCTGGCGTTCGGCATGTTCACCTACCTGGGCCCGCGAACCTGGTCGCTGGACCTGCTCTACCACCTGCCCCTCGAGGCGGTCTCCTACAAAAAGCTGAGCGACCGCTTCTACAGCCCCGAAAACATTACACGCATTGCCGACGCCCTGAAGCGCGACGGTCACACCGGTTTGGCCGAGGAGTTACTGACGGCCGAGGGCAAGGCGGGCCTGCAACCCATGATTCGCCTGAACATCTTGCCCGGTTATATCGATTTCGAAAACAAGGAACGCCTGAAGATCTCCCTGGAGCGCAGTTGGGCCGACAACATCACCAAGCTGGAGAAACTGCGCTCGGAACTGCTGAGCGTTCACCTGCGCGGCGCCGGATCGGAAAGTCTGACCGCGCTCAGCGGCCAGGTCCGTCATAACTTCTCCCAGGAATTACCGCTGTACCTGATCCATGACCAATTGCGCTCCAACCGGCTTACCCTGAACGCACGGCTGGGTCAAATCGAAGGCAATCGCTTCGAGGCGCGGCAGGAACTCCTGCTCAATGAACGTATCCGCAACAACCTGGAGAACATATCGAAGGACGGAACCAGGGGCATGGACGCCATGACCGTCAACTTCGAAGACCTCAAGTTTGAAGATCCTCAACAAACCCTGGCTTTCCTGCCCTTGCCCGCCCAGAAATCCCTGCTGGACGCCATGATCGTGCGCCGGCGGGCGGCCGTCGAGGCGGACGAGGCGGAACATGCCTATCGCACCGCCATGCTGGCGCTCACCGATGAATTGATCGAAGCCGTGGCGGCAAAGATGACCCCGGGTTATACCCTGGACGCCTACCGCGCGGACCTGGACAAACGAATCGCCGCACTCGATAGCGAAGAAGCGACCGATTTCCTGAAAACCCACATCCGCTATGTGGAAAACCTGGCCTTGGGTTATCGCGCCATGACCAATCAGGACAAACCCATCCCACTGCCGCGCGGCACCATCGGTAAAACCCTGTTTGCCGCCGTCGTCATGCTCATTCTGTCGGTGCTGGTCGTTTCCATCGCCGAATACCTGCGCCGCGCCCAACCGGAGAAAACCTCCAAGCTCACATGAAGATTCTTTTTGCCCACTCCTTTTTTATGGCTTTCGACGAGAAGCAAAAGCTGATCAGGACGCCCTACCCTCCCTTAGGCACCTTGATTGCGGCAGCCTGTGCGCGCCGCGAGGGTCACGAGGTAGCGCTGTTCGACGCCATGGTTGCGGAGGACACCGCCGATTTCGAAAAAATGGTCCTCGCGGAGGATTTCGATGTCGTGGTCTTCTTCGAGGACAATTTCAACTGGCTCTCCAAGATGTGCTTATTGCGTATGCGGGAAGCCTGCGTCACCATGATTCAAGCCGCGCGGCCCCGGGTACAACACATCCTGGCCGCCGGTTCCGACGCCTCCGACTTTCCCGAGATCTACCTGAAGGCGGGCGCCGATTACGTGATCAAGGGCGAGGCCGAGTTCCGCGTACTGGAAATACTGGCTGCCGAGGAACACCCGGTCATGCTGCCCGGCATCTTCCGCCTGCACAATGACAAGCCCGCGGGACAGGCGCCCATCCGCGGCGAACGCAACCTGTCCGTATTCCCCATGGCCGCCTGGGACCTGGTGGATGTAGAACATTACCGGCGTATCTGGCTGCGAAACCATGGCTGGTTTTCGCTGAACATGGTCACCACCCGGGGCTGCCCCTATCGTTGTAACTGGTGCGCCAAGCCGGTCCACGGCCGCCGTTACGATGTGCGCGATCCCTTGGAGGTTGCCGCTGAAGTCGCCTGGCTGAAGGATCGCTTCAAGCCCGATCACCTGTGGTTTGCCGACGACATCTTCGGCTTGAAACCAGGCTGGACGCGACGCTTTGCCGAAGAGATCCGCCGATTGGATGCCGTCATCCCCTTCAAGATCCAGGCGCGGGCCGATCTGATGTCCGCCGCTGCCGCCGCCGACCTGGCCGCCGCCGGCTGCCGCACCGTCTGGATGGGCGTAGAAAGCGGCTCCCAAAGCGTGCTGGACGCCATGGACAAGGATCTGAAAGTACCGGCGATCAAGGAAGCGGTTGCCAACCTCAAGCGAGAGGACATCCGGGCCTGCTTCTTCCTGCAATTCGGCTACCCGGGCGAAACCGCGGCAGATATCCGGGCCACCTGGGAGATGATCCGGGAGACCAGGCCCCATGAGATCGGCATCAGCGTGGCCTACCCCTTGCCCGACACGCCCTTCTACGAACGCGTCAAAGACCAACTGCACGACCAGGATCACTGGTTGACCAGTAACGACATGAAACCCATCTTCCAAGCCACCTATCCCGCCGACTTCTACCCCCAACTCTACCGCTATATCCACCAGAAATTCGTCGCTTTGAACGATCCCAGGCACCCCTTGTCTCCAGTCGGGATCAAGCGTTTCCTGCGCCGGCTGCAAACAAGCCGGGACCTGAAACGCTTCGGGGTGGAAGGCATTCCCTTCTCATGAAAGTCCTCCTGGCCCACGCCTACTTCCTGCACCTGGACGCGGGTGAACAAAAAGTGATGAAGCCCTATCCGCCGTTGGGCATCCTCTACCTGAGCGCCTGGCTGAAGCAGCAGGGTTACGACGTGCGGGTCTTTGACGGCACCTTTTCGTCACCGGAAGCCTTCGGGGAAACCCTTGCCCACTTCCGGCCGAGGGTGGTGGGTTTCTACGCCAACATGATGACGCGGCATAACGTTTTGCGCCTGCGCGCCATGATTCAGGACCCCGAAATCCGTGTGGTCGTCGGCGGGCCCGATCCGCCCCACTATGCCGATGACTACCTGGACCGGGGTTTCGATGCCGTCATCACGGGCGAGGGCGAACGGCCCGTGACCCGCTGGCTGGAGACTATCGACGACCCGCAACAATGGCGACACATCGAAGGCCTGGTCTATCGGGAGGCCGGCGAAACCATTCGCGCACCGGCCCAAAAGCCCGATCTGCCGCTGGATGACCTGCCCCTGCCCGACCGCAAGGCCGTGGACATCGAGCCCTACCTGAATTGCTGGCAGAAACATCACGGGAAACGGCCCATGAGCCTGATTACCAGCCGCGGTTGCCCCTACCGTTGCACCTGGTGCAGCCACAATGTCTACGGTTACTCCCTGCGCAAACGCTCGCCCGAGAAGGTGATCGAAGAATTGGATTGGATCGACAGTAACTATAAAGTAGACAGCTACTGGTTCGCCGACGATGTCTTTACCATCAACTTCAAATGGATCGAGACCTTCACCCGACTGATGAAAAGCCGGCCGGAATTGCGCAAACCCTTCGAATGCATCTCGCGGGCCGATCGCCTGAACCCGGCGATGGTCGACTGCCTGGTGCAACTTGCCTGCGCGCGCGTCTGGGTAGGCGCCGAAAGCGGCTCGCAACGCCTGCTGGACCAGATGAAACGCGGCATCGGCAGGGATCAGGTCATCGAGGCGGTGCGCGGCCTGCGCCGGGCGGGTATCGAGACCGGCATGTTCTTCATGTGGGGGTTCATGGACGAGGGCATGGAAGATGTTCTGGACACCATCGACCTGGCCGAGCAATGCGAGCCGGATATCGCTCTGACCACCATCGGTTACCCCATCAAGGGCACGGCTTTCCATCAGGCTTTGGCCGATCAGGAACGCTTGAACGGCGCACCGGTCTTCGACATGGGCACCGATCGCGATATCGAGATCCAAGGTCAGGCCGGCGCGGAAGTCTACGGCTTTGCCAACGGACTGTTAACCGCGGCCCTGGCCGAAAAGAAAGCCCTGCGCGGCGCCCTGACACAGAAGGTCAAAGCACCCGCCTGGCGATTGCGCCGCATGCTGGCCGCTCACCGTCTGCGCCGCGCCTTCCGCCGTCACCAGACTCAGGCTTATTGATCGGCGCTGACCGCGTATTCCAACTCCAGCCGTCGCCGCACCGGTTCCCGCCAATGCCGACACGCCGGTTCCAAAATCGCCAATTGCTCCCTAAGGTGGTTCTCCAGTTGGGGGAAACGGATATGGTACTGTCGCATCCGCGCCGTCAACCCTTCCATCAAGCGATGCTGGTACTGAGGGGGGTGCGGTTTGAATACCTTGTCCCGCGGTTGGTACAAACCGCCGGTGCGCCGATTGAGCCGGCGATATTCCAACTTGTCCAACAAGCCGCCGAACGGGGAGGCAACCAGACCGTCCAGCAGCCGATGCCACCAGCGCGGACGAAGGTCCAGAGGGAGGGTTTTCTGTTCCGGCGTCAAGGCGTTGGGAATGAAATCCCGGTACCAGCAGTTGACCTCGTCCAGGTCATCCAAGACCGGTCCCGGCTTCAGGGGAACGGCCTTGGCCATCTCCACGGCGGTAAACACATTGGGGTGGACCAACTCCAGCGATCGATCGCTGACGATGTAATTGGGGCAGATCTCTACCTTGCGTTCCAATAGGCGTATCAGCCGCACCAGCAGAAAACCCAACCACATGCGCCGGTGATCCAGGATCAGGAACAGATCCACATCACAACGTTTACAGGCCGCGTCGGCGGCGAGGCTGCCGCTGAGCATGGCGCCGCGAATAAAGCCGAAGCGCAACAGCGAAGGTAATTTGCGTTTGATCAATCGTTTATACTCGGCCAACAGGGCCAATCGCTCTTCCCGGCCGGCAATAATTTCTTCGCGACCGGGGAAGCACAGATAACCGGCATGACGCACCAGTCGCCCGGCGGCGACCAGTTCATCCGCGACCTGTTCAATCTGATCATCGTCCAGGGCAATGAAGAAGATATAACGCTTCAGTTCAAAGGTTTTGGGAGGAAAACTGAAGTAGTCCGCATAGGCAACTGCGGCCAATACAGCTTCCCGGGCATAAGCCGGTAAAGATGAATGGGTCATCGAGATGTCCTGAAAGGCAATGTACCCGTCTACTTTAAGGTGCGGGGGCAACCTTGTCAAGCCGAACTCGGACCTCGAGTGCGATTCAATATGCTCTCGGTTTATTTCGCGTAGGAGCGAGCATGATACCGTACGCCGTAGTGATCGAGTTGTTTTGCAGAGGTTGGATCAGCGAGGGTTTTCAGGGTTTCGACGCAAGACAATCCAATTTCTGGATTTGACAACCAAATACAGCTGATTGGGCGTATCTTGAGAAGTTGAGCCTCGATTTACTATCTGAATCTTTGATTCTCGTCGCCGGGGGTCGAGAAATCTCAGAAGATTTCTCGAATTAAAAGTCGGGGAGCAAAGAATCAGTCCTCATTCTTTGCGCACCGAAAGTTCAGGGTCAAAGAATCAGTTTTGGTTCTTTGCTCCCGAAAAGTCAGGGTCAAGGAACCACAACTCTTTCCTTTCACATTACTTTTCAGTGCGCAAAGAATCAGTTCTCATTCTTTGCTCCTGACTTTTCCGAGTCGAAGAATCAGGCCTCGTTCTTTGCTCCTGACTTTTCCAGATCGAGGAATCAGAAAGGATTCTTTGACGCCTGGTTTATCGAGACAACCAATGACAACTGGATCTGAGGCCCTTTTTCCTCGAATCGTCAACTGAGGGACAACCCGGCTGCCGCGCTTTGCATGGGGCAAAGCGCGGCAGGGGTCAAGTTTTACCTGCCCAGGATCTTGTCGATGGACGCTTGGGCGATGGGGTGATAACCCGATCGCGCGTTTTTGTAGATGTCACGAGCCATCTTTTGGGTTTTGGGGTTCTCGTTCATGGCGCGGTATAGCGGCGACAGGAACTTGCGGCGGCCCATGCGGGTCAGGAAGTCGCGAATGGCGTCGTAGGCCGGTTCGTAATTGTTGCGAACGGCGACCATGCCCCAGGCGAAGAGGATCTCGGAGTTACCGGCATCGGTCAGCTTGAACTGCTTGTCCAGGGCTTCCATGCGCTCGCGGGAGACCTGTTCGGGCAGGCTGTTCAGGAAATCCAGCCATTCCGCGGTGACCCAGTCCTTCTTCACGCCGTCGGTTTTGCCGGATTTAATAAAGGTCTTGGCGGCCGCGCGCGTCTTTTCGAACTTGTCTGATTCGGGAATGACCATGTTATCCGGAATGCCTTTCTCGTAGACCCACTCTTCCACGCGCAGTTTGCGCCACATGGCGTCGTCGCCCTTGAAAAGGTCGCGTTTCATCAGCCGCAGCATGTGGTCCGTGGTCATGGTCTTGAAGGCCCAGGTGTCGAAGTAGTTCTTCAGCCACGCATCGAATCTCTCGCGGCCGAAGGTGGTTTCCAGCAACAGCAGGAAGTTGGCGCCCTTGTCGTAGGGAATGCCGGAGAAGCCGTCGTCCGGGTGACGACCCTTCAGGTCGATGTACAGGATGGAATCGCCCGGATGCTCGCTTTTGTTCATGGTTTCCACATCTTCGATCAGGTCGCGTTGCGCCAGCAGGTTGTCCATCTCGGCGATTTCTTTGCCGTACAGTTCTTCCATGATGCGGCGTTCGAAATAGGTGGTGAAACCCTCGTTCAACCAGAAGTCGGACCAGGTGGCGTTGGTGACCAGGTTGCCCGACCAACTGTGCGCCAGTTCATGGGCCATGGTGTTCACCAGGCTGCGGTCCCCCGCGATGAGCGTGGGCGTGGCGAAGGTGAGCATGGGGTTTTCCATACCGCCGAAGGGAAAACTGGGCGGCAGCACGATAGCGTCCCAACGCTTCCAGCGGTAATCGCCGTAGAGTTTTTCGGCCACTTGGATCATCTTTTCCATGTCGGCGAATTCCCAGGCGGCCTTTTCCACCACCGCGGGTTCCGCGTAGACGCCGGCGCGATCGGAAATCTTCTTGAAGGCGATTTCACCGGCGGCCAGGGCGATGAGATAAGGCGGAATGGGTATGTCCATGTCGAACCGGAAGATGCCTTCAGCCGCGTCGTGCTGCTGGTGATAGGCGCTCATCACGGCGGTCATGCCCTTGGGCACGCGAATCACGGCATCATAGGCCACGCGCACGCCCGGGCTGTCCATGCAGGGAATCCAGGTGCGCGTGAAGATGGACTGGCCCTGGGTGAACAGGTAGGGGAACTTCTTGGACGTGGTTTGTTCCTTGCTCAGCCATTGAACCGCCTCGGCGCCCGGGTGGGTGCGGTATTCGATGCGGATTTTATCCGGCTTGTCCGCGGGCAGCATAATGTGCAGGCGCGAGCCCATATCGGCGGTGTGCTTGCCGATGTAGTAGGTCAGCGCCTTGCCGTTCGCGGTGACCGATTCGATGTCCAGGCGCGAAATGTCCAGGTCGACATAGTCCACCTTGTCCTTGTCGGTCTGGTAAGCAAGGGTGATTTCGCAACTGCCGTGGATGACCTTTTTTTCGAAATCCAGGGTCAGGTCCAGCGAAAGCCGCTCAGTCAATACTTCGTCTGTATTGCCGAAAGTGTGAATATCTTTAAAGGAATAAGCAAACATGGTCAGCAAACCCAATGTCAACATGGAAAACCTCATGATTAAGGGCCGGAAGGCCCGATGATTTTATGCGCCGATAGGTCAGGTGAGTTTTTTACCGGCCGAGAACTCGGTGACAATGCCTTGAAAGTCGTCGGGTTTAAGGCTGGCGCCGCCCACCAGGAAACCGTCCAATTGGCCGATTTCGGCCAGGGACTTTGCATTCTTCGGTTTGACGCTGCCGCCGTAGAGCACCGGCGTTTCGCCGAACCCGGAAGAGGACAGCAGGCGTTTGATCAGGAAGTGCGCCTCCTTGACGTCCTTGGGCGTGGCGGCGACACCGGTGCCGATGGCCCAAACGGGTTCGTAGGCCACGGCGAAGCGAGCCCCTTCTTCCAACGCGTCCATGGGCGCCAACTGCTCCTTGAGGACCATGCGCAGCATACCGGCCTCGCGTTCCTCCAGCGTTTCGCCGACGCAAAAGATGGGGAAGATTTCGGCGGCCAGCAGGCGTTTCAGCTTGGTCGCCGTTTCTTTGACGGTTTCCTTGAAGTACTGCCGTCGTTCCGAGTGACCCACCAGGCAGAAGCGACAGCCGGTGTCGCCCAGCATGCCGGCGGTGATTTCACCCGTGAACGCCCCCTCCCGGAAGGAGGAGACGTTTTGGGCGCCCAAAGCCAGGGCGCCGAAGTCCTTGTGGTGATGTAAGAGGTGAAACGGCAGAGCCAGCCCGTAGGCCAGATCCTCGTTTGGTTCGGGATGATTGAAACCGGAAGTGAAGGTGTCGATCATGTCGATGGTTCCGTTGGACTTCCAGTTTCCCAAGACATAATATCGCGTCATAGATCAAGACTCCAGGGCAACGATTCCGGGCAGGTCTTTGCCGCCCAACAGTTCCAAAGAGGCGCCGCCCCCGGTTGAGATATGGGTCATTTGATCGCGGACCCCGGCTTTGTTGATCGCGGCCACGGAGTCACCGCCGCCGATGATGGTCAGCGCCTTGGATTCGGCCATGGCTTCGGCGACGGCGATGGTGCCGGTGGAGAAGGGTTCCCATTCGAATACACCCATCGGCCCGTTCCAAACCACGGTTTTGGCCTCGTTGATTTTGGCGGCGTACAGGTTGATGGTCTCGGGGCCGATATCCAGGCCCATCTGACCGTCTTCAATAGCTTGCCCAAGGGTGATGACGGCATCTGTTTCGGCCTTGAACTCGGCCCCGGTCAAGTGGTCCAGGGGTAAGAGCAGGTCGACGCCCTTTTCCCCGCACAGGTCGATCAGGCGCTTGGCCCCGTCCAGGAAATCGTGTTCAACCAGCGAATTGCCGATACCGATGCCTTGCGCGGCCAGGAAGGTATAACTCATCCCGCCGCCGATCAAGAGGGCATCCACCTTGTTGAGCAGGTTTTCCACCAGCAACAACTTATCCGAGATTTTACTGCCGCCGAGGATGGCCACAAACGGTTTTTCGGGGTTCTCCAGGGAATTCTTCAGATAGTGAAGTTCCTTGTTCATCAGCAGGCCGGCGCCTTTTTCCACGAAAAAGCCGGCCACGGCGGCGGTAGAAGCGTGCGCCCGGTGGGCGGTGCCGAAGGCGTCGTTGACATAGACATCGCCGAAGGTGGCCAATTGTTTGGCCAGGCCTTCATCATTTTTGGTTTCACCGGGATGGAACCGCAGATTTTCCAGAAGTTGCACCCGGGAGACGTTGCGGCCGTCCATTTCGGTAACCAGGGGAACTTCCTCACCTAACAGGGACGACAGGTGTTCCGCCGCGGGCCCCAGTGAAAGTTCGGGTTTTACCTGTCCCTTGGGCCGGCCCAGGTGGCTCATCAAGGTAAGGTGGGCCGCGCCCGCGTCCAAGATCTTGCGGACGGTGGGTAGCGAGGCCTGAATGCGTGAGTCATCGGTAATCTTACGGGCGCTGTCCATGGGGACGTTGTAATCTACCCGCATCAATACGCGCTTGCCGTTCAAAGCCAGCGCGTCCAGGGATTTCACAGCCATGTTGTCAACCTCTCTGCTCATACTTGCGAATGGGCACCGAACGCCTCATTACAACACGGAACAAGGTACAAATGCTACGGCTGTTTATCATGGACGGGGCGCTCCCGGATACCGCGGGAAATCTCCGGAATAAGCAGACCGGGATCGTAGAAAACGGGAGTAGGAAAGGCCGGCGCCGGATGTCCCCACTCAGGGTAATCTTCTGGGCTTTTTGACCGGGAACTTCAGAATGAACGTGGAACCCTTTTGAAACCCTTCGCTTTCCACTTGGATGCTGCCGCCCATCTCCGCCATGGCGTTGGCGCAAGAATGCAATCCGAACCCGTGCCCGGAGGTTTTGGTGCTGAAACCGTGGGTGAAGACGGCCTTCAGATTTTCCTTGGGAATGCCGTAACCCCGATCGGTTATGGAGATCTCCACGTAGCGGCCCCTGCGCAAAATGCTCACCGTCAACACCCGTTGCCCGGTCTTCAGATCTGTCATGGCCTCAACAGCGTTTTTGACCAGGTTGATCAAGGTATGAATCACCTTGAACTTGGAAACCGGCACCAGCGGTATCTTATGGAAATCTCGGACCACCTTGACATGGTGACGTTGGAGGGCATGGGCCTGAATCTTGAGCGCATCTTCCACCAATTCCTCCAGATGTAGTTCCTCGGTTTGAAATTCGGCCGATGCAAAACTTTGCTGGGCCATGATTACTTCCCGGATCAGTTGGACTTGCTCATTCACCTGGCGGTTGTTGTCTACGACGTCATCATGTTCCTTCTCCAGCAGTTCTTGCACCAGCTCATAGAAATCGAGTACTTGTTTTGTCTTGGGGTGGCTCGGATTGGCAACCTCCTTCAGTAGTTTGTTGACGCGCGCCATGGATTGCAGATGATCGCCGCTGGTGATTTTGGAAATAGTATGACTGGCCGTGATCACACTATTCAAGATATTGCCGACGTTGTGCAGCACCGAACTGGCGATGTCGGCCATGCCGGCCTGGTGCGCCGCCTCCATCAGTTCGTGGCGCGTGGATTCCAACTCGCGGGTGCGTTCCGCGATGCGCCCTTCCAACTCCTGATTCAACCGTCGCAACTCCTCCTGGGTCTCGCATAGCTGAATCTCCACCTGTTTGCGCGCCGAGATATTGACTACCGAGGCGCGGCACATGACGAAGCGACCCTCGCTGTCGCGAACCGCGGTGGCGGAGAGAATTGCCGGCAACCGCGTACCGTCCGCGCGAATAAGGTTGATCTCCACCCCCTCCTTGCGATTCGCCCGCTTCAATTCGGCAAAGCAACGCTTGATCACGGGCCGGCTTTGGGGACAGACCAGATCTAGGAAAAGCGTTCGGCCGATCAAATCATCGCGCCGGCAACCCAGCCATCCCAGCAAGGTATCGTTCATTTGAATGATCAGTCCCTTTCGATCCAGGACATGGAACCCGCAGGGATTGTTGTTGTAGAGGTCCCATAATTCCTCGGCCAACATCAAGCGGCGCGCCTTTTCGGTTTCCAGCCAGGCGCTCTTGGACACGTAAGTCAAACGACAGTTTTGCCCCTCGTAACAGCCCCGGACGGTGCGCAGGCGAAGCGTCAGGTGATGTCCCTTGTGGTTTGTCAAGGTCACCTGTCGGGGCAGGTCGGTCTTGAAATTATCTTCCGGCCCCTCGATAAACTCGTGCAGGCCCCGGCCGATCAGCTCATCGGCCGACACCCCGAAAATGTTCGAGGCCGCCGGATTAACGGCCAGAATTCGATGATCCCTATGAAAGATCATCCCCTCGGATGCTTGATGATAAAATTCTTCAAGCGCGTTCCGGTCGCCGGCGGTGCGGCAGTTCACATCGGCTGATTGCATAAGTCACCTGTCGGCGGTAACGCCATGCGCTCGGATAATCGTTGCTCCTGCACGGCATGCCTCCCATTGCTGCGGCAGGGTCTTTTCCTCCTGCCCTTCAGTTAAATCAAAGGTTGCTCATGTGCATGGCAGCGGTTAAATAACCGGGGCCTTAGAGATACGTCGGACGCTGTAGTTGTTTCCTGAAGGTACTAAATGGTCACACAAAACGATCTTGCTCCAAATCCGCTGTTTCCCATTAAAAAATCTCAATGATCGGAGGTAGAAACCAACTTACTTAGGGTCTCGCCAAACACCTGATTTATATGCTTAGATAGAAGTTATGGAATTCTGTTTTATGTCGAAAACATAAGTTGGATATACGCGCCCAGGAGATGGCATGGAAAAACTGGACGGTTTCGTCTTGGAGGATACGCTTTACATGGGCTCTCGGTCCTGTGTTTATCGCGGCCGAAGAGAGAAAGACAACCTCCGCGTGATCGTCAAAGCCCATACGCCGACCTTTCCCGATATCAACCTGATCAACCGTTTCCTGCGCGAATACGAAATCGGCAGCAAGATCGAAAGCGAGTATGTGGTCCGCTACCTCGAGTGCCGCAAGTATGGTCACGGCCTTGCTTTGATCGAGGCCGATAACGAAGCGGTTGCCCTTTCTCATCAGATCCCGCCCAACGGCATGCCGGTTCACCTTTTCCTGAAGATCGGCGTGCAGATGGCGCGCGGTTTGGAGGCCATTCACAAGGGCGGCATCATGCACAAGGACTTGAAGCCCGGAAACCTGGTCTTCAACACTACTACCAATAAGGCTTGGATCATCGATTTCGGTCTTGCCTCCACCTTGCAGGAAGAGCATCAGAAACCCATCGGTCACGGCCGTATCGAGGGAACCCTGGCCTATATGTCGCCCGAGCAAACCGGCCGCATGAACCGCCCGGTGGACTACCGCACCGATTTCTACTCGCTGGGCGTTACCTTCTACGAAATGCTCACCGGTCGCCTGCCTTTTGAAACCGACGACCAACTGGCGCTGGTCCATTGTCAAATTGCACGCAACCCGAAGCCGCTTAACGATCACCGCCCCGATTTACCCAAAACCATCTGCGAGATTGTCGCCCGCTTAATGGCCAAGTCGCCTGAGGAACGATACCAAAGCGCTCACGGCTTGCACTATGACCTGTCCCAATGCTTGGAACAACTGGAGCGAAAGGGTCAAATTTCCCGTTTCAAACCCGGTCAGCGTGACGCGGCAGAGCGCTTTCGCGTCTCTAAAACCCTCTTTGGTCGCGAGGAGGAATTGGAACTGCTGATGCAGTGCTTCCATCGGGTCACCACGGGTTGTAAGGAAATGCTCCTGATCGCGGGTTATTCCGGCATCGGTAAGTCCAGCCTGGTGCACGAGGTCCACAAACCCATTGCGGCCAGGCGCGGTCTGTTCATTTCGGGAAAATTCGACCAGTACCAACGCAATGTACCTTATGCCGCGGTGCTTCAGGCATTTCGAGAACTGATCAACGACCTGATGAGTGAACCCGAGGAAAGTCTGACCAAATGGCGCGATCGTCTGAACGAGGCTCTGTCACCCAACGCCGGGGTACTGGTAGAGTTGGTCCCCGAATTGGGCGCCCTGCTGGGCGAGGTCACCGCCGTCCAAGAACTGGAACCCGGTATGGCCGAGAACCGCTTCAACAATGTGATTCGCAATTTTGTGAAGGTCTTTGCCCGCAAACAGAATCCGCTGGTCCTGTTCCTGGACGATCTGCAGTGGGCCGACTCCGCCACCTTCCAATTGCTGCGCGTATTGGCCGACGATAAAGACAGTTACCTGATGGTGATCGGCGCCTTTCGCGACAACGAGGTCGATGAACGACACCCCATGTTCCCCGCGCTCAAGGTTTTGGAGCAAAAGGGCATGGGGGTTCATAGACTGGACCTGGAACCGTTGAAACGTCGCGACCTGGAAAAGCTGATTGCCGAGACCCTGCGCAGCAGCACGGCCAAGGTTCGCAAACTGACCTCCCTGGTCATGGCCAAGACGGGTGGGAATCCCTATTTCGTCAACCAGTTCTTGGAGATGTTGCAGGAGAAGGCGCTGATCTCCTTCGATAGAGAGGAGCATTGCTGGACATGGGACGTCGCCCAGATCGAGGCTCAGAATATCACCGACAATGTAGCCGACCTGGTTTTGGACAAGCTGCGCGCCTTACCCGAGCAAACCTCCAACACACTGGGTCTGGCAGCTTGTTTGGGCAACCGTTTCGAGTTAAGCACTCTGGCTCTGGCAGGAGAAAAAGAACCCCTGGAAGTAGCGCGGGCCCTGTTACCCGGTATCAAAGCCGGTCTGGTGGCGCCTTCCGACCATATCTTCGAGTGGACCCGACTGGTAGAAAACGCGGATTATCTACCACCCCAGGGCGATAAGCTGGAAATCACCCTCAAATTCCTGCATGACCGTGTTCTTCAATGTGCCTACGCTCTCATTCCTGAAGAAGAGCGCACCCGGCTTCATCTGGACATCGGACGGCGTTTGTTGGTCGGCGCCGACATAGATGAATCCAACAGCTTACTTTTCCTTACCTGTGAACAGCTCAATCAGGGTCGGGAGCTGATCGACAGTACGGAGGAGAGTCTGGCCCTGGCCAAAATCAACCTGCGGGTGGGAAAGCAGGCCAGGGACTCCCTTGCCTATCAACCGGCCATGCAACACTACAATCTGGCCATGGAGATGCTGACGAATAATCACTGGCAGAATCAATATGACCTCAGTTGCCAAATCTATTCCCAGGCAGCCGGCTGCCTGGCTTGTATGGAGCGTTGGGACGAAGCCGACGCCATGTTCGATACCTTACTGGAATACGCTCAAAACAATTTGGATGAGGCCACCTTCTGCTATGAGCGGCACAATTACCACCGTACCCATTACCACTGGGATGAAGCGTTCAAATGGGGCGCCCGGGCCCTGGAGTTGCTGGGCGAGGCCCTACCGGAAGGCGAAGAGGCCCTGAACGCCGGAATGGAAGAGGCCCGCGCCGACTTTGAAGCCCTGCAAAAAACCCAGCCCATCGAAACCCTGATCCAGGACGGCGCCGACGATCCCCAGGTTCTACTGTTACTGCGAACCCTGGACGCCCTCGCCGCCAACAGCTATCTCAACGGCATGATGCCGCTGCATTACTACACGGTTTTCACGGCGCTCAACCTGATGTGTCGCTTCGGCTTCAACCAGACCTCCTCGATGATCGCCTCCTGGGTCTCGCTGTACTATATGACCCAAAAGAACTTTGCCGAGGGTAAGCGTTTCTGCCAGTTGAATATGCGACTGCTGGATCTCTACCCCAGCTCTATTTACGCCAGTGACAGCACCAACAACCTGTTTGCACCGCTTGCCCTGACCGGCCATGTCGATAACGTCATCAAACGCCTGGAAGACTACTACCCCATCAGCCTGGAACTGGGCAATACCCAGGCGGCGCTGCACAACCTGGGCAATGCGGCCTTCTGGCGCTTGTTTGCCGGTAAACCCTTGGAAGAGGTGTTGTCCAGCCTGGACTTTTTCATCCATGCCTCCGAAACGCGCGGGCTGATGTACCCGGCGACCTACGGCCAGATCTATCGCAAACTGGTGCTGGGTCTGATCAACGGGGGCGAGATCACCAACCTGAGGACCGAGGATTTCGAGGAAAAATACCAGGAAATGCTGCCCAACGCCATCCTGGAATCGGTATTTGCCGGCGCCAAATTCATCGGGCTTTTTTGGGCCGGCCGCGAGAAAGAGGCCCTGGCCCACGGCGAGACCATGTATGAGAAGTTGAACCTTCTGGAGGGCATGCTCTACGGGGTCGATCCCAGTCTGACACACTGCATTCTACTCAGTCGCATCTATCATCGGCGCTCACCGCAGGACAAGCGAAAGTACCTGAATCACATCCGAAAGACACTGGAACAACTGGCCCTCTTCTCCGAATTGTGCCCCGCTAACTTCGAACACAAATACCTGTTGTTGAAAGCCGAATACGCCAGGCTGAAACAAGACGGCGCCGAACAAATCCACGATTATTTCGACCGCGCCGCGGCCTCCGCCAATCATCACGGCTACCTGCAATACGAGGCGCTGGCCAACGAACTGCACGGACATTACTGGTTGACTCTCAACCGTGAAAAATACGCCGGCCTGCACCTGCGCGAGGCCCGCTACCTGTACTCCCGCTGGGGCGCCCAGGCCAAAGCCGCCAAGCTGGAACGCGACTATCCCGCGTTGGACATGGCCATGCCCCAGTCCAACATCCGCACTACCGAGACCATCAGTGAAACGGTGAACAGCCTACCCAGCGAGTCCGAGGGTCTGGACCTGTTCGCTGTCATGCGCACGGCCCGGGTGCTGTCCTCCGAAATTCACCTGGATCGCTTGTTGACCCTGATGATCCGGGCCATGGTAGAAAACGCGGGCGCCGAAAAAGGCGTCCTCATCCTGGTACGCAATAACAAACTGATGATCGAGGCTACCGCCGAGGCTGCTTCCAATCATGCCGAGGTGTTGCAATCCATACCCCTGGAAGGCTGCGGCCTGGTGCCCGAGGCGCTGGTTCGCTACGTCATCCGCTCGCGCGGCGGCCAGATCATACACGACGGTACTCAACCCACCCGCTTCAGCAAGGACCCCTACCTTATCCAGAACCAGCCCAAGTCCCTGCTGTGCACCCCGCTTATCTACAAGGACCACCAACTGGGCGCCCTGTACCTGGAGAACAACCTGGTGCGCCATGCCTTCACCGAAAACAGGGTCGATGTATTGGAGATCCTGTTGGCCCAGGCGGCCGTGTCCCTGGAAAATGCCGACCTGATCCAATCGCTGAACGCGGAAATAGAGAAAAAGAACAGGGCCCACGAAGAGATCCGCAAGCTGAACGAAGAGTTGGAAGCCCGTGTCCAGGAACGCACCCGGCAGTTGGAAGCCGCCCAGAAGGAACTGGTGGAAAACGCACACCGGGCGGGCATGGCCGACATTGCCACGTCTGTCCTGCACAATGTGGGCAACGTCTTGAACAGCGTCATTATCTCCACCCAGGTCATCGACCAGACCCTGGCCTCTTCTAAAATCCATTCACTGACGCGGGCCAACAAAGCCTTCACCCGCATGATGAACGAAGATTTGATGACCAAATACCCCAAGCTGGAACAGCTGCGCGAGTACTACGACCTGCTGAACCAGATGCTGCAGGACGAGCATAAAGAGACCAAGGATAACCTGGACCGTATCGATGACAAGATACGGATCATCAACAACGTCATCACGGCCCAGCAGGGATTTGTGGCGCACGGCACCAAAGATCAGGTTTCCTCGATTTACGAGATCGTGGAAGACGCCATGGGCATTTACGAGGGTAACCTGGCTCGAAACCAAATCACATACAATGTCTTCAAAGACGCCGATCCCCATGTCTCTCTACAAAAAGCCAAACTGATCCACGTCCTGATCAACCTGTTCAAGAACGCCGCCGAGGCCATGCAGGACACCGAACCGGGCGAACGCTATCTCAATGTATTGATCACCCAAGACAGCGCCAATGCCTATGTACGGATCTCGGACACCGGGGTGGGCATCGAGGAAGAGCTACTGGAAAAGGTCTTCAACCACGGCTATACCACCAAGCAGGAAGGCCACGGTTTCGGCCTGCACAGCAGCGCCAACGCGCTGACCGAGATGGGCGGCAAACTGCACGCGGAAAGCGAGGGCAAGAGCAAGGGCGCGACCTTCGTGCTCACCTTACCGCTGCCGCCGCAAGACGAGTTCTCCTAAGGTTCCTTAGTATGACTTAAATGCCCGCCAGGGTTCTGGCGATGTCCGTTCGGTAGGCTTGAATTGCCGGCAATAACGCGGCCAGGGCGCCCACGGACAGGGCCAATAATAACAGCCAGGATTCTTGGGGCTGCCAGGCCAGGCCGGAGAGACCCAGGTCATGCAGCTTGGTGGAGTAAAGCGCGGCCATCTCCACAAAGATATGCCCGCTGCAAAGGCCGGCCAGGGTCCCCATGCCGGTAATCAACATACCTTCTGTCATCACCAACATCATCAGGTTAATGCGCGAGGCGCCCAGGCAGCGCATAATGGCCAGATCGCCGCGTCGCTCGTGCATGGCGTTGTACAGGGCGATGAAGATGCCCAGGGCCGCCGCGAAGATCAGCGCCAGGCCCAGCCCACGCAGGCTGTCCAGACCCAGACCGATAAATCCGGCCAACTGTCGTGTTTCATCGCCCGGTGAAGCCGCCGTCAAATCGGGATTTCCTTCCAACTCACGCTTGAGCCCCTGTAAGGCCTGCACTGAACTACAGGTGACCAACACGTGACTCAAGCGCACTTCTTCCGTATCGCCCGCTTCGGAACCTTGCCCGGGTGGGAAACGAAGGTCCAGGCCGGTCATGATCAGGCGATCCAAAACGGTGCCCGAGTCGCGCAAGACACCCACAACCTCTAGGTTAACGGTTTTATCACCAAAGGTTGCGGCTACAGGCGAACCCACGGCCAATCCCGTACGGCGCGCCACGGCGGCACCGATCACGGCTTCTCCCGACGCTTCCCACAATCGACCGTCACGCAATCCCGCGCCGTAATGGGACGTATATTCGGGCGTCGTCGCGATCACCCGCCATTTTCCAAATCGTCCTCCGCCGTGGATCGGCAAAGCCCGGGCCACACCCACCCGGTCATTCAGCGCTTCAAAAACCCCCTCGGGAAGCATATCGGTGGGGCTGTCCATATGGTAGACGCCGGAGAGCACCAGTTGCAGCGGACTGCCCTTGGCGCCGACCACCAGGTCGATACCGCGTGCATCGCGAGCCAGCCTTTTTTCGAACTGAATGGAAAACAGCAGCAGCACGGTCAGGGTTCCGATGCCCAGCGCCAGCAACAGCAGGTTGAGCACCGTGTTCAACGGCCGGAAACGCATGTAGGCGGCGGTCAGGGTAATGATCCCCATCAACTGCCCTCCAAGTCCAGGCGCGATTTGAAATGATCTTTCAAGCGTGTGTCATGGGTGGCCACCACCAGGGTAGCGCCGCCTCGTGAAGCCTGCTCTACCAATAAATCGGCCACGTTGTCACAGGTGGCGTCGTCCAGTGCGGAGGTGGGCTCATCGGCCAGGATGATTTTGGGCCGGTTCAAGACGGCGCGGGCAATGGCGGCGCGCTGGGCCTCACCGGAACTGAGTTCGGAAGGCCGCGATTTGGCTTTATGCGCCAGGCTCAAACCGCGCAGGATGGAATCGGCCCACTCGCGATCGAAGGGCAAACCGGCAAATTTGGCGGCCAGCTTCAGGTTATCCCAAACAGAAAGTGACGGAATGAGGTATAGCTTCTGAAAGATAAGGCCGATGTGCCGCCCGCGAAACCGATCCATGGCGGCCGGACTCAAACCGGCGATATCCTGGACACTGATCTTGATGCGCCCCCTATCGGGCCGTAACAGACCCGCCATCAGATGGATGAGCGTGGTCTTGCCGCTGCCGGAAGGGCCCAGCACCAGGCTGTGCTCGCCCTTCTGGATCTTCCAATAGGGCAGATCTAATATCTTCTGGTCTTCGACGCTGTAACGCACAGCCTCCATCTCAACGAGGGGAACCCCGCCGCCGACGGTCTTTCTTCTTACTGAGGGCTGTATTTGTACCTTGTTCATACGCTCTTGCACAAGTGGCTGATAACGCGTTTCATGCGGTTCTGACTCTAATACATGAAAGCACGCGCGTCTACGAGTTTATGCAGACACGAAGTAAATTAGAACGGGTTTTGCGGAAACCAACGCCAAATCTCGCTCAAGACAGCGCGGTCAGGGTGTTTGATATGTCTTGTGCAATTGCCCGGGCCCCGGTTTCGTCCATATCACTGTTCATGTAGAGGAAGTCCCACCACAAGGCGCCTCGAAAAATACGGGCCAGCGCGGTGAATTGCGGGCCCACGGCTATATTGGAGACAAAGCCGTGCAGGTTGTGAAGGCGGACGGGCCCTTCCGCGACCAGGGGGACCTTGTCCATGAAGCTCAAAGCCGCCGCGGCCATCCGTTGGTTTGTTTGGGACAGCATCATACGCATCAGGGGTTTGGTCATGGAAGCGGCCAGGAACTTGTCGCCGCGTTTGGCGTCTTTATAGAGCAGGGCGCCGATGTTGCGGGCCAGGTCCCAAAAGTCCGTGTTTGGTCCCAACTCTGCCGTGTAGCGCATCATCGAGATATAGCTGCCCAGGTCTTCCGACGAGACCGGCGGGTTTAGGAAGGGTCTCAGGTCGGCGAAGCCGATGCCCCTCAGGGCGCGTGCGTTACCGCCGTAGAGATGTTTGTCGACCGCAAGCAGCATGGCAGCGTGCATCATGGCGTGCGGGGTGGTTCGCTGCTTACGGGCCAATCTCCCCAGGCCGGTAAGGTTCTCAGCGGAAATTTGGACAGGCAGGATGCGGCATTCGGCCTGACCGGGCACGACCGGTTTGGGAACCCCCCTGGTTTTCAGACGGTAACGCAACTCGTCCGTCATCTGGCGGAACATAAACGGCGGCAACCGCATCAGCTTTCCCATACCGCTGAAGGGAAAGAGAGCGTCCAAAGGCGGTGCGGGTTGCAGCGACGGTAGCTCCGGCAGGGGTTTGCCTTCCCGAAGGGCGCGGCAGCAAGCCAACAGTTCAGACACCAGTTCGAGCATGCCCACGCCGTCGTTAATGGCGTGGTGACTGGTGATGACCAATTCGCCGCGTTCGGTACTCGGGTCTACTACCCGGGTCAGTTTCAATAGCGGGCCGCGTTCACTGTCCAGACGCGTGTTCAGTTCGTGCTCGGCTGCCCGGCGCCAACTGCCGCCCTCGGGGCGATCGACCGTCTCTACCGGAACAGGACCGACGCCTTGAGTGACATAGCGAAACTCCTTGCCGTCGGGATGGATGGCCGCGTTCAACAAGGGATGCCTTTTCTGAAGCGCGGCCAGAACATCGACCAGGTGTTCGGATGAGGGTAGAGGTTCCAGTTCCAACACGCCGACAATGTTGAACGGCGCGAACAGGTTGGTCAGCGTCAGGGCATGCTCGAAGGGGCTCAGCTTTCGTTCCACGAGGGTCATGACTTTCGTCCCCTGGCCCGGGCAATGGTCTTGGCCGCTTGCATGGCCGATACGATGACCGGGGTGATGCCGCCGCCCGGCCGTGTCCAGTGGCCGGTGAACAGCAGCCTGTCAAGAGGGGTCTCGATGTCCGGCCGGTTGGCGCCCAACTGGCCGGGCTCCATGACCCAACCCAGCATCGCGCCCTTATAGTTACCGGTGAAGCGATAGGAGGTCATGGCGGAGGCGCTGACGGACACCACCAGTTTTTTATAGAAACCGGGAATCAACGTCGCCAGGTGGTTCATGACATAGCGTTCGATTTGCAGTTTATGCGCGGGCCAGTCCTCGATGGCGTCGAAGTCCACCTCCACCACCTTCTGGATGATGATGACATGGCAACCGGGCGGCGCCATACCCGGTTCGAACAGCGTGGGCACGAAGACTTTACAGCGCAGACCGTTGCGCCCCAACAGGTCCGGGTCCCATTCATTCCAATAGTATCCCTGGATATCGCGCAATAAATCGGTGCTCACATCGCGTAATCCCAAATGAGCCAGAAAGCAAGGCCACGAGGGCCGCAAGCCTTGAATGGTGTTCAGGAATTCCGGGTTCAGGTGTTCTTTCCCAATCAGGTCGTTGAGTGTTTGCATCATATCGGCATTGGAGACCACGTGGTCGGCCCGTACCTCGCGGCGGAAGCGGTTGGTGCGCGGCCCCGTTTCCACCACCACGCCCGTTGCCGTACCGTCCTCAACAGTGATGCGGACCACCGACGATTTCATGAGGATATGCCCGCCGCGTTCTTCGAAGCGCTGCGCCAGTTCATCGGCAAAGTTCTGCGAGCCGCCCACGGGATAGTAGTTGCCCAGAAAATAGGAGAGCCGCAGCATGGAATCGAAGACGAACGAGGTATCCTTAGGCGGCGCGCCCCAGTGCGGCCCGTCGGCGGTCAACAGTAGCTTCAGCTTGGGGTCGGTAAAGTGTTTGTCCAGCGCATCGCGCACCGACAGGTGCTCGTAGTTGTCCAGCCACTTGCTGCGCCGATTGCGGAAGTAATAGAGCAGGCCGTGCATATAGGCCTCGTTCACCTCGGCAAAGAAGGCATCGAGGCCGGTCGCCTGATCGGGGAATTCCTGTTTGAGCAGCGCCAGGTAGGTGTCGAAATCGGCGGGCACGCGGAAGGTGCTGCCGTCGGGGAAGTGAAAATGGTCGACCGGGTCCATCTTAACCCAGCCGCATTGGATACCCAGCCGGCCCAGTAATTTGCCGGTGAGCGTGTCCGGGTTGCCCAACAACGGGTAGAAATGACTGGCCGCATCGAAGACGAAACCCTTGCGCCGAAAGGTACTGCAATAGCCGCCCACCATGTAATGGCGCTCCACCATCAACACGCGCAACCCGTCCTTGGCCAACAGGTTGGCGCAGATCAAGCCGCCGATCCCGGCCCCGATCACCACGGCGTCATAGTGTGATTCCGGCCCCACCGACAGCTTGAGACCCTTGAACGGGCGCGTCATAAGATCATTCCTCCGGCCGGTTGCGGCCGAACGCCTCGTGCGCGTCCACAAACTCGCCGGAGGCAATCGCCGCACCGAAGGAAAGTTCGCCGGCCAGAAGGGTTGCGGCGGTGATCTCGGCCAGGCGCTTTGCCTTGCCGCCGCCGACGCAGTCCAGCATGGCCAGGCACTCGCGGCTGGTGCCGAGCGCGGTACCACCGCCCACCGTGGCCACGGTCAGCGACGCCAGATTGACCGATGCAAACAAGTCGCCCTCCGAGGTCACCTCGAAGGAAGTCACACCCACGGAACTGTTCACCACGTTGGCAACGTCCTGACCGGTGGCAATAAAGAGCGCGGTGAGGCCGTTGGCAAGATGCCCGTTGTAACCCACGGCGCCGCCCTGAAGGTGTCCGCTGACCGTGGTTTGCCACAGCTCATGGATTTGTTGCGGCGTTGCGTGCAGGTAGCTGCGCACCGTCTTGGCGGGAATAGTCGCGCCCGCCGTTACCTTCTTGCCCTTGCCGCCGCCGAACAGGTACCCGCCCGCGCGTTTCTCGCAGGCCATACCGCTGAAAATGAGGTAACGAGGGGCCAGACCTTGGGCTTTGACCCATTCGCAGGCCTCGTGGGTGGCCTTGGCGATCATGTTCATGCCGTGTGCATCGCCCGTGTGGTAGCGAAACGACGCGATTACCTGACGACCGCTCACGCGACAGGTTACGTGCAGCAGCTTGCCGTGGCGGGTGGTGCCCTGAGCAACGGCTTGCAGTTCGGGCAGGCGTTCGGGCAGCTGACGTGCAAAACGGGCGGCCTCCGCCGTGTCCTGGAAAAAGAAGGTGGGGTCGATGACATTGCTGTCGTCCAAAATGCGCACATCGGCGCCGCCCGAGCGGGTGATGGTCACCATGCCGCGCTCGTAGGAACGCACCAGCGCGCCTTCCGTGGTGGCCAGGGGGACGTAGAAACGGCCCATGGCGTGTTCGCCGTTCACTTGCAGCGGACCGGCCGCCCCCAGCGGCATCTGCACCGTACCGATCGGATTTTCGATATTCCCCCTAAGATCCTCGGCCGGCAGGGTGCAGGCGCCGACGTGTTGCAGCGAACAGTTCGCGGCCTCTTCCACCCAGGCGCGGCGTCCGTCCATATCCTCCCGGCTGAAGACATTGCCCCTGGCGCGCGGGACCAGTTTCAGGACCTCGCGTTTCCCGCTCATTGGGAAGCTCCCGGACGCGACAAGATCAAGACGGCGCAGTTGCCGTCCTCGCTGAATCCGTTGATCAGGCCGGTCGCGGCTTCCACGTCCCGGGTGTGAGCGCTGACAGTGTTCAGGGGAAAGCCTTCCTCCGAGCCGTTGTAGCGCGGGATGCCCGGCAGACGGCCGCTACGCAGGGTCTCCACCATGGCAAGCGCCTGGAACGCGCCCGAGGCGCCCAGGGCTTCGCCCGTATGAGCCTTGGGCGCGGTCACCGGAACGTTTTTGGCGGAAAACACCTCGGCCAAAGCTTTTGCTTCGCGTAGATCGATGAGGCTGCCGTTGGCGCAGGCGCTGATGCAGTCGATGTTGTCCGGTGTCATCTCCGCCGCTTCCAAGGCCTTGCCCATGGTGTTTGACATCGCCCGGATCGCCGTCTCCGCATCCTCGCCGCGACTGACATCGAACCCGGTCGCATACCCGCGAACCTCGGCCAGGATATGGGCACCGCGTGCCCGAGCCGCCTCGGCCTCCTCCAACATCAGGTAGGCCGACCCCTCGCCCAAGAGGAAACCGTTGCGGCGGGCGTCGAAGGGGATGGGAAACACCCGATCGTCGCGGGAACCGGCCGTCAGCCCGGCTTGATCGAAAGCGTGAAACGAGGCGAAGCATAGTTCCTCAACACCACCTGCCAACAGGGCCTTCGACCGCCCCGCCGCAATCATTTCGGTGGCGTAACCGACGGCGGTCAGACCTGACGACTCGCCGCAGCAAATGGTGGAGTTGATGCCTTGCAGACCGTGCCAAAGGGCGGTCTGGCCCGCCGCCGCGTTGATGACGGTATTGGCGAAATCCATGGGTTTGGCGTATTTGGGCCCGGCCACCTGGGCATTGTGATCAAAGGCAGCGATGGTGTTTACGCTGCAATAAGTAGTACCCAGAACCATACCCAGGGTGTATTTGTCTTCCCGTTCGGCCCAACCGGCGTGTTCCAGGGCCTTACCCGCGGCAATGATCGAAAACAGGGCGGGTCGATTAAAGGGTCGATAGTTCTTCTTGCCCAGGAAATCCTTGGGATGGAAATCGCGGATCTCCACAGCGGTGCGACAGCGGGCGCCCTCCGTGTCGAACAGGCTGACGGGGCCGGCTTTGGTCTCCTCGCCGCAGAGGGTCTCGAAAAACAGTTCGGGGGTATCGCCCAACGGCGACAGCACGCCGTACCCCGTAACGACAACGGTCATGGATCAATCCTCCAGGGCGCGAATGACCAGCGAGGCATTGGTGCCGCCGAAGGCATAGGCGTTGTTCATGGCCACCCGCACGCTGTGCTTTCTGGGTTCGTTGGGAACATAGTCCAGATCGCAATAAGGGTCGGGCTCGTCCAGATTGGCCGTGGGCGGGATGAGACCGTTGCGAATGACCATGGCGCAAACGCCCGCCTCGATGGCCGAGGCGGCGCCCATGGTATGACCCAACATCGACTTGATGGAAGAAATAGGCACCTGAGCAGCCCGATCTCCGAAGACATTCTTGACGGCTGTCGTCTCGTTGCGGTCGTTGCTGGGCGTGCCCGTACCGTGCGCGCTGATATAGTCCACCTCTTCCACACGGGTCCTGCTGATCTCCAAGGCATGACGCATGGCGCCCACCGCACCGCGCCCGTCGGGATGGCCGCCGGTCATGTGGTGCGCGTCACACGAAAAGCCGTAACCGGTGATTTCGGCATAAATATCAGCGCCCCGAGCCCTGGCCCCGGAGAGGGTTTCCAAAACCAACACGCCCGCGCCCTCACCGGGAATCATGCCCTTGCGGTTATTGGCGAAGGGTCGGCAGATATCGGGCGCAATGGCCATCAGCCTGGCGAAACCCGTGTAGGTAATGCGTGAAAAGGCGTCGCTGCCGCCCGCCAACATCATATCCACCCGGCCCGAATGCAGCCGCTCCCAGGCGTGGGCAATCGCGTAATTGCCGGCGGCGCAGGCTGCCGGTATCATCAAGGGCGCACAGCCGGAGAAACCGTAATGCGCGGCCAGGGTTGCCGGAATGTTGTGACAGGGATAGCGCCTGGCAAGAGCCGGGCCCATGTCGTCCAACCGTTCGGCAATCTTGCAATCGTTGAAGGTCTCGATCAGGTTGGGCTCGCCCGATGTGGTGCCCATGACCACCCCGGCGCGGGTTCCGTCAATGGTTTTGAGATCGTGTCCCGCATCGTCCAGGGCCATTTGCCCGGCGGCCAGGGCGAAACGCGTGGCGCGGCCTAAGGTGGATGCGTCGACGTCCGGCAGGTAATCCTCGACACGGAACCGCTTGACTTCCGCACCCACGTGAACCTTGTAAGCCGAGGTGTCGAAAGAGGCGACCTCGGCAAACCCGTGCTCGGCGCGCATCAAGCCGTCCCAGAGATTCGCTGCACCGATTCCTATCGGCGTAACCACGCCGACCCCGGTAATAACAACCCGTTCCATCGTTCCTACCCTTTAACTGCTTTCTTCTCCATGTACTTCAAAACAATCTCGGCTGTGACCTGCAAATTGGCAAATTGTTTCATTTCCTCATCGGGCAGGTCCAGCTGGTATTCCTGGTCGATATCGACCCCGATTTCCAGCATGGTCAGGGAATCCAACTCGAGTTCCTCGATGAAATGAGTGGTATCGCCGATGTCTTCCGGGTCGATGCTGGTAGCTTCGTAGATAATCTCTTTGATTCGGGTCTTGATAACTTCGATCTCCATATCCAACTCCTGGGAAGCTTGAGGGCGTGGTTGCGGTCCACTCCACGTGGTATGCTGTAACGGCTTGATCTAAAGTCATACTACCATGATTTTCATAGCGTAGGAATCGATTGAATCGAAAAAAGTAAAGTTCATCACCGGAACCTAAAATATGCTCTCACAAGAGGATCTGAAGCGCGCAAGAGGTATGGTCGGCTCAACCGCTAAATAAGTTCAGGCGACGGCCGGGGATCGTGACCGAAAGGACATGATCTTGAAAGACTGATGCAAGCCCTGAAAATGCCAAGGGCCGGCATATTGCCGGCCCTTGTGCTTTTCCTTCCGCAAGGGTTTGGCCTTTTTCTTGTTCGGCACTACCCTGGTGGTCGGGTTCCTGTCCCAGACTCGCCTGCCGTGTGCCTTGATCAGCTTGCGAGCCTTTTCGCTTTTCGATTCACGCATGGTCGAACCTCCTTTGCGCGTCTTCTACATATATTAACGAAAAGCAGGCGGGAATTGGTTTAGCAACGGCGCATTCCCCGTCTTTCCAAGCCCGTAAAGCCCGCATCAAGCTTACTGGCCAGGCCGGGCAAAGCGTGGTATAAGTGCCCCATGGGAGGGAATCATGGCCGATAAGGTTGAAAACGAACCCGGGAAAGGCCTGATCACCGGTCTCTGGTGGAAGATCGGCGAGATGGCCGTGTTACTGGTTTTTATCGGCCTTATCTACCATCGGGAAGTTTGGGTGATCGACGAGATCCGCGGTGACCGGGTCTCCAATATTTCGCAACAGATCGAACTCTTTCTCATCGATCGGCAGTTCTCCTTCCTGCCCGGCCGCTTCTGGCTCACGGCCATTCCCCTCTTCCTGGCCGCGTTTGCCTACCTGGTTCTGGACCGCTTCCGCTGGTATTTCCTGGGCCTGGCCGGCATGGTGGTCTCCTTCATTATCACCGCCGACCGCATTTACAATTATTACTTCTCGTCCGTGGTCTCCGCGGCCAGTTTCCAGGCGGCCCACCAATTGTGGGATATTCGCGGCAGTGTGGCCGGCGCGCTTCCCCTGGGCGATATGTTCTGGGTGCTGCTGTTCGCGATCTTTGTCGTTTACGGCAGGACGCATCAACTGCGCGGCGCAAGTCCCTTAAAAGCGCGGCCCGGGTTTTTTGCATACGACAAGATCCTGGGTTTCCTCATGGCCTTGGCGGGCGGCTACGGTCTGGCCCTGGCTTTCTACATTCCCAACCGCCACGTCACCCTGGACCTGAATTACCAACTGGCCGTCTATGAGACCAGGCCCGAGGGCGGCACCAACCTGGTGCCGCCGTACCAAAGTTCCCACCGCGAGTTCGCCGTCCTCTTCGGTTTATTGAACTTCCACCTGAACGACCTCATGGAGACCATTGCCCACAAACCCGCCCCGCTGACTAAAGAGCAATTGGCAGGCATCTCGACCCAACTGGAACACAAAAAACGACTCAACGACCTGGATTCCCCCTTTTTCGGCGTAGCGCGCAACCGCAACGTATTTTTGATCTCGCTGGAATCCCTGCAACACTTTCTCCTGGACCTGGAACTGGACGGCCGCGAGGTCACCCCCACGCTCAACCGCCTGCGCAAGGAGGGATTGAGCTTCGAACGCTTCTTGGATCAGGCCAAGATGGGCGGCACGTCCGACGCCGAATTTGCCTTGATGACGGGTCTGCTGCCCGACGTGCGGGGCATCGCCTCCCTAAGCGTGCCGGCTCACTACGACATTGTGGGCATGCCGGCCACGGTACGTGAGGCGGGTTACCGCACCCTGTCGCTTCACGCCTATCGGGCCTCGTTCTGGAACCGCAATATCAATCACCCGCGCTACGGCTTCGACAAAATGATCTTCGACGACGCGTTCCAATCGGAAGAGGTTGTCGGCTGGGGCGTGCCCGACCACGACTATTTCGCCCAATCTCTGGCCTATCTGAAGCAAGAGCCGCAACCCTTCCTGGCTTTTTTGATCGCGCTGAGCAGCCACCATCCCTACCCCAACGTGCCGGAAGCCTACCAAAACCTCTTCCCGACCCTGCCCTCGAATACCGAACCCGCCCGTTACCTGGAATTGGCCAATTATAGCGACAACGCCCTGGCCGGATTCCTGGAGTCGGCGCGAGCGGCGGGTTACTGGGAAAACAGCCTGTTCATCATCTACGGCGACCACATCGCCCCCATGACGGAAAACGGCGTGGAGATATTGCAGAAACATACGGGCATCGCGGCCAGGGAGCCGAGACAACTGAGAGTGCCGATGATCTTCCTGATACCCGGAAGGGAGGATTTAACGGCGGAATTCAGCGATACCTACCGCAATACGATCGGTGGATTGCAAGACATTTTTCCCACTGTCTGCCATTTGCTGGGCCTGGAAACCCCGTTCGGCGTCTTCGGCACCAACCTGTTCGTGCCCAACGCGGAGCGGGACCCAATCGTGATGATGCGCGTGGGCGGCGCCTTCGCCTACAACAACATCCTCTACGGCGAACGTCCCACCAACCCCTACCGAGACGACCGGGGCCTGATCTGGGGAGACGAAACGGACCTGGTCCCGGCAAACAGCAAGATCCACGAGAACCTGTTGGAACAATTCACCCTACACTTCGCCGTCTTCGAACACGACGCCCAGGCGAGAGCGATAAAAGCCCGCAAGCAAAAAGCGGAAAACCCCGAACCGGAGTGATTCGGTCTACGAGGAAAACCCCGGAGCGAACGACCGTTTCCAATTAGAATCGTTGCAACAGTAGCGTGAAAAAGCCCGGGCACGGAACGATCCAAAGCAGGGACCATGGCGATTGAGGTTCTCAACAAGTGCTTACCGGCATGGCCCGGGTTTATTCGCGCCGGAAGGACAAAGCACATGGAGCTTCAAGAGGTTTCGTCCGAAGGCGTGTTGTTCGGAGGCTGGAATTCCGAGATAATTCCGAGGCGTCAAAAAGTTGTCATACCTGCCTGTTGCCTGGTAACTCGACGACCAAAGCGGGGAATTTGACCACGCCGTTGATCGAACAACACGCCCATCGTGGAAGATTTGGTGAAGCGCTACTTCAACAATACGCCCAGAAGCGCCGGGAAATCTGCCTGAAGGCTTTGCAACACGCCCAAAACAAAATGGCACAACCTAATGAACATGTTGTTCGCGCCCAGACGGCCAAATATGGCAATTTTTGATACCGAGAGGTTGTATTTGTAGAATTGAGTAGTCAGGAACTCCAAAACCGGTCACCGTCACATGGGCGGACCCCGAGCACCGGAGCCCGGTGGTCACTCTTCCGGCGGCTTTTGAAAAAAAATTGAACCTCTCCGGCTGAACGGTTTCGATATAAACAGGGCGCCACATTACCAGAACCCAAGGAGGAATCAGCATGAAACAAGAGGACAAGGACAATTCGGGTCAATCCGCTATAAAAAACCTGTTTGAGAAGCAGGGACCCGTCAAGAACCCGTTCGCCGATGAACCCGGCACCGAAAAACCCGAGGGTAAATCCGGCATGGATTTCAGTAAGAGTAAATCCAGATTGGATGAACAAGGCACCGAAAAACCCAAGGATAAATCCGGCATGGGTTTCTGATCACCAGCCGTCGGCTTCACCCGTCAACACGAAACCGGCCCAATAGTAGGGCGCGGACCGACCCGCCTGGCCGCGAACCACCTCCCGCGCACGACGCAAGGCGTCGGCCGGGCCGCGCTCTTCTTCCACCAGGGCCTTGTAGAAGGCCGTCATCAGGGCGGCCGTGGCGGCGTCGTCTACCTGCCACAGGCTGACCAGCACGCGACCCGCGCCCGCGCTCATCAGGGCGGCGGATAAACCCCACGCACCCTCGCCGCGATAGTTGCGCACCCGCGCCGTCTCGCAGGCGCTCAGCACCACCAGTTCCGCGTTCAGGCCGCCCGGCCCCAACTCGTGGGCGCGCAGCACATCGGGGACGGCTTGACCGTCTTCGTCGAAGGCGGACAGTTGAATGCCGGAAAGCGTCACCTCATCGGGATCGAAAAAACCACGGGTTGCGAAGTGTAGAATGCTATAGCGTTTCAGTAGTTCCGGCGATGCGTTGGTCCGGTTGGCATCGAAGCCGCGAAAAACCCGGGCCTCGGGAATCAAAGCGGCCAGGACATCGGCCTCGTCGCCCGTGTGCGTCAGGCGTTCCCTGCGCAGCCGGGTACCGCCTCGGGCGGCATCGGCCGGGGCGTTCAGCCTGCCGCTCAGGCGCACATCGTCGCGGGAAAAGACCGGGTCGGCATACACGGCCAGGGGTTCCGGCGCGGGTTCACGGGCGGCCAGGTAACGCCGCATCAGTACGGCGGTGGTTGCCGACGGCATGTTGACCAGGGTAAGGTCATGGGCCCGCAACCCGGCCGAGGTGCTGAGCACCGCGAAGGGCAGGTCGTTCAGCTTACCGTCCTTCACCAGCCACACGGGTTTTTCGACCCCAACAGGCCCGACGGGACCCAGCAACAGGTCGCCCAGTTCGCGGGTTACGTCCGCCGACTGATCGGCCTCATCGGGATCGTTGTTTGTGATCAGCCGATAGGCCCGCTCCACGGCCTCTTCGATGGTCCGGCGGTCGGGCAAGCGGTGCAGGCGCAGGTCGCCGTTGCGAATCTCCCACAGGTAGGACCGTCTTTCGCCCAGATGATAGGCCAGCGCCAGGTCGCTGTTCTTCCCCACGTCGCTCAGTTCCACTTTCGGCATGCCCGGCGCACTCCGCGCCGCTTGTTGACGCAAAGCCAGGATGCGGGAACGCAGGGTCTCGCGATCGGTCAGCAGCCGGCGTAGCTCCGCCGCATCGGCTTCACCCCGGCGTACGCGACCCTCCTCGGCTTCGATCGCCTCGACCAATCGCGCTTCCTCCCGCAACAGGTCACCGGGATCGTTCCGGGAATCTTGCAGTTGCAAACATTCCCTCAAGCTCCGGGCGCGCATCGATTCGTAGACGGACCACATGGCCTCTTCATAACCCGCACCGGACCTGGCCTCGGTCAGGGCGGCGTAGACATCCATGACCGTATCGGTCAGGTGACCGCGCAGGTGGGCGAAATCGCGGTCCAAGGCCAGGTCCGTGGTCAGCAGGCGTTGCCGCGTCAAGCGGGCCGTCATGGTGTCCACGGCTTTTTTGGCCGCATCCAGACAGGCCTCGCCGTCGCCGTTTCGGTATTTGTCCAACATGGCTCGGGCCCGCAAGTAATCAATGTTGTTCAAGGCCTCCAGATGCCCGCGCCCGGCGAACACCGCCTCTGCCTTGTCCAGCAGGGGCAGTGCCGGGTCCAGCTCGCCGCGCCGCCAAGCCAACTCCGCGTTGTTGGCGGCGGCGTGGGCCGTCTCCAGTTCCGAATCACCCGGGGTTCTTGCCCGGGCATAATGGGATGCGGCTCCGCTGTAATTCCCCATGTCGCGCAGCACGGAACCCAAACGGCCGTGAATGGTCGCGGCCAACTTGGGCGGCAGGTCGTTCCTTGCCGACAATTCCCGCAACGCCCGCTCGGCGCCCGCGTCATCTTCAGCCAGATGCCGAACCCAGGCCAGGTGCATGGCGCATTTTGCCGCATTGACCGGGTCGTCCGTTTGCCATTCAGCGATCAGGGTTTTCAGGCGATCCTCCGCCTGCTGCAATCTTCCCGAAAGATAATCGGTCTCCGCCAGCCTCAACGCGGCCTCGCGGGCATTGTCCACCCGGCCCAGCGCCCGGTTCACTTCCTCACTCCGCCGGAAGCGACGGCGCGCCTCGGCATAGTTGCCCAACGTAAAATAGAAATCACCGACATAGACCAGGTTCTTGGCCAGTCCGTCCCGGTTACCGGTCCGCTCGGCAATAGCGGAAGCCTCGTCATAAGCATGCCTGGCCAGGTGCAGATTGGTCGCGCTCGCGCCGTCCTCGACGGAGGTTTCGGCAGTGAGCACGCGACGAGATTCGTGGGCCGTAATCCCCAACTGGGTATAGGCCAGGCGAGCCCAGCCGTCCCAACCGGCCGCGTGAAAGGTCCGGGCGGCCAGGGCCAGGAGGGACGAGGCCTCAGGATCTTGTCGATGGAACATCCCGTATTCGGTCCACGCCATGGCCAGCCCCAAGTGATCCCGGGCTTCTTGAAATGCCTCCATGGCTTGCTTGAGCCGAGCGGTGCGTTCCTCCTCGGACTGGAGGGCCCGATTCCGATAAATAAACCCCTCGGCCCGCAATCGCGTAACCCGGTCGGCGGGACGCGGCTCGTCCACCTCCAACCGAAAAGAGCCGCCTGCCCGACCGCTCTCCACCAATAACGCATGGGTTCCCGACTCGGCGGCAACCACGGACACAACCTCGCGCCCCCACCAGCCGGTATAGTTGTCCACCGTCAGAAGATCCCCGGAAGGCGACCGCCACCGCAACACCAGATCGTTGTCGCGCTGAACCACCCGAACCTGAAAAAAATCCCCGGCCTCCAGGGCAAAGCGAAAGCCGATCACCTGTCCTTGATCCGGGCTATAGGCAACCCCGGTATCGACCGGTTGCCAATCGGCCTCCGACGAACAATCGGTCAACAAACCAAGCGCGACACAGATCAATAACCATCGAGAGACGCCGCTCAGATGAGGAAAGGGAAAAAACAAAAAGCCGGGTGACGTCATGACCCCCCCTGGGCGCGCACGCATCCTGCGTGCATCCAAGCCGAGATTCGCGCCACGCGAAGCGAGGCGAAACCCCTGGGCGCGCACGCATCCTG
>JAAUYB010139643.1_pt1 | contig 33111 bp, 34 predicted proteins | sample 7278071 | NCBI WGS metagenome assembly JAAUYB01 (sample SAMN14350121, study PRJNA611818) | marine sediment metagenome | isolation source: surface marine sediment (1.8m) | place: French Polynesia: Moorea | collected 2018-08 | reverse complement strand
GGTGATGCGGCGGACGCGTTCGACCGGCTCCGGCACGCCACGGGCAAAGAAATCGCGTCCCAGCCGGTCCCGCGCCATCAGCCGGGCCGCCACCTCGCGCATCGCCTGCAGGCGCTCGAGCTGAAAGGCCAGATGCGCCGCGAGTTCTTCGCCCGATGGCCCCTCTTCCGTCGGATCCGGGGGCAGGAGCAAACGCGATTTCAGAAACGCCAGCCAGGCCGCCATCACCAGGTAATCCGCCGCGAGTTCAATGCGCAAAGTCCGCGCCTCTTCGACAAAAGCCAGGTATTGCTGCGCCAGCTGCAGAATCGAGATCTTGCGCAGATCGACCTTTTGCGTGCGCGACAGCGTCAGCAACAGGTCGAGCGGCCCCTCATAGCCGTCCACATCAACCACCAGCGCCTCGGCGGCGCGGCGGTCTTCAACGGATTGGATCTGGTCGGTTTCGAAAGGGTCAGACATCCGGGCGCTCTGAGGTCAGCGCCTCAAATTCCGCCTCTAGCTGCGCGATGTCAACCACTTGCGGCTGCGGGCGGGCCGCCAGCGCCCGTTCGGCCCGCGCAAGGCCTGCGTCGCTCATCGGATCAGTCTGGTCCATCAAGGCGCGCATCTCAGCCAGATCGCCATTGCAATGCAGCACCAGATCACAGCCCGCGTTCAGCGCGGCCGCACCACGTTCCGCCACCGTGCCCGACAGCGCCTGCATCGAGATATCGTCGGTCATCAAGAGCCCGTCAAAGCCAAGCTCTTGCCGGATGTAGCCGTTCATTACCAGGGATATCGTCGCGGGCTGATCGTCAAACGCCTCATAAACCAGATGCGCCGTCATCCCCATTGGCGTGTCGGTGAACGGACGGAAGGCTGCGAAATCAATGGCTTCCAGTGTGGCGCGGTCAGTGGTGACGCGCGGCAGATCCAGGTGGCTGTCGTGGCGCGACAACCCGTGGCCGGGGATATGTTTGATCACCGGCGACACACCGCCATCCAGCAAGCCCTGGCGCACCGCCTGGCTGATCTGCACCACGGATTCAACCTCCCCGCCGTAACATCGGTTCCGCAAGAACGGGTGGGTGTCGGGCCTGGCGATATCCAGCATTGGCGCGCAGTTCACGTCGATCCCATAGCGCATCAGGTCATCGGCAATAAGGCGATAGCGCAGGTAAAACGCGCGCTCGGCGTGCTCACCCATGCGCGCGGCCTCATCCAGCGGCGGCAGCCAGTCGCGCACCATCGGCGCCCACATCCGCTGCACCCGCCCGCCCTCTTGATCAATGAGGATCGGCGCGTTCCAACCGACGGCCTCGCGCAGGTCCGACGTCAAGGTGGTTAGCTGCTCTGGCGTCTCGATATTGCGGGCGAAGAGGATGAAGCCAAAGGGCTGCGCCTCGGCAAAAAACGCCCGCTCCTCTGCTGTCAGAACAGCGCCGGCGCAGCCGAGGATGGCGGCCCCGAACCGGCGCATCAGCGGGTTGTCACCGGGATGCAGTCGACGTTTTGCGCCACAAAGGCCGCGCAGAACCGCCGCGCATCGGCAATGTCTTCAAAGCCATGCGCCCGCAGGCGGTAAAACACCCGCCCACCCGAGCTTGCCCGCTGGATCACCCGCGCCTTGCCAATCATGTAGTCGCCAAAGCGCTGTTCCAGCCGGGCCCACTGATCCCGCGCCACTTCAGGGCTGTCAAAGGCGCCGATCTGCACCAAGCGGGTGCCTTGGGCCAGCGTTTCCGGCGCAATCTCTTGCGTGGTGGTGGCCGCGGCAATGGCATCCTCTACCGCATCCGCCGTCGTGGGTGCCGTCGTGGAGGCTGTTGCCCCCGCCCGTGTCGGGCGAAGTTGTGGCCGCAGGGAGCGTGGCAAACCGGGCCCGGGCTTGACCGGACTCAGCTGTGCCAACTCGACCTCTTCGGCGGTCTCGCCCAGTTCGGTCACCACCGGCGCTGTTTCGCCCGGTGCGAGCTCAGATAGGGGCGCGGCCCCGCTGGCGATCTGATCCGCAAGCGCCTGGATCGGGTCCACCTCGGCAGCGGGCTCCGCTTGCGCCAACGGCGCGTCCTCCGGCGCGGCCAAATCTGGTGCGGGTTGCAGGGCGGCGGGCTGCGGCGCGGCCCGCGCCGTCGGCCGGATCGTCCCCAGCGCGACATCCTCGGACGCAAGCCCCGCCGGACGCGGCGCCAGCACCAAGCGTTCGGCAGGGGGTTCCGTGCCCCCTGCCCCAACCACGCGGTTCACCGCCAGCCCCTGATGATCGGCCAACCGGCCTCCGGGATCCTCGGGCGCCACGCGCATCGGCCCTTCCATGGCCTGCACCACCGGAATGCCGCTGACATCGCGCACCAAAAGCTTGTAGCCCCAGACCCCAACGCCCACCAAAAGCGCCAGCGATATGACCGCCCCGGCAAGGTTGGTCAGCGTCGCTGTCCGCGACGAGGAAGGCGCCGCAACGGCCTCCGAGCCATAGGTGAAATCGGTCATGTCTGCCTCACTGCCTCCGGCGATACGTGCCCCCGGATGGTCCGTTTGTCTTGCCCGTCCCGGCAGAGCGCGCGCCTTGTGTCAGCGCATCTCCTCGGCCGGAGTTATCCCCAAGATACCAAGACCTGTGGAAATAACAACCGCGACGGCACGCAGGAGGGCGATTTTTGCTGGTGTTTCTGGCGTTTCGGGCGTTGCTGTGAGGTCCAGCGTGGCCGCACCCCGGACCGGCTGAATGGCGTCATGCACGGTCTGGGCCAGATCATGCAGGTAGGCGATGATGCGATGAGGCTCGTGCAGGCGGGTGGCAATCTCGGTCTGCCGCGGCCAGTCGGCCAGCTTGGTGAGCAGCCTCAGATCCGCCTCTGTGCAAAGCCCCGACAGGTCGCCCCGCGCCAACGCGTCAGGCGAAATTTCAACCCCTGCCTTGGCCGCCGCCCGCAGCGCCGCGGTGATCCGGGCATGGATGTAATGCAGCAGAAACGCCGGGTTGTCCCGCGTCGGCGCGTGCAGGTCTTTTTCGTTTAGCATCAGGATGTTGTCCGGCCGGCAGGCCAGCATGGCAAGGCGCAAGAACTCTGGATCGAGCCTGTGTGTCAGCGTCGGATCGTCGGTCTGCACGGCCTGAATGCCCTTGCTGTCGAGCCTCGTGTAGCCAGCAGACAGCAGATCGACCGCCGCCTCAGACGCCTTTGGCCAGACGCCCTGCCCCGTGGCATGTAGATCGGCGGCTTCAACGGCTTTGCTTTGCACCAGCGCATGGCAGCGCGCCAGTTCGCAAGCAAACGCACTCCAGGCGCCTCGCGCGTCCTGCAAGGGCCGATCCACCGAGTCGCCATGTGCCGTGGATCGGAACCACAGCTTTGGCCCGTCCTCTGCCGCATAGACATCGCCATGTGATTGCAAAGCCGCAACGGCCGCCTCAATGGCCGGAGCGTCCTGCCACCGTTCCGACCGCGTGACGTGATCGACCGCGATGCCCTGCCCGGCCAGGGCCTGCGCCACCCCATCCGGGTCATTCGCCACACAAACTTGGCGCGAAACCCCGTAACCGGCAAACTGCATCAACCAGGCAATCGCATCCCCGGTCACCGCGACACGCAAGTGATGCAGATCCAGCGGCGCACGTAGTTGCAAGAGCGTGACGGTGGCTTTGCCGCTGGCGCTTTCGCCACGGGCAAAGCCGTCGGGATCGGACAGGATGGCAGGTAGAACGGCTTGCCAGACCAAAGGCTGCAGCGTCAGGTTCAAAAACCCTGGCCCCGCCGCAGTCGCACTTTGCACCAGCGTCGTATCCCGAAGCTTTTGGGCCAGCGCGTCGGCCAGCAGACGCGGGGTCTGCCCGGCGGCGCGGGCCAGCACCATCGCCGCGTTGGTGGTCAACTGGCCATGCAGCGGATCGCGCGGCGGGGCAACAGTGATCGCATCCAGCGGCAGATCCCCCGGCAACGTGCCGTCGGCCTGCAGGTCGCGGATCGCCGCAAGGATGATCCGATGGATGTCTTGATGAACGAACACACGCGCTCCAGGGATTTGGTCTGGCTCCCCCTACCACGCCACATTGGCAAGGCAAACGTCGCTCAGGGCGCCTTGGTCCGCGCTGCGCCGTCCGCATCAGCACCAAGTACCTAAAGCCCTCCACTACAAGCGGCAATCCTCCGGGCCGAAGTAACGCAGCTTACCATCTGCGCAAAGATCCAAGATTGGCGCGGCATTGATCTGCGTCAGCCCGTCCAGTCAAGTACGCTGGCCCTTGGCATAGCTGGCTGCTCGGGATCACAGAGGCTTAGGAGAAACGCCCCCGCTGAGTTGCAGCGAGGGTCGGTCCAATACTCGACCGTGCCGGGCATCCGGACCCCGGTCAGACGCCAAGGCGCAGGCTCTTGCAGCCAGTGCTGTAGCATCGCCTCATACTCTGCGGGCTGCGGATGGTCCTCATCCGCCTCTGTGGCAAGCGCCATCACCACCCGCGCCTGCCCGGCCCGCAAACCGCTATCGAGCGCTTGCAACAGAGCTGCGCTGCGGCGGGCTGTCGGTGACGCCGGCTCAGATGGGATCAAGGGAGTCAGCGACAGCACATCGATATAGATGTGGATGGGTTCAGCGGCCCAGGCCTCTTGCAGAACGGCGAAAACATCCTGTCGCCCGGGATGCAGTACCAGGGGTTCGATCTTTCGCGGGGCGGCGCTCGCCAGCTGCATCAACGGCTCTCGCTGCGCGCCGATGGCGACCACGGTGGCGTCGGATTGCGCGAGAGATATGGCGACAAACGCGCCCAGCGGGTGGTCTGCACCCACAACCACGGCGACCTGATTTGAATAGTGTGACACGCCGAGCCGTAGGATTCCGCATTTCGTATACGTTAACCTTTGCACAGCGCGAGACGCCCGAAAAGAGGGCAAGTGCACAATTCTTAGGCGGTCGGTCCAGACTAGGAGTAGACGTGAATGTCCTTGCCCGTCAGACGCTTGTGCTGTTGCAGGGCGAAACGGTCTGTCATGCCGGCGATGTAGTCGGCGACATGTCGCGCAAGCTGATGGTCGCTTTCGGCCTGCACAATCTCAGCCTGCCAGTCGCGCGGCAGCAAAGTGGGATCGGCCATGTAGATCGGAAAGAGCGCCTCGACCACCTGGGTGACTTGCGCGCGCTGCGCCATCACGCTGGGCGCGCGATACATGTTTTCAAAGAGAAACGCCCGAATCTGGCGCAGATCGGCCCAGAGCGGATCAGAAAACCGGATGACCGGATGGCCAAGCTCGCGCACCTGCTGCGCCGAACCCGCACCAACGGTTTCGAGCAGCACACGTGAAGTGTCGATAACATCGCCCACCATGACGCCAAACACCCGTCGCAGCGCCTCATGCCGGCGGCGCGCGGCGTCGAGCCCGGGATAACGCCGGTCCACCTCGGCATAGGCCGGGCCGATCACCGGCAATTCAGCAATGTCCTGCTGACTAAAAAGCCCCGCGCGCAGCCCGTCATGCAGATCGTGGTTGTTATAGGCAATGTCATCCGACAGCGCGGCCACCTGCGCCTCGGCACTGGCATGGGTATGCAGCTCCAGATCGTGCTGAGCGTTGTATTCGGCCAAGGCATAGGGAATGTCGCCCGCGACCGGCCCATTATGCTTGGCGATCCCTTCGAGCGTGTCCCAAGTCAGGTTCAGCCCATCGAATTCCGCATAATGCCGTTCCAGCCGGGTGACGATCCGCAGAGTCTGAGCGTTGTGATCAAACCCGCCAAAGGGTTGCATCAGCGCATCCAAAGCATCCTCACCGGTATGGCCAAAAGGCGTGTGGCCGAGGTCATGCGCCAGTGCCACCGCCTCGGTCAGTTCGGTATTCAGCCCCAGCGCTCCGGCGATTGTCCGCGCCACCTGCGCCACCTCGATCGAGTGCGTGAGGCGGGTGCGATAATAATCGCCCTCATGTTCGACAAAGACCTGGGTCTTGTGTTTCAGCCGGCGAAAGGCGCTGGAATGGATGATCCGGTCGCGGTCACGCTGGAAGCACGACCGAAAAGCGCTTTCCTCTTCGGCACGCAGCCGGCCCCGCGCGGCGGCAGGATCGCTTACATATGGTGCGCGCATACGTGTTTGCTGTCCTTGTCGCCGGTCCCAAGGCCTCATATATTGCAGTCACGGATGAAAAGAAACGCCCCGAGGACCGAGATATGCAACTGCCCCCCAAGGTGACCGAACGCGCCTTTGCCCGCCTGGCCGAGATTGGCGCGGGTGGCGATGGCAAGGCTTTGCGTGTGGCGGTCGAAGGCGGCGGGTGTTCGGGCTTTCAGTATGAGATCAAGCTGGATGCGCCGGCCGCGGATGACCTTGTGCTGGAAGGCGCGGGGGAAAGCGTGGTGGTCGACCCGGTGTCCCTGCCCTTCCTCGCCGATGCGGTGATCGACTTTACAGATGAGCTCATTGGTGCGCGGTTTGTGATCGAAAACCCAAATGCCAGCAGCTCGTGTGGCTGCGGGACATCGTTCTCGATGTGATCACTCCGCGGGCGTGCCTGCCAGACGCGCCCGCGCCAACCCTTCTTCGATCACCAGCCACAGGCCCGAGGAGATGACCAACATCACGCCCAACACGGTGCCGACCGCCGGAACCTCGCCAAAGGCAAAGAACCCGATCGCCACCATCCAGACGAACTGCAGGTTCATCAGCGGGGTGGCGACGTAGGTGGGCAAAAGGCGCAGAGCCTCGGCCACCACGTAGCGCGCGGCAAAGAGGAACCCGGCATAGGCGCCAACCCAGGCCAGATCCTCCAGCGGCATCGGCTTCCACACGAAAGGCAGCGCGAGACCCATGGCCACCATCAAAGCCAGGTTGGGCCAGAACACCTGCGCCAGCGGTACCCGTTCCACCCGGCCGATATAGCGTGCAGCGAGCATCGATCCGGTGCCGGTGGAGGCTGCGATCAGCGCCCAGACATGGCCGGCCTGCAAGGCGCTCGGCCCGCCCGGCAGCAGGAACAGCATGCCCCCGGCGCCAAGCCCCAGGGCAATCCACGCCAAAGGCCGCGGCGGTTCCCGCAGGCACGGCCCGCTCAGCGCCGCGGCGATCAGCGGGATGAGGCCGATGAACAGGAACACGTCGGCAAAGGGCAACAGCCGGAAGGCCTGGAAAAACGCAAAAGCCGCGATCACCGTCAGCACGGCCCGCAGCGCCATCACACGCGGATGCGCGGTGGCCAGGCTCTGCCTTGGCGCCTTGCGTGCGCCAAAAGCGGCAAAGGCCACAACCAATGCCGCCGACAAAGCAAATAGCTGCGGGGCCGCGTAACCACCGGCGATCAGCTTGGTGATGCCATCCGCCGCCGCGATCATGCCGGTGTAGAGAATGACCAGCAGCCCGCCTGCCAGTGTCGGGTTCATTGGCCACCTGCCCGGGCGAACCCTTCGAAATAGGCCTCGAAATGCGCGCTGCTGCCGGCAGCCATTTCCAACACGTCGCGCGCCTCTTCCGACAGGCACGGCGACAAGGTCCGCCGCATCCGCGCCCAATCGCCCGAGCGCTGCGCATCCAATTGCAACATCGCCTCCGACACCTCGCGCAGCGCCGCGGTCTGACTGCGCGGCCGGTCAAAGCGCATGCGTTCCGCGCTCAGCGGCTTGCGAAAGATCTCAGCCCCTTCGACCGCCGCATGCCAGTTGCAGACAAAGAAACAGTGGTAATCATCGGCCACCGAAACCGCCGGCCCCGACTCCACCGCAAAGCGCGCGGTTTCACGCATCAGCCAGTCGGTCCACAAGGGCGGCGGTGTCTCGCCGGCAAAGCGCAGGGCGATACAGATTTCCGCCAGCAAATCAGCGTTTTGGTCCAGAAACGCGGTCAGGCCAGCAAAATGTAGACTCCGGCGAATTTCGCCGCCAACCTGAGGGTCCAGACGTCCATATTCGCTAAGGTAGAAAACGATATGGGTCAGTTCATACGCGGCCTTTTTGTTGGGCAGGGCGAATGTCGCGGTGCGGCTTGCAAAGCGGCGCAACCTGTCGTCGAGCCCGGCATCGCGGATCGGGTCCACCCCGCGCCGCGCCATCAGCCGCCGCGCCTCAGCGCGCTGCAGGTCCGACAGCTCCGCTTCGGCCAAGCCTTCGTCAGCCGCCCAAGCGACCATCGCGGCTGCAGTATCGCCCGGCATGCCAAGCGCCTCGATATCCAGCGCCAGCGACAGCAGGAACCGGTAATACTGCGGGAAAAAGCGCAGCCGCTTTTCCGCCTGCGCATAAAATCCTTCGTAATTCTCCAGAAAGCTTTGCGGCACAGCCATGCCAGTGCTTTCAAGGATGTTCAGCAGTTCGGCGTTTTCCTTCAGCCAGAACACATCATCCCCACGGCGACGCGTTTCGGCAAAACAATGCGCCAAAGCGCTCAGGCGGTCAGCCTGAGGCGCGATCCGGGACGGGACTTTCAGCGTGACGATTTCGGCCATGATCGGGTCTCCTTGCCTGCAAGAGGCAGGACGGTGACCCGTCCCACCCCGGAGCGTTTGGTTCAGCCCTGGATCGGCTTGGACCAGGAGGTGAAGGCCTCGACAGCGTCACCTTCGTCGGTGCGGTCGCCCGCCGGACCCGACCAGGAGGTGAAGGCTTCCACGGCGTCGCCAGCGTCGGTGCGATCGCCAGCAGGGCCGGACCAGGAGGTGAAGGCCTCAACGGCATCGCCAGCGTCGGTGCGGTCGCCGACCGGACCCGACCAGGAGGTGAAAGCCTCAACGGCGTCGCCGGCATCGGTGCGGTCACCAGCCGGGCCGGACCAGGAGGTGAAGGCTTCCACAGCGTCACCAGCGTCGGTGCGGTCACCGGCAGGGCCGGACCAGGATGTGAAGGCTTCCACAGCATCGCCCGCATCAACGCGGTCGCCAGCAGGGCCCGACCAGGACGTAAACGCCTCGACGGCATCGCCTGAGTCCACACGGTCACCCGCCGGACCGGACCAGGAGGTGAAGGCCTCGACAGCGTTGCCGCCAAGCGCGGTGTCGCCCACCGGGCCGGACCACGAGGTGAACGCCTCGACCGCGTCGCCGGTGCTGATGTCGTCGCCCGCCGGGCCCGACCAGGAGGTCAGCATTTCAACGCCGTCGCCGTCGAAAGCGCTGGGGCCCTCAGCCGGGGTAAGAAATTCTTCAGGAGCAGTGTGCTTAACTTGTGCGGCCATTTGTCGTGTCCTCGTCAAAAGTGGTGAATTGGCCTCACCACCATTGCGCGCTAAACAGGAACCTGAAAACAGACTTCTTGTTAAGGTAGTTTAATACACGATTTATCCACACTCATGTAGAAAACTAAATACTTCTGTTCAAATATGAACATCACTTATCCACAGGGTGAAATTTCTTGTGGATAACTTCACCGCGCGCTGCGCAACGGCGAATCACGCCTAGAATCACCCCTGTTGTTTCGGGCGCTTGCGCCGAAAACCGTGCTGCGCGATAGCTGGCAGAAAGGGAGGACAGGGATGAAAATCGCCACTTTCAACATCAACGGGATCAAGGCGCGACAAGCCGCTCTGACCGATTGGCTGGACGAGGCGCAGCCCGATGTCGCGCTGCTGCAAGAGATCAAATCGGTGGATGAAGCGTTCCCGCGCGAGACCTTCGAAGACCGCGGTTACCAGGTCGAAACCCACGGTCAGAAGGGCTTCAACGGCGTCGCCATCCTGTCGAAACTACCGCTCGAAGATGTCACCCGCGGCCTGCCCGGCGATGACAGCGACGAACAGGCCCGCTGGATCGAGGCGACGGTGGTGGGCGAGCACAATGCGCTGCGGCTCTGCGGGCTCTACCTGCCCAATGGCAACCCGGTTCCCGGCCCGAAATACGACTACAAACTCGCGTGGATGGAGCGGTTGGAGACGCGCGCCCGCGCGCTTCTGGCGGATGAGATGCCAGCGCTCATGGCCGGCGATTACAATGTCATCCCGCAAGCCGAAGACGCCGCCAAACCCGAGGCCTGGACCAACGACGCGCTCTACCTGCCCGCCACCCGCGCCGCCTTCCGTCGTATCGTCAACCTCGGCTTTACCGAGGCTTTCCGCAGCCGCCACCCTGGCCCAGGGCACTATTCCTTCTGGGATTACCAGGCGGGTGCCTGGGAGCGCGACAACGGCATCCGCATCGACCATTTCCTGCTCAGCCCACAGGCCGCTGACCTGATGACCGACTGCCAAATCGACCGCGCCATCCGCGGGCGCGAAAAGCCCTCCGACCATGTCCCGGTCTGGATCGACCTCGCGCTCTGACCTGCCACAAACACCGCAGAAATCAATCTGGGTCGGCCCGCCCTCCCGCTGCCTTCCCCCATCCCGGGGGAAGGACAGGATGGGGGGTGGCCACCGAACCCTGCCGCGCGGGCACCGCGCGACCGCTGGATCCCCCCTGCGCCGCCTTGCACCGCGGCCCCTGCCGCCTTACATCTGACACAGACGCAAACCGCGCCGCGCGAAAGGACGACCCAACCATGCCGATGCACCGCCAGGAGATCGAAGACCTGCTCCGCGAAAGCTTTCCCGACGCCACCATCGTGGTCGAAGGGGATGACGGCGTGCACATGTCCGCAATGGTCATCGACGAAAGCTTTCGCGGCAAGAACCGCGTACAACAACAACGCGCCGTCTACGCCGCCCTCAAGGGCAAGATGGATGGCAGCCAGGGTGAGTTGCACGCGCTCGCCCTGACCACCCGGGCCCCCGACGCCGCATGAGCTTTCTGGCCGACACCTGGCCGTTTCTCGGAGCCATGGCCCTCGTGGCCCTTATCGCCTATGGCGCGCTCAGACCTTACATGAAATCAGACGCCCGCAAGCGCATCGACATGGAGCAAGACGAATGACGGACGCAAAAACCAAGATCGACGAAACCAACCAGGCCAATGACGTGGTGCTCTATATGAAAGGCACCAAGGAAATGCCGCAATGCGGGTTTTCCAGCCGCGTCGCCGGCGTGCTCAACTACATGGGCGTCGATTTCGCCGACGTGAACGTGCTGGCGGACGAGGCGCTGCGCCAGGGCATCAAGGACTATTCCGACTGGCCCACCATCCCGCAGCTTTACGTCAAAGGCGAATTTGTTGGCGGTTGCGACATCATCACCGAAATGACCCTCTCGGGTGAACTCGACGCGCTGTTTGAGGATAACGGCGTCACCTTCGACAAGGACGCCGCCAACAAAATCCGCGAAGCCAACGCCTAAGCGCCCCCTTCGACACACACTGAAACGGCCAGCCTTCACGCGCTGGCCGTTTTTCGTTTCACGCAAACTCCCGGCAAATGGCTTAAACCGGCCGTCGCGGTCATTGAGCGGAATTCCGTCTTGGCCTAGAACACGCAGGCCTTTGCAGACCCCATCTTCGAAAAAGAAAGTCGCAGCATGATTGCCTATGTCACAGTTGGTGCCGATGACATCGCACTTGCCAAGCGATTCTACTCCGCGTTCCTGCCGGCCCTTGGCTACACGCTGGAGGAAGGGCCTGAGGGTCTCAGCTACGTATTGCCCGTGGACCCGGGCCAGTCCCCCGTCATGCCGGATTTCTACGTCAAGCCGCCTTTCGATGGCGGCCCCGCGACGGCGGGCAACGGCTCCATGGTCGCGTTTGAGGCGCGCAATCAGGCTCAGGTGCGCGCGTTACACGCCGCAGCCCTTGCCGCCGGGGGCACGGATGAAGGTGCGCCTGGCTTCCGCGCCGCGTACGGCGCACATTTCTACGTCAGCTACCTGCGCGACCCACAGGGCAACAAGATTGCGCTCTTTTCCAGTGATCCCAATGAGCCCGGGCGCGACGGGTAACACGGGTCAACCGCACCACCGCCCGGCTACGCCTTAGCGTAACAAGCGCGCAAATGCACAGATCTGCCACCAAAGGTGTTAGGCGCAGCAGCGCGCTCCCTACCCTGCGGTCTTTTCATCCACGGCGTCAGCGACGGACTCCGCCCGGGCGGCAAGCTCGGCGAGGGCATCGGTGACGTCCGACGGGATCACCGGCACCTCGACACGTTGCGGTTCGGGCGCGGGGCGGTTGCGCAGCTCGCGCAACTCATCGGCCAGACCGCTGGCGCGTTCATCCGCCTCGCGCTGGCGTTCTTCCAGCCCGGCGGTCTTGTCGGCCAGCATCAGCCCCGCCATCAGCAGCATGCGCGATTCCGGCATCCGGCCGATCTGATCCAGCAGCACCTGCGCCTCGGCATCCAGCATCCGCGCGGCGGCATAAAGGAACTGTTCTTCACCTTCCTGGCAGGCCACCTCGAAGGTGCGGCCGCCAATGATGATTTCAACCTCAATCTGTGCCATCAGCCTGCCTCCTCTTGCGCATCCGCCTCAGCCCCGCCGCGCGCCGCCTCCGCCAAGAGCGGCTCGAGCGCCGCCAGCACCACCCGGGTTTCCGCCGCCTCGGAGCTGCGCTCAGCCCGGATGCTTTCCAGCTCGGCCAGCATCGCCTTGTTGATCAGATGCGGCTCACCCACCCCGGCGGCGTTGGCCTCGCGCAGGGCATCATTGCTTTCGCGCAGCATCTGGTTGGCCTTGCGCAGGCGCTGCAATTCGGAATCGAGCTGCGCCAGCCCCTCACGCTGCGCCGAGACCTGTTCGCGCAGCTCGGCCGAGGCGCCATCCTGACGGTCGCGCAGGGTTTTCAGCCGTTCTTCCAGCTGGGCATAGGCCAGCCGTTCATCCTCCAACAGCACCCGCAGGCGCTGTGCCTCCTCCTCGGCATCGGCCGCCGCCGTACCCGACGCGCCATCCGGCTCACCGGTGATATCGTCCAGTACCTCGTCCGCGCCACCTCCGGGTTCGAACCCCTCGACCCCCGTGGCGATCCGGTCCAGCGCCCGCGCAATCCGGGCCTGCAATTCATTGATGTCGGTCATCCCGCATCCCTCGTCCCTTGCCCAAAGCCGTTTTTGGCGAATCGCCATCGCTTTGTTCGACCCCAGTTTACCAAGCACATAAAGAAAATGCGCCCCTTATGTTTCAGGGCCTTACAAGGCGGGCTTCATCCTTTGCCGCGGGTTCGCCGCGGCCCATGCTTGATCTTCGCCGCCACACTGGTATTCAGCCCAAACCTGCCCAGCCATCAAAGGACCGCAACACGTGGATATCCAAGAGCTTCGCACCCGCAATCCCGATCATTGGATGCGCGCCTGCGCCATTCGCGCGCTGGCGCTTGACGCCGTTGCGGCGGCCAACTCCGGCCATTCCGGCATGCCCATTGGCATGGCAGACGTGGCAACGGTGCTCTACGGCAAACACCTGAAATTCGACGCGGCCCATCCCGATTGGCATGACCGAGATCGGTTCATCCTGTCGGCCGGGCATGGGTCGATGCTGCTTTACGCGCTGCTCTACCTGGCCGGCGATCCCGAAATCACTTTGGATGAGGTCCGGGCGTTTCGCCAGTGGGGTTCACGCACCGCGGGGCACCCGGAAAACACCCATGCCACGGGGATCGAGACGACCACCGGCCCGCTGGGTCAGGGCCTGGCCAACTCGGTTGGCTTTGCCATGGCCGAAGAGATGCTGCGCGCCCGTTTCGGCCGCAAGATCGTTGATCACCACACCTATGTGATCGCGGGCGATGGCTGCCTGATGGAGGGGATCAGCCAGGAGGCCATCGGGCTTGCCGGGCGTTATGGCCTTGGGCGGCTGATCGTTTTCTGGGACAACAACGACATCACCATCGACGGCAAGGTGTCGCTGAGCGACCGCACCGATCAGGTCAAACGCTTCCGCGCCTCGGGCTGGCATGTGCAGGAAATCGACGGCCATGACCCCGAGGCCATCGACGCCGCGATCACCGCTGCCAAAAAGACCAAGGCGCCTTCGATGATCGCCTGCAAGACGCATATCGCCCTGGGCCACGCGGCGCAGGACACCTCCAAAGGTCACGGCGCGCTGACCAATGCCGACCAGAACGATGCGGCCAAACAGGTCTGGGGTTGGAGCACCGGCCCGTTCCAGGTTCCCGGCGACATCAAAAGCTGGTGGGAAACCATCGGTGCCCGTGGCGCGGACGAACGCACCGCCTGGGAAAGCCGTGTGCAAGAGCTGTCCGAGCGGCGCCGGGGTGAGTTTCTGCGCGTGATGAAGGGCGACGCGCCCAAGCGCCTGTCCGCCACGATCAAGGCGCTGAAAAAGCAAATCTCGGAATCCGCGCCCAAGGTGGCGACGCGCAAAAGCTCGGAAATGGTGCTGGAGGTGGTCAATCCGATCATGCCGGAAACCGCGGGTGGCTCGGCTGACCTGACCGGCTCGAACAACACCCTGACCGGCGATATGGGCGTCTTTGATACCGACAACCGCAAAGGCCGTTACATCTATTGGGGTATCCGCGAACACGGTATGGCGGCCGCAATGAATGGCATGGCGCTGCATGGCGGGATCAAGCCCTATGGCGGCACCTTCATGTGTTTCACCGATTACGCCCGCCCGGCGATGCGGCTTTCGGCGCTGATGAAGCAGCCGGTGGTCTATGTCATGACCCATGACAGCATCGGGTTGGGCGAGGATGGCCCGACCCACCAGCCGGTCGAACACCTGGCGATCAGCCGGGCCACACCGAATACCCTGGTCTTCCGCCCTGCAGATACGGTGGAAACCGCCGAGGCGTGGGAGATTGCCCTGACCCGGCCCGAGACGCCTTCGGTGCTGTCGCTGACCCGCCAGGGCCTGCCCACCGTGCGGACCGAACATCGCAATACCAACATGGTGGAAAAAGGCGCCTATGTGCTCGCCGATGCTGAGGGCAAGCGCCAGGTGATCCTGATGGCGACCGGTTCCGAGGTGTCCATTGCCATGGCCGCGCGTGAGGCGTTGCAGGCCGAGGGGCTGGGTACGCGGGTGGTCTCCATGCCCTGTTGGGAGCTCTTTGAGGAACAGGACGAAGCCTACCGCAAGCGCGTGCTGCCCGGTGGGCCCGTGCGCGTGGCGGTTGAGGCCGGGGTGCGGCTCGGCTGGGACCGCTGGCTTTACGGTGAGCGCGGCAAGCGTGAGAAATCGGGTTTTGTCGGGATGCACGGCTTTGGCGCCTCTGCCCCGGCGGATGAGCTCTTTCGCCAGTTCGGCATCACGCCCGAGGCGGTTGCTCAAAAGGCCCGCGACCTGGTCGAAGGTCGGTGGGCACCGGATATGACCCTCTGATAGGAGCGGATTGTGCAAGCCCGGGCCGGCGTCACTGGCCGGGCTTGAATGTAGATCTACTCCCTGTCTGCATGCATGGGGCGTGGAGTGGTTTGGGTCAGTGTGCCTTGGCCTTGGCGCCACCAAAGAGCGCGGCCCAAAGCGGCGCGACGATCTTGGTGCCAATCGGGATCAGGGTCAGTCCGTAAAGAAAGCCCAAGACGAAATCCATCAGCGCGATGGCCGCCCAATTGGCAAAGCCCTGCCCGCCGCTGAGCGACTTGGCGAGGCCCTTGATCGCATCTTCGGGCATGTGCCAGCCCATCTCGTGCAGGCTGTGCACGATGATCGACCCGCCAACCCAAAGCATCGCGGCGGTGCCGACGATGGCCAGCAGGCGCAAGAGCCACGGCATGCCTTTGACGATCCCCCGCCCCAGCGCACGAGTCAGGCCAAGTGCGGCGTTGCGGCTGATCCAGAGGCCCAGATCGTCCATCTTGACGATGATCGCCACCACGCCGTAGACCCCCACGGTCACGGCGATGCCGACAACCGCCAGTGTCGCCGCCTGGATCCAGATGCTCGGGTTGTCGATTGTCGAGAGCGACAGCACCATGATCTCAGCCGAGAGGATAAAGTCGGTCTTGATCGCGCCTTTGACCTTTTCTTCCTCCAGATGCATCGGATCACCGATGTCGTGGCTGCCATCCGGGCCGCCGGAATGATCGTCATGCGGCATCAGCACGTGCACGATTTTCTCGGCCCCTTCGAAACACAGATAACTGCCGCCGAGGATCAAAAGCGGTGGGATCAGCCAGGGGGCGAAGGCCGAGAGCAGCAAGGCGGCGGGCAAGAGAAAGACCAGCTTGTTGATGAAAGAACCCCGGGCGATGCGCCAGATGATCGGCAATTCGCGCGCCGGCTCAAACCCGGTGACGTATTTCGGCGTGACGGCGGCATCGTCGATCACCACACCGGCCGCCTTGGTGCCGGCCTTGGCCGCCGCGACCGAGATATCGTCGACCGACGCCGCCGCCACCTTGGCTATGCCCGCAACGTCATCCAGCAATGCCAGCAATCCACTCATGTCCAACGCTCCTGATACTGTGCGCGCAGCCTAGCCGGCCTGACGCGCGGCGCAAGCGTTTGGCCGGGTTTTGCCGGTCGGGCCGACCATCTGGCCCGGCCGATTCTGCAGTTTGAGCACGCGGCGGAAAACCGTTAACGCAAACGGCGCCGGATTGTTGCGCAGCGTTAGCGCCATCATGTCTCACCCAAATTAGTTTATCGCTAACATACTGTCGACAAACAGCTTTTGCCTTTGCAGCTGCAGCATACATACGTATACAGCCCCTAGGAATCGAGCAGGAGCAACCCCATGACCGTCACCGTCGGCATCAACGGATTTGGCCGTATCGGCCGCTGCACCTTGTCCCATATCGCCGAAAGCGCGCGCAACGATGTGCAGGTGGTCAAGATCAACGCCACCGGCCCGATCGAGACCGCCGCCCACCTGCTGCGTTATGACAGCGTGCATGGCCGTTTCCCCGGCGAGATCAGGGTCAGCGGTCAGAGCATGGATCTGGGCCGTGGCCCGATGGAAGTGATGTCGACCTATGACATGGACACGCTGGATTGGGACGGCTGCGACGTGGTGCTGGAATGCACGGGTAAGTTCAATGACGGCCAGAAGGCCAGCAAACACATGGAGCGAGGCGCCAAGTCGGTGCTGATCTCGGCGCCGGCGAAGAACGTCCAGCGCACGGTTGTCTACGGCGTGAACCACCGCGAGATGCTGGCGGGCGAGACGATGATCTCGAACGGCTCCTGCACGACGAATTGCCTGGCGCCGCTGGCCAAGGTGCTGGATGAGGGCATCGGCATCGAGTCCGGCCTGATGACCACGATCCACAGCTATACCGGCGACCAGCCGACGCTGGACCGGCGGCATGATGACCTCTATCGCGCCCGTGCGGCAGCGATGGCGATGATCCCCACCTCGACCGGCGCGGCGAAAGCCTTGGGTGAGGTGCTGCCCAACCTCAAAGGCAAGCTCGATGGCACCGCGATGCGGGTGCCCACGCCGAACGTGTCGGCCGTGGACCTGACCTTTGTCGCCAAGCGCGACGTGACGGTGGCGGATGTGAACGAAGTGGTGGCCGAAGCGGCTGCTGGCCATATGGGGATGGTGCTGGCTTATGACCCCGAGCCCAAGGTGTCGATCGATTTCAATCACACCACCCACAGTTCGATCTTTGCGCCGGACCAGACCAAGGTGACGGGGAAGCGCCTGGTGCGGGTGCTGGCCTGGTATGACAACGAGTGGGGTTTTTCGGCGCGGATGGCCGACGTGGCCGCAGCGATGGGGCGCCTGTTGCACTGACGAAAACGCTGTTGGTTTGATCCAGCGGGCCCGGCCTTCGGCCGGGTCATTTTTGTTTGTTTGCAGGGGCTTTGCCCCTCTTGGCCTGCGGCCAATTCACCCCAAGGTATTTATAAACCAGAGAAGTAACGGACCATTAAGGTTAATCGGCGACCGTAAACGAGCGGTACAGGCGGAGGCGTCGATGACCGTAACCGGAGAAACCCCCTGCCTTTTGCGCAGGGGGTGGAACCGGAGAACAGGCCCCCTGCTTCTCAGGTTCATAAAAACCTCGGCGGGGTGAGGCCGGACCGTGGCCCCAGTGGGGCCGCGTAAGCCGGTCGAACCCGCTTGCGGCGACGGGGGCAGAGCCCCCGCCGCGTCACCCGTTCAGGTAGTCCGACCGCTGCAAGCCGTATTTGGCCATCTTTTCGTTCAGCGTCCGGCGCGGCAGGCAGAGTTCTTCCATCACCGCGGCGACCGAGCCTTTGTGCCGGCGCATGGTGTTGTCGATCAACATGCGTTCGAACGCCTCGACATATTCCTTGAGCGGCTTGCCTTCGGTGGTCATCACCGGCTGCATATCGTCGTGATCGCTCATCAAAAGTGACGCGATGGTGCCCTGCCCGCGCCGCGATTGCAGCACCGCGCGTTCCGCCAGGTTGATCAGCTGGCGCACATTGCCGGGCCAAGGGGCCTGCAAAAGCTGGGCGGCCTCCTGCGCCGACACCTTGGGCGCGTCACAGCCATATTCCTCGGCAAATTGCTCGGCCAGCCGGGTGAAAAGCGTCAGGATATCCTCACCGCGCGCCCGCAAGGGCGGCACGGTGATGCGCAGAGCAGCGAGGCGGAAGAAGAGATCCGAGCGCAGAGCGGTCTCCACCGTGCGCCCCTCGTCCTGCAGGTTGGAGATGGCGACGATCCGGGTTTCGGGCGGCGTGCCCTGGTCATTGATCGCCGACAAGAGCCGCGCCTGGGCGGCGTCGGAGAGCGACTCGATGTCTTCCAGCACCAACGTGCCGCCGCGGGCCTCTTCCATCGCCGGCAGGCGGGTTTCCTCGGGCTGCATAGGGCCAAAGAGCCGGCGCATCAGCGCCTCTTCGTCGAGCGCGGCGCAGGAGATCAGCACGAACTTCTTGCCGGCCCTCGCGCCCACCGCGTGCAGCGCATGCGCCACCAGCGTCTTACCCGTGCCGGTTTCGCCGTCGATCAGCACATGCCCGTCAGCCTGGCCGAGATCGAGGATATCCTCGCGCAACCGCTCCATCGACGGTGAGGCGCCGATGATCTTGCGCATGATCTGGTCGCCACCCGCGAGCTCGCGCCGCAAAGCACGGTTGTCCAGCGTCAAGCGGCGGGCATTGGTGGCCTTTTTCGCCAGCTCCGACATGCGATCGGGGTTAAACGGCTTTTCCAAGAAATCGAACGCGCCGATGCGCATCGCCTCGACCGCCATGGGCACGTCGCCATGGCCGGTGATCATGATCACCGGCAGCCCGCTGTCCGAGCCCATCAGCTTGCGCAACAGCTGAATGCCATCCATGCCCGGCATCTTGATGTCGGAAATCACAATGCCAGGATAATCCTGACCCACCGCGCCCAACGCCTCTTCGGCGCTGGCGAAGGTTTCGGTGTCGTAGCCCGACAGCGCCAGCCACTGGCTGATCGATTGCCGCATGTCGCGTTCATCATCCACGATGGCGATTTTCATTGCATTTGCCAAAAGCCTACTCCGCTGCCTGCGTGCCTTCGTTCAGAACCGGCAGCTGCATTTCAAAAACCGCGCCGCCGCGTTCGCCATTGCGGGCGGTCAGCCGCCCACCCAGTTCCGCCACGATCCCGGATGAGATCGCCAGCCCCAGCCCGACCCCGTCACCGGGCTGCTTGGTTGTGTAGAACGGCTCGAACAGAGCCGTGATGTCCTCGATCCCGTGGCCATTGTCGCGCACACTGAGCGTGGCGGTTTCGCCTTGCGCGAGGATGATTTCGATCTGCGGGTCCGCCACTGATTTGGTGGCGTCGAGCGCATTGCGCAAGAGGTTGACCAGCACCTGCTCGATCCGCATTCGGTCGCCCATCACCGGGACGGGGTGGTCGGGCTGGATGCAGGTGATCTTGACCCGGCGGGACTTCAACTGCGGCTCCATCATCGAGAGAGCACCCGATAGGGCCTCGGCCAGATCCAACGGGGAAAAGCTCTCCTGCCCTTTGCGGGCATAGCTTTTCAGTTGCCGGGTGATCGAGCCCATGCGTTCGATCAGGTCGTCGATGCGGTGGAAAGCGCTCAACGCCTCGTCCGGGCGGTTGCGGCGCAGTAAGAGGCGCGCACCGGCGAGGTAGGTCTTCATCGCCGCCAAGGGCTGGTTCAGCTCATGGCTGACGGCGGCCGACATCTCGCCCAGAGCCGCGAGTTTGGAGCTTTGCGCCAGTGTCTGTTCGGCGACAGCCAGCGTTTCCTGCACCCTCTCGCGTTCGGCGATTTCCCGCTGCAGCCTTGCGTTCAGCTCGCGCAATTCCGCCGACTCGCGCTGGAAAAGCGCCATGCGCAAAGCGGTCTTGCGCGAGAGCGCGTAGAAAGCCAGCGCGAGTAGCAGGGCAAAGCCCATGATCTCCAGCGCTAGCACGGCGTTCACCCGTTCGCGTATGCTGGCATAGGTGGTGAAGGTCGTCATCTTCCAGCCGCGGAACGGGATGCGGCCTTCGATCTGCATCACCGCCTCGCCCTGCACATAGGCATCCGCCGGCAGCGCCGTCCAATCCGCCGTGGCCTGGATCGCGCGTTCGATGGCGCTGTCGGCAGGCTGGCGGTTCAAAGCTTCGGGCAGGGTCAACCCGCGCCAGCGCGGCTCGGTCGCAAGGACAATTGTGCCTTCGGAATTGGTGACAAGCGCGGCCTCGGTGATCCCGGCCCAGGCACGTTCAAACTTGGCGAGATCCACCTCAACCACGATCACGCCGATGCCCTCACCCTGGCTTTGCATCCGCCGTGAATAGGTAAAGCTGTAGCCCCCCGCCTCGCGCGCCAGGGTGGTGAACACCGTGGCGTTCGAGCGCAGCGCGTCAACGAAATAGGCCGCATTGCGGTGGTTTTCACCCAACCGGTTGCGGTCGGTCGCGGCCACGGTGCGTCCGTCGCGGTCCAAGAGCATTAGCGACGCGGCGCCAATTTCTTCGACATAAGAAATCAGGCGCTGTGAGCTTTGGGTGAAATCGGCCGAGTTCAGCGCCCCGATCAAGGCCGGATCACGTCCAAGGAGCTGCGGCACAATCGCGTTGCGGCGCAGTTCCGACACCAGGTTGCCGGAATAGAGCGCCAGCCGCACCTCGGCCCGGTTCTTGGTGGTTTCGGTAAAGCGGTCGGTCAGCAGCCGGTTGGTGACATAGACTGTCGCCGCCGCCACCAGCACCAAGAGCGCCAACGCCGCCCGAACCCGCCAGCTAAGCGGGGAGGTACGCCGGGCGCCCCCGGAAAAGAATGGCTGCTTTTCACCGTCCATATACGCAGGATACGGGGCCTGCGCCGATGGCTCAAGTCAGGCGCCTTGAAGCACCCCGGTCAGATGGGCGAAAAGACGCGCACCGTCGGTATTGCCATGCGCCGCGTCGGCCGCGCGTTCAGGATGCGGCATCATCCCCAACACGCGCCGGTTGGGCGACAGGATGCCGGCAATGTCGCGGGCCGAGCCGTTGGGATTGTCGGTATAGCGGAACGCCACCCGGTTTTCGGCCTCGAGCGTGTCCAAGGTGGCGGCGTCGGCGAAATAGTTGCCATCGTGATGCGCGATGGGCAGCGCGATCTCTTCGCCTGCCTTGTAGCCCTGGGTGTAGACGCTTTCCCCCTCAACCCGCAGACCGACCGTGCGGCAGATATACTTGATCCCCGCATTGCGCAGCAACGCGCCGGGCAAGAGGCCGGTTTCCGCCAGCACCTGAAAACCGTTGCAGACCCCCAGCACATAACCACCCGCCTCGGCATGCGCGACCACCGCGCGGCAGATCGGCGAATTGGCGGCAATCGCGCCGCAGCGCAGGTAGTCGCCAAAGGAAAACCCACCCGGCACACCGACCATGTCGATGCCCTGCGGCAGGGCCGTATCCTTGTGCCAGACCATTTCGACGTCACAACCCGCCGCCTCAAACGCCACGGCCATGTCGCGGTCGCAATTCGATCCGGGAAAGACGATCACAGCGGTTTTCATGGGTGTGCTCCTTATGGGCGGATGTGGCGCTTGTGGCGTGGTTCGGCCTTCATTGCAAGGGTCCGCGCAGCCAGCGGCGCAACCGCCAGGTACCCCAGAGCGATGGCAGCACCAGCACCAGCCCCATCGCGCCGACGACCCAGACATGCAACCAGTTATGTGGCCCCGGCAGCATCACGTCGCGATCCTCACCGGGAAAGACGTGGATCTGATGCGTAGAGCCAACCGCTAGGTTCAAATCCGGGTGCGACATGCCGGTCGAGGCGCGGATCGCCCCTTTCACTGGATCGTCATAAACAAAAACCGGGGCGTAATTGGTGACCCCACGCTCGAAAATCCACTCGCCGGGCCAGGCATAGACCTGCACCACCTCACCCGTCACCACCACTGACCGGTCGAGATCCCAGGCCACGATCAGCCAGCTGACCAGCGCGCCACCCAGGAAACAGACCGGCAGCACCCAGACAAGCACCCAGACCCGCCACGATACCGCCCGTCCATCCGGGCCATCGCGCCAGAGCCAGGGCCGCGCCATGTCAGAGCATCTCGATCCGGTAGCTTTCGATCACCGTGTTGGCGAGCAGCTTTTCACACATCTCGCCCACGGTCGCCTCAGAGGTGCCGTCGGCCAGGTCAAGCTCGATCACCTTGCCTTGCCGCACACCTTCGACCCCGTCAAAGCCCAGACTTCCCAGCGCGTGCCGCACCGCCTCGCCCTGCGGGTCCAGCACCCCCTGTTTCAGCATCACATGCACGCGTGCTTTCATGTCTCGTCTCCGGTCTTCTTGCGGCCAGAAGGTACGGCCAAAACGTCAGTTGATCAGCGTGGGTTTCGACATATGGGTGGCCTGCTTGGGCATCACACCCAAACGCCGCGCCACCTCGGTATAGGCATCGGCCAGATCGCCCAGATCGCGACGGAACACGTCTTTGTCGAGCTTGCGCCCGGTCTCGATATCCCAGAGCCGGCAGCTGTCGGGGCTGATCTCATCAGCCACGATCAGGCGCTGGTAATCGCCATCGTAAATCCGCCCGATCTCGATCTTGAAATCCACCAGCCGGATGCCGACGCCGTACATCAGCCCACTCAGGTAATCGTTCACCCGCAAAGCCAGCGCCACGATGTCATCCATATCCTGCTGGCTGGCCCAGCCAAAAGCGGCGATATGTTCCTCGGTGACAAGCGGATCGCCCAGCTTGTCATCCTTATAGCAATACTCGACAATCGGGCGCGGAAGTGCTGTGCCTTCCTCGATCCCCAGCCGTTTCGATAACGTCCCGGCAGCATAGTTGCGCACAATCACCTCCAAAGGGATGATTTCGCAGGCGCGCACCAGCTGTTCCCGCATGTTCAACCGTTTCAGGAAATGCGTCGGCACACCAATGCCGTTCAGCCCGGTCATAAAGAACTCACTCAGGCGGTTGTTCAGCACGCCTTTACCCTCGATCACGTCCTTTTTCTCGGCGTTGAAGGCGGTGGCATCGTCCTTGAAATACTGCACGATTGTGCCCGGTTCGGGGCCTTCATACAGGATCTTGGCCTTGCCTTCATAGATCTTCTTGCGCCGTGCCATGGGGGCCCTTTCGCAGCTGGGTTAGGCGGGTTGCGCATCCATAGTGCAACCGCCCCCCTGCCGCAAGCGCGCACCGCGCGCGCAATACTGCCGCATATCTTGCCGCAGGCGGCGGCTCGGCCCTTGCACAGCCCGGTCGGGAACGGCATATCAATAGAGAACCAAGACATACCGCAACGGAGCCCGTCCATGACCACCTTCGACGATCGCGAAAACGCGTTTGAGAACAAATTCGCCCATGACGAGGAAATGCGCTTCAAGGCCGAGGCCCGCCGCAACAAGCTTTTGGGCCTGTGGGCGGCTGAGCTTTTGGGCATGGGCGATGAAGAGGCCGCGGAATACGCCAAAGACGTGGTGAAGTCCGATTTCGAAGAGGCCGGACACGAAGACGTGGTGCGTAAGGTCGCCGGCGATCTCGGCGACAAGTCCAACCCCGATGAGATCCGCGCCAAGATGGCAGAGCTTCTGGTTGTCGCCAAAGGCCAGGTGATGGACGAAGTCTGACGCTTTTCCTGAACCGTCAAAGCGGGCGCACCCGGTCGGGTTGTGCCCTTTTTGTTGCAAATTTGCGGGCTTTCCTGACCCGCGCTTAACGCGGCGCGAACCTCTGCGGTCCAATGCTCTGTCCCGGTGCGGTTAGGGGAGACGTGGAGTGGCAGAGCGGGCAATACCTATTCCGGCGGGGCTGCCGCGGCAGATCCCGCCACTGGCGGTCGGCGTCCTTTGTTTGTGGCTGATTTGGCAGCAGGCGCAGATGCTGGATTGGCAGGCGGTGCTGGCCGCCTTTGCCGCGATCAGCCCGCTGCAATGGCTGCTGGCCCTGGCCGCTAGTGCGGCGAGTTTTGTCGCCGTGGCGCAATATGACGTCATCTCACATCGCCATTTCGACACTGGGGTACCCGCCGGCCAGGCCGGGCGCGCAGGGGCCGCGGCGATAGCGCTGGGGCAGACGCTGGGGTTCGGTCCGGCGGTAGGCGCTGCGGTGCGCTGGCGGCTGCTGCCGGGGTTGGGCCATGGCGACGTGCTGCGCGTCACCGGCTTTGTCACACTGACCTTCCTCACCTGCTGGGCGGTGATGTCATTGGGTTTTGCCCTGCCGGTCTTGTCGGGCCAGGGCTGGATGGTGCTGGTCACCCTGCCCGCCTTAATCCTTGGTGGCGCAGTCCTGCTCTGGCGTTTTCCGCGCCTGGCGCTCCTTGGTCGGCAGATCGAACTGCCCAGCCTGCCCGCCGCCGGCCGTCTCTTGGTGCTGTCCGCCTGTGATCTCATTTGCGCGGCTTTGGTGCTTTATGTGCTCCTGCCGTCCGAGATTGCGCCCACGTTCCTGACCCTGCTTGCCGCCTTCGTCCTCGCGCTTGGCGCGGGCATGATCGGCGGCACGCCGGGTGGGGTTGGCCCGTTTGAGCTGACGCTCGCCGCGATGCTGCCGGGAACCGACATGGCAACACTGGCCGCCTGCCTGCTGGCCTACCGCGCCGCCTATTACGCTTTGCCTGCCCTGCTCGCCGGGCTTTGGTGCCTGATCGCCCGTCCCACTGCGATCTCCCGCGCCGCATTACCTGCGCCCGACCTGCGAGGCCCACGCGCCGAGCTCGCCATCGTGGCGCAATCCCGACCGCAAGTGCTGCGCGCCCACGGAGCCGAAGCTATCACCTTGCGCTGCCCACAGACGTCGATCCTGTTTCTTGGCCCCACCCAGGGCGACATCAAAGACCTTCTACAAGCCCATGAAACTAAATCAAAAAGCCAGAACCGGATCGCCAGCCTCTACAAGCTGACCGCACGTGATGCGATCCGTGCCCGACGCGCCGGCTGGCAGGTGCAGGCTTTTGCGCAAGAGGCGGTGATTACCCTGCAGGGCTTTGACCTCGCCACCCCCGGCCGCCGACAGCTGCGCCGCGCGCTGCGGAAAGCGACACAAGCCGGGGTCGAGGTCCAGCGGCTTTCCGCGCCCGACTGGCGCGCCCTGGCCGAAGTCAATGCCACCTGGGCCGCCGCCCATGGCGGCGAGCGCGGCCTGACCATGGGCCGGTTCTGCCCGGACTACCTACAGGACAAGCCGCTCTTTGCCGCTTATCATCAAGGCCGACTTGTCGCGTTTGTTAGCGCCGTTGAAGCGCCCGGCGCGCTGTGCCTCGACCTGATACGCCATGAAGACGACATCCCCACCGGCACCATGCAGGCGTTGGTTTGCGCGATGATCGAGCATGCCCGCGACGATTGCCTTGCAGAGTTGTCGCTCGCCGCCGTGCCTCACCCAGCCCTCGGGCGCCTTGGCCGGTCGAAAACTGGTCTGACCCGGTTCAAGCAGAGCTTTGCCCCGCGCTGGCGCCCGCTCTACATCGCCGCCCCCGGGCCCCTGTCGCTGGCCTTCAGCGCCGCCGCCATCTGGCAAGAGATCCACCGCCCTGAACCCTTGCCGCCCACCCGCACCAACCCACTGACCGCCGACCCACCTCGCATCGCGGGCATTTCCCAGCCCATCACGATCCCCGCCTTGCGCCCTTGCACCCGTCCGCTAACTCAGGTCTTGATGCGCCGACACTGACCGGGACCACCCATGACCGACACGATCAAGGCCTGCCTGTGGATGCTGGGGGCCATCGTCTCCTTCACCTCGATGGCTGTCGCCGGGCGCGCGGTCAGTCTTGATCTCGATACGTTCGAGATCATGCTCTATCGGTCGCTGATCGGGATCGTCATCGTGACGGGAATCGCCGGCACGGTCGGCACGTTGGGCCAGATCACACGCCGCAACCTCGGCTGGCATTTCCTGCGGAACGTGTTTCACTTTTCCGGCCAGAACCTGTGGTTTTACGCCATCACCGTGGTGCCGCTGGCCCAGGTTTTTGCGCTGGAGTTCACCTCACCGCTCTGGGTGATGCTGCTGTCGCCCCTGATCCTGGGCGAACGTCTGACCCGCACCCGCGCGCTGGCCGCGATCATCGGCTTTGTCGGCATCCTCGTCGTCACCCGCCCAAGCCCCGAGACGTTCAACTTCGGGTTGCTGACCGCCGCCCTCGCTGCCATCGGCTTTGCCGGCTCGGCCGTTTTCACCCGGCGCCTGACGCGGACCGAGGCGATCACCTGCATCCTCTTTTACCTGACCGTGATGCAAGCGGTCCTTGGGTTGATCTGCGCCGGCTGGGACGGTGACATCGCCCTGCCCGCCGCCGCCAGCTGGCCTTGGGTCTTTGTCATCGCCGTGGCGGGCCTTGTGGCGCATTTCTGTCTGACCACGGCCCTGGGCCTCGCACCCGCCACCGTCGTCATGCCAATTGATTTTGTCCGCCTGCCGGTTATCGCACTGGTGGGCGTGGCGATCTATGCCGAACCGCTGGATCCGTTTGTCCTGGTGGGGGCGATCCTGATCTTTGCGGCCAATTACTATAATATCTGGCACGAAACGCGGCCTGTTACAAAAACGTGACGTTGCGGCTTTTTGCCGGGCGTGACCCTAGGTCAAAGATTGACGCTATGTCGCGCCTATCGCTACCGTCCCCGCGAAAAGGCACATAACCTTTAGGGATGAGGGATCATGAAAAAAGTAACGATGGGCGCTTCGGCGCTCGCGCTTATGGCATCTGGTGCATTTGCCGGCGGGATCGAACGCACCGCGAACGACTATGGCGTGCTGTTCCAGCCAGAAGACCAGCTTTCGTTTTCGGTCACGCTGGTCAACCCCACCGTATCGGGGGACTATCCCGCCGCTCTGGGCGGCGGCAGCACCGGCAACATGGCGAACAAGTACTCGACGGTCAGCGCGAGCTACAAGAACGACATCACCGATCAACTCTCGTTCGGGTTGTTCTTCAACCAGGGTTATGGCGCCAACGCGGAATATACCCAGGGCGTCTATACCGGCCTCGCCGCCGATTGGGATAGCAAGCAGGTCGCTGGTATCCTGAAATACACCTTTGGCGAACGTTATTCGGTCTATGGCGGGGTGCGCCTGGTGGAAAGCCAGGCCGACATCGTGATCCCCGAATTGCTGGTCCGTGGCGCCGTGGCGCGCTTTGCCACCAACCTCGGCGCCCAAGCGGTGCAACTGGCGGCCGATGCCGCTGCAGCCGCCGCAGCGGGTGATCTGGCGCTGGCCGCACAGCTCGGTGCGCAGGCCGCCGCCACAGGTGCCCGTGCCACCACATTGGGCACCGCGGCAAACCCGCTGACCAACCCGTTGGGCGATCCCGGCATGGTCTACCGCGCGCAGGGCGACAAGCGGCACGATATGGGCTATGTCCTTGGTGCAGCGTTCGAAATCCCTCGCATCGCGATGCGCGTGGCACTGACCTGGGAAAGCGAGGTCAAGCACGAATTCGACACCATGGAATCGCTCGCGACGCTGGGCATTCCGACCTCCAGCACCACCGAGGTGATCATGCCGCAAAGCGTGGCGCTGGACTTCCAGACCGGTGTTGCCCCGGGCACGCTGGTCTTTGGTCAGGTCAAGTGGACCGAGTGGTCGAAATGGGAGGTCCGCACCCCCGGCTACGAGGCTGTGACCGGCGGCGAAGTCACCGGCTTTGACAACGACACCATCACCTACAAGCTGGGGATCGGCCGTCAGTTCAACGACAAGGTCTCGGGCTTTGCCCAGATGAGCTATGAGAAATCCAACGGCGGTATCGCCTCGCGTCTGGCGCCCACTGATGGTCGTTTCTCGATCGGCATTGGCGGTCAGATCACCGAAGGCAACAGCAAGTTCCGCGGCGGCGTTGAATACGTCAAGCTGGGGGATGCCACCGACGGCTCTGGCGTGCAGTTCGAAGGCAACTCGGCCCTCGGCATGGGCATGTCCTTCACCGTCGAGTTCTGATCCCGCGGGTCACCCCGCAACTGAAATGAAAAACGCCCTGCCCATCCGGCGGGGCGTTTTTTTGTGCCGCGCCCGTCGCCGGTACTGGACGTCCCCCGCCAAACCCTGAAAACTGCCCGCAAAAAGGGTCCGCGCATGTTTCTGAAAAACGCCTGGTATGTCGCCGCCTGGGGGCATGAGATCACCCGTGATCTGCAGCAGATCACGGTTTTGGGCGAAGATATCTGCGTCTTCCGGACCGAGGCAGGGGAAATCATCGGGCTCGAAGACGCCTGCCCGCACCGCAAACTGCCGCTTTCCAAAGGCCGGATCAAAGGGGACAATGTCGAATGCGGTTATCACGGGCTGACCTTCGATTGCGCCGGGCAATGTGTCTGGGCGCCGGGCACCGGGCGCATTCCGTCCAACGCCAAGGTGCACGCTTACCCGATGCAGGAACGCTATGGCCTGGTGTGGATCTGGATGGGCAACCCGGCCCTGGCCGACCCGGGCGAAATCTTTGAGATCGAGAACTACGACAATCCCGATTGGGGCATCAATCGCGGTGCTGCCATGGCGCTCGATTGCAACTACCTTCTGATGTGCGACAACCTGCTCGATCCCACCCATGTGGCCTGGGTCCATGCGGGCAGCTTTGGCCAATCCGCCACCCGCGACACGCCGTTGCGCGTCACCAAGACCGACAGTGGCGTGATTGTGCATCGCTGGATGATGGATGTGGAGCCGGCCCCCTTCTACAAGAAGATCATCGGCTTTGACGGCCATTGCGACCGGCTGCAGCATTACGAGGTGCGCTACCCCTCACACGCCTTGATCCGGGCGATCTTTACCCCCGCGGGCACCGGCGGGCCGGACGGGCCGCTGCATGACGACGTGTTCATCATGGACAGCTACAACTTCATGACCCCGGTGACCGAGGACACCACACGCTACTACTGGTTCCAACTGCGCAATATCCGCCCCGACGACGCCGCCCTGTCCGAGATGATGAGCGAGGATGTTCGCCAGGCCTTTGAAGAGGACCGCGCGGTGCTGAGCGAGGTGCAAAAGGGCATGGCGAACAAAACTAGCCCGCATATCGACCTGCCGATTGATGCCGGCCCCTTGCGCTTCCGCCGGCAATTGCAGGCTCTGATCAACGAAGAACAGGCCGTCGATGCGCAGATGGCGGAATAAGCAGGTTCCGGGTCGCTTGGCCCCGCCGCCCTGTCGTAATCGCCTTGTATGACACAACAATCCCTTTCTCCCCGCGCCTGGACCGAGCTGCTGCTCTTGGGCCTGATCTGGGGCGGGTCGTTCCTGTCGATCCGCATTGCGCTGGATGAGATCGGCCCACTGACCTCGGTACTCTTTCGCTGTGGCATCGGCATGGCAGTGCTCTGGGCTTATGTGCTGCTGCGCCGCCTGCCGTTGTCGGGCGCACGGCAGCATTGGCGCGCCTTGCTGGTGATGGGGGTGCTCAACAACGTGATCCCGTTCACGCTGATGGCCTGGGGGCAGCTCTATATCCCCACCGGGCTCACCTCGATCTTCAACGCCGCCACGGCGATCTTTGGCGTGTTGGTGGCAGCCGCCGTCTTTGCCGATGAACGCCTGACTCCGCGCAAGGCCCTGGGCGTGGCTCTTGGCTTTGCCGGGGTGGCGCTGGCCATCGGTCTCGACGCCCTGCACAGCTTTGACATCACCTCGCTGGCGCAACTCGCGGTGCTGGCCGGCACCGTCAGCTATGCCTTCGCCGGCGCCTGGGCCCGGCTGCACCTGCGCACCCTGCCCGCCCCGGTCGCCGCCGCCGGGATGCTGACGGGCTCAACGCTGTTGATGGCGCCGTTCACCCTCTGGGCCGAGGGCTTACCGACGTTCACCCTGCAAACCGATACCTGGCTCGCCATCCTCTACTACGCCGCCATCGCCACGGCGCTGGCCTATCTGCTCTATTACCGCGTGCTTGCCATGGCCGGGTCGGGCAACCTGATGCTGGTCACCTTGCTGATCCCGCCCGTCGCCATCACCTTGGGCGCGCTGGTCCGCGACGAGGCGCTAAGCCCCAACGTCCTCGCCGGCTTTGCCCTGCTGGCGCTTGGCCTGGTGGTGCTGGATGGCCGCATCCTGCGCGCCTTCCGCCCAAGGCCGGTTTGACGCGCGCCGCACCCGCGCCTACGAAGGGGCACCCCGGCAAAAAAGGCCCCAGACATGCTTTACAAAACCTCGGTCGACTGGCGCGCCGCCCCGCATAAACGCGTGGTGCTCTTTGCCATGTCAGGCCTGGGAAAAACGCATGTCTCCAACATGTTGCGCGATGGCGGCGATTGGTTTCACTACTCCATCGATTACCGCATCGGCACCCGTTACATGGGCGAATACATCGCCGACAACGCCAAGCGCCACGCCATGCAGGTGCCGTTTCTGCGAGATCTTCTGATGTCGGATTCGATCTATATCGGCTCCAATCTCAGCTTCAACAATCTCACGCCGGTCTCCACCTATCTCGGCAAACCGGGTGATCCCGCCAAAGGAGGGCTGCCGATCGATGAATACCGCCGCCGCCAATCGCAGTTTGAGCGCGCCGAACGCCAGGCCCTGCTCGACACCACCTATTTCAGCGACCGCGCGCTCGATCTCTACGGCTATCCGCATTTTGTCTGCGACACCGGCGGGTCGATCTGCGAATGGGTCGATCCCGATGACCCGACCGACCCGATCCTCTCAGCCCTCGCCGACACCGCGCTGATGGTCTGGATCAAAGGCTCAGACGATCACACCGTTGAACTGGTCCGCCGCTTTGACAAAGCCCCGAAACCGATGGCCTATCAACCCGCCTTCCTACAGCGCTGCTGGGCGGAATATCTCAACATAAACAAGCACTCCGAGGCCGACGTTGACCCAGATGACTTCATCCGCTGGACCTACGGCCGCGCGCTGGCCCATCGCCAACCCCTCTACGCGGCAATGGCCAAAAACTGGGGCATCACGGTCAAGGCCGCCGATATGGCGCAGGTCGCCAGCCCGCAGGACTTCACCGACCTCATCGCCGACGCCCTGCCCGGCTAACGCGCCGCCGGCATGGGCCTGTCAAGGATCGCGCAGCGACCGCGCGGATGCGCGGCGTGTCCTTTACTGGTCCTTGCCGGCACACACACTCGAAAGGGCCTGTTTGATGGTACAATTTCCAGCAAACGGCCTCTCAGCAAATCCGCAACCACACGCCCAACCAAACCCCGCCCACCACTCTGGCTGACTCCGTGACACTGCCTGAACAAAAGCGCGCGGAAGCGCTCCTTTGGGTTCCCCACGCCCCCAAAAACCCCAACGCATCCCCCATCTTGCCCCGCCCGCAACCCTGGCGTATCTGTGACCGCTCAGACAAGGACCCCGCAGATGCCGATCAAACTGCCCGCCGACCTGCCTGCCTTTGACGTGCTCAGCAATGAGGGCGTCATGGTCATGCCTGAGGACGCGGCCAATCGGCAGGACATCCGCCCCCTGCGCATTGGGCTCCTCAACCTGATGCCAAAGAAAATCCAGACCGAAAACCAGTTCGCCCGCCTGATCGGCGCCACCCCTTTGCAGATCGAGCTCAGCCTGATCCGCATGAGTGAACACAAAACCCGCAACACCGCCGCCGATCACATGGCCGCCTTCTACCGCCCCTTCGCCGAGGTCGCTGAAACGGGCGAGAAATTCGACGGGCTGATCATCACCGGCGCCCCGATCGAGCATCTGCCGTACGAAGAAGTCACCTATTGGGCCGAGCTCACCCAGGTCTTCGACTGGACCCAAACCAACGTGCATTCCACCTTTGGAGTCTGCTGGGGCGGGATGGCGATGATCCACCATTTCCACAACGTTCCCAAACACATGCTGGATCACAAGGCGTTCGGCTGCGTGCGCCACAGCAACCTCGCCCCCGCCTCACCTTACCTTCGCGGCTTTTCCGACGAAATGGTGATCCCGGTGTCACGATGGACGGGACTGCAACGCAATGAGATCACCAAAGCCGGCCTGCCGATCCTCATCGACAGCGCCGAAACGGGCCCCTGCCTCGTCGAAGATCCAACCCATCGCGCGCTCTATGTCTTCAACCATTTCGAATATGACAGCGACACGCTGAAGCAGGAATATGACCGTGATATCGCCGCCGGCACCCCGATCAACGTGCCCGCCAATTATTATCCGCAGGATGACCCCAGCCTGCCGCCGCAGAACCGCTGGCGCAGCCACGCGCATCTGCTTTACGGAAACTGGGTCAATGAAATCTACCTTACGACGCCGTTTGACCTAAATCTGGTGGGAACCACCCGCACCGACCTGCGGGCCTGACCACAACTGGCAAACGGAGGCAGCGTGTTTCGCGTGCTTGGCATCGTCGCTTTTCTGACCGTCGCGGGCTGCGGCGTATATGTCGATCAACAGGCAGGCGCCAAGGCGCAAAGCGCCGAGGAACGCTGGCCCGCCATCGGCGCCTTCACCGAGGTGCAGGGCGTGTCGGTGCATTACGTGCAGAAAGGCACCGGCCCGGATCTGGTGCTTTTGCACGGCGCGGGGGGCAACCTGCGTGACTTCACCTTCGAACTGGTGGACCGCCTTGCCCGCGACTACCGCGTCACCGCCTTTGACCGGCCGGGTTTGGGCTATACCGAACGCCTGCCGCAGGCCACCGGCGCCTTCAACACCCAAGCCGAGACACCCCAGCAGCAGGCCGCCCTGCTGTCGGCCGCTGCCCGCCAGATCGGCATCCGCAACCCCATCGTGCTGGGCCACAGCTTTGGCGGCGCGATCGCCATGGCCTGGGCGCTGGAGCATGACGCCGCCGCCGTGGTCAGCGTTTCGGGCGCCGTCATGCCCTGGCCCGGCGGGCTCGATCCGCAATACACCGTGCTGGGCTCGGCCCTCGGGGGCGCGCTGCTGACGCCGCTCGCGGGCGCCTTCGTGAACCCCGACAACGTGCAGGCCGCCGCCGGCCGCATCTTTGCCCCCCAGCAAGTACCCGCGGGGTACCTGAGCTATGTCGGCCCCGGCCTCACCCTGCGCCCCGACACCCTGCGCGCCAACAACCGCCGGGTCCGCCGCCTCAAGGCGAG
>JAAUYB010129112.1_pt1 | contig 33257 bp, 24 predicted proteins | sample 7278071 | NCBI WGS metagenome assembly JAAUYB01 (sample SAMN14350121, study PRJNA611818) | marine sediment metagenome | isolation source: surface marine sediment (1.8m) | place: French Polynesia: Moorea | collected 2018-08 | reverse complement strand
CTGGTGGGCGTCAACAAGGCCTGGCCGGTGAAATCGGTGCGCAATATTCGCGTGGCATTCGGCTTCTTCACGAAAAAGGAATGGAACCTGGGCGGCAAGAAGGTCTCATTGAACAATATCGAAAACGACTACCTGCGCGCCCTGGACGTCCGCATCCACTTCATCATCAACTGCGCCTCGGGATCGTGTCCGGTGCTGCTGCCCACGGTCTTCACGGCGGAGAATGTGGAAGACCAGATGGAAAAATCAGTCCACATTTTCTTAAATGACGAGAAGCGCAACCGCTTCGATCAGAAAACCGGCACCTGGCACCTGTCCAAAATCTTCAAATGGTACGGTGAGGATTGGGGCAAAGAAAAAGACGTGGTCGCCTACATCCAACGCTACCGCAAGGACCTGAAGAAGGCTCCGCAAAAGGTGAAATACCTGGAATACGACTGGGCCCTGAACGGCCCGACTGGAAAATAGCCGATCAGCGACTCAAGCCTTGCTACAGCTCATCCCAAAGGTTTGCCCCCGACCCGGCTACGGCAGCGATGCCCCCAGTAACATCGCCACGGTCAGACCCACGTAGGTGCCCACGGCGTAGCCCAGCAGGCCCACCGCGATTCCGGGCAAGGCCAGGTGTTCTCTTTGCCGGGATACGGCCAACGCCATGGCCGTAGAAGGGCCGCCTATCGCCGCCTGGCTGGCTACCGCCAGGAGGTCCCAGTCCGATTTGCGTACCAGGCCGAAAAGGAACATCACCAATCCGTGTATCGCTACGATCGTCATGGTAAAGAACAAGATGTTCAGGCCGTGTTTCATAATCTCGGAAAAGCGCGCACCGATGCCGATCACCACGAAGAATACGTGCAGCGCCAACACGCCGAGCGGCAGGGCGCCGTGCAGTCTTCGGACAAACGGCGCCGTTCCGGTCACCAACGACAGCGTCGTCAGCCAGACGACGCCGGGAATGGGCAGGACCTGAGCCGCCGCCGTGGCGCTATAGAGTTGGTCGACCAGGTTCGAGGCGGCAATCAGGCCGAAACCCAGGGCCGTCAGCACGGCGATATCCGTCACGATAAACGGGGCCTCGGAAAAGGGCGTCGCCGGTTTGGCCTTGGGCGTTACGGAGTGGGCCGGCTCGTCGACCCGTACCCTTTTGAAACGCTTGAAAAGCCACGTCGGCAGCACCAGCGTCACGGCAAACCAAATTGCCGTAACGGCGTTGTCGGCGGCCGTTGCGGCGGTAAAGACACCGTCCGGCAACTCCAAAGCCCTGCCGACGCTGACGAAATTGAGCGAGCCGCCGCAGTAGGAGCCGGTGAGCGTCCCGGCCAGGGCTGCCGTGAAATCACCCAGGTCAAATAACCAGAATGCGATGACGGCGCCTGAGGCGGTTCCCAAGATCGCAACCAGGAAGGCAATGATCATACCCGGACCGGCCGCGCGCAAGTCGTTCCAGTCCACGGCCAACAACAGCCAGGCAATGGCCAGAGAGGTAACGGTGCCGAAGATACCGTCGTAAACGGGCGATGCGAGCGGGACCAGGCCAAGATTGGAAACCAACATGCCCAGGAATAGGACGATGAGCGAAGCGCCCAGTTTCCGGCCTGTTCGCGTTTTCTTCTCCAAGAGAAAGGCGCCGGCGGTAAGCACGGAAATCAACATAATTAAATCGATTGGTTGGTCAATCATGGATGCATCCTTGTCCGATATCTCTCAGCATAGCACAAGAAAAGGGTGGCGCAGTTCGGCACGTTGCCCGGCCAAGTTGGAATCTTGGCATTGCCTTCTTACGTTCAACTTTGAGGTAGGATGTAATAACCCGTAAGGAGCGAAACCATGGACCGGAAAACCTTGTTAATACAACGTCTGGACCGGATCGCCGCATCTCTGGCCTCACGGCCTGACGGCCTGGCCCTGTTGGGATTGGGCTCAGCAGGTTTGGAACGGGACCGGCTGGACGACTATTCCGATCTGGACTTTTTCGCAATCGTGGCCCCCGGCAGCAAACAAGCCTATCTCCAGTCCCTCGACTGGCTGAAAGTGGCCCCCGTCGCCTATGCCTTTCGGAACACGAAGGACGGTTTCAAATTGCTCTATCAAGACGGGGTTTTCTGCGAGTTTGCGGTTTTCACACCGGATGAATTGTCCGGTATTCCCTTCAGCCGCGGCAAGCTGGTATGGCATCACCCCCAATTCGACCCCGCCCTGGCCGAGCCGAAATCACGATCCTATGAACCGCAAACCGTTGATTGGCATGTGGGTGAAGCTCTGACCAATCTCTACATCGGCCTGAGTCGTTTGCTGCGCGGCGAGAATCTGGCCGCGACCCGCTTCGTTCAAAGCTACGCGGTTGACCGCGTGCTGGCTTTGACTTCCGAAATAGAATCCCCTGCCGGCGTACCCGCTGACAACTTCGACCCCACCCGTCGTTTCGAGCAACGGTTCCCCGAAACAGCGCGACATCTGCCCGAGTTCCTACAGGGCTACACGGGCGTGCCGGTCGCCGCACGGGCAATCCTTACCTGGCTGGACAGTCATTTCGAGGTCAACTCGGCCATGAAGTTGGAAATCCTGAACCTGTGCGGCCGGGCGGAAAGCAGGCAACCCAGGTCGTCATGACCGTACCAATTCACCCGGCGGATTCCAACGGCAAGAGAGACGGTGGAATTGGGGGTGCCGCGGGTGTCTTGTCCGTCTTTAAAAAAAGGTCGCGATTGTGTTACATTGATAGAGACAGAAACTACCGTCCGGGTGTGTGAATCATGAGCGTTAAGTTAGAGGTTGAACCCCACCGAGGCAATCCTTACGAGTACCCCTTCGAAGGAACGTCCATGTTGATCGGCCGTTCTTCGGAGGCCGACCTCAGTATCAAGGACCAGTCGCTGTCACGCAAACACGCCAACCTGTTCTATCGCAACGAAACCCTGATGATCGAAGATCTTGACTCGCACAACGGTACGAGGGTCAACGGGCGCTCCATTTTCGAACCCTATCCCCTGGAGAACGACTCCGTGATCGAGGTTGGTGAAAGCCGTATCAAGGTCAAGGGTTTGCAAGAAGACGGCGGCACCCAGCCCAAGCGCTTGAACGTGCGCGAAACCAAGGACGGACCCTCCCGCACCGTCTATATGAATGCGGCGCGCCTGTTGGAAGAGACCGAACGCGCCGCGGCCGACGCTTCCCTGGGTGAATCGGGCTCCCGTCGCTTTATCGAACGCCTGAAGCTGTTGAACGAAGCCCATCACATGCTTAGTCACGCCATCGATCTCCAGAGCCTGTTGGACCACCTGGTAAAGTGGATCACCGCCCACATGAGACCGGAGGAAGCCGCCATCTTCTTGAAAGATGACGAGGGCAAATTGGAACCCCGAGCCACCTATACCCACTCCAAAAACAGGCATGACGTACTTTACTCAACCCACTTGGCCGAGGAGGTAGTGGAAAAGGGTAACGCGGCCCTGGTGATGGATACCGAAATAGACGAACGTTTTACCGGGGCCGTCAGCATCATCGCTTCCGGTGTTCGCTCCCTGCTGGCCGCGCCCCTGTCCGATGAAGAGAGCTGCGTAGGCATGGTCGTCCTGAGTGCACGCGGCATGGTGCGGCATTTTTCCGAGGAAGACATGGAAATGCTGGTTTCCATTGCCTCGGTAGCCGCTTTGCGCATCCGCAATCTGGCCCTGACCGAGGAAGCCGCCGAACGCCGCCGGTTGGAAGAAGAGCTTTCTCTGGCCCGCCGTATCCAGGAAAAGCTGCTGCCCGGTTCCCTTCCTCAAATCAACGGATACGCCGTCTTCGGCGAGACGATTCCATCGCAACAGGTGTCCGGCGACTTCTTTCAGGTCATGCCGCGATTGGGCGGTCGTGAATGCGTGTTTCTGGTGGCCGACGTTTCCGGTAAGGGGATGGCCGCCTCACTGCTGACCGCATCTCTGGAAGCTTTATCCGCCGCGCCCATTGAAGACGGCCGCCCGCCGGAAGCCATATGCAGCAAGGTATCGCGCATGCTGGTCAAACGCACGCCCCCCGAGAAATACGCCACCGCCTTCCTTGCTATTCTGGATCCCGCCACCGGCCGTGTGGACTACACCAATGCCGGGCACAATCCGGCGATCCACATCAAAAACGGCGGCGAGATAGAATGGTTGGAAAACACCGGCCTGCCCCTGGGCCTGTGGACACGCGGCAGTTTCTCAGCAAAAGATATCCACATGGAACCCGGTGACTTACTGGTGATGTATTCGGACGGATGGAGCGAGGCTCACGACGATGAAGGCCGGGAGTTTTCCATGGAACGCTTGGGCGACCTCTGCGCGGAGCACCGCGGGCTGGAACCCGATGCGCTTGCCGAGGAATTGAAACAGGCCATTGCCGAATTTACCGGTGACCTGCCCAATTCGGACGACCAGACCCTGGTCCTATTGAAGCGCAACCCATAAAAAAAGGCCGGGCGGCGAAACCGCCCGACCCGTGTTTCTTGGATCTCGTAATCTTTTGTCGGACCTGTTATCGCAACAAGGCCAGGCGGTCCAACTTTTCGTTGTAACGGTTGCGGTTGAAAACATCGGGCGCATACTCACGCGCCTTTTTCAAATGGTATTCAGACCGTTCCATATTGCCGACATGTACATAGGCGCGAGACAGGGCGAAATGAAACTCGTGTTCCTTTCGCTTGCGGCGTACGGCGTCCTTGTAGTGCTTGATCGCTTCCTCAAAATTACCCAGTTCGTACTGTTCCTCACCCAGGGCGAAATGGAAATAGGGGTTGCGTTTGCGGTAGCGTTCGACCTTGCTCTCCAACTCGGCTGCCAACTTATCCTTGCCGGTTTTGCGGTAGAGTCGGGCCAGGTTGCTCATGGCGGTATAACCCCTCTGGTCGTTTTTGATGGCGGTGCGATAGGCTTTCTCGGCATTGTCATATTGTTCATCGAAGGCCAACAATGCGCCCAGGTTGGACCAGGTAAAACCCAAGGACGGGTAGATCTTAATCGCTTTCCTGAAATAGGCCTCGGCCTTTTCGATATTGCGCTTTTGAAAGGCTTCGGCGCCCAGGTTGTTATAGTACTGGGCGCGGGCGCGGTCGTCAGAGACCAGCCTGGTGCGCATTTCGACCCGATCCTGGTAGGGATTGAAGTCGATTACGTAACTCTTGCCGTTTACCGAAACAACAGCGTTCATATGGCGGTTCAGCAAGACCACATTGCCTTGCTTGTTCCAGGTCGGCACGTTATAGACTTCCTGATAACTCACCTTGAGGCCCAAATGGCGGGCCATGGCCACGAACATATTGGTAAAGGACAAACAGTTTCCGTTGCGGCTTTCAAAGGTCTGAACGGCTGTCTTGGTATGGGTGTTGTCATAGGAAAGGTTGAGGAAGCGTTCGTCGAAGACCAGATGCACCAGATGCTTAAGGCGAGAGTGGGGATCGTAGACATCACCCACGTTTTCGCGTAGAAAATCGCGCATGGCATCGTTCATCTCCAGGATATCCACATCGGGCACCACATAATCCTCGGTGGGAATCCATGCAAATAAGAGTAAAAAGCCGGTTATCATCACTGAACACCTCCGCGGCCTTTCGCAAGGCCCGCAACACTTTTAACGACTTGAGTCGTGTTCTTCTTTATGTTTATCGCTCACCCCTTCTAACAATAAGACCATCTATAGCTAACATAATTCTAACAAACAAATGTGCGGCGATCAAGGTTTACCTTGATCGACCCATGTATCACGGGTTACCGGATGCATGAATAGGCACTCCCTTCTTAGGTTTACGATTTTTAATGGGGGTTCGGTTTCTAATCCCAACCAGAATAAGTACTTTTTCTTAAGCTTACACTCTTTTTATAACGCCGCCCGTAGGTATTTTCCCTTATCCGAATCCGATTTTTGCCGAAGAAGAAAGGAACCGGATGTCGGGGGACGGCCGGGTCTTTCCGGCTCCCTTCCAGGAGCCTCTTTCATGAACAAATCGAAGCTTGGATATCTTCCCGCGGCAGGATTGCTGCTCTTCTGCTTGTGCGGGATTCCGCTCATCCTGGCGGCGACTCACGGCTTTTTTAACCGCAGTGATTACTATGGTCTGAAGGGGCGCGGCGCCATGCCTGAGGTCCGTTTGATCACTACAGCCGACAAGATCTACCAGCCGGACCGAACAACAGACAGCTTTACCTACCTCTTCTTCGGCTTCACCAATTGCAGCACCGTGTGCCCGAGCGCTTTCGGCGACCTTTCGGTGCTGGCGGCCAGGGCGCCGGAAGATGTCCGTTTCCTGTTTGTGACCATCGACCCGGAAAGGGATGATGCGGCCGCTCTGGCGCAATTCGAAAAAGCCTACGGCGGTAGGTTGACGGCCCTGAGGGGAACTTGGGATCAGGTCACCCGACTGGCCGGAGCTATGAAGACACGTGTTTCCAAGCCGGCCCGAAAAGGCGCCGACTCCGGTTTCAATCACGAGGGAACCATCTATCTGCTGGACCCCTCCGGGGCGGTTGTTCTGGCCTACCCCGAAAACCATCGCGACATCGAGCAAATGATGACGGATCTCCATATGCTGAGGCGGGATGAAAATGGATAATCGAGAGTTGACCCAAAAGCGTTTTTTGGAAGAAATGAAGCGAGCCGACCTTACTATCCTTAGGCTAATGGGCTTACACTTCCTGGCGGCGATTATCGTGATGCCGATCGGTAACGATACCAGGTTGCTGGGCCTGGTCGGCGGGGCCGTTATCAGCGGAACCGCTTTTCTGATTTATCGCCTGTATGCGGGAGATCTCGTTTGTCGCCTGGCCATGGGGATTTTGATGATGGCCTACTCCGCACTCTTCATCCAACAGACCGGAGGCATGATCGAAACCCATTTCCATATTTTCGGTTCCATGGCTTTTCTGCTGATTTATCGCGACTGGCGAGTCATTTTGGCCGCGGTGAGCACCGTGGCCGTGCACCATATCCTGTTCGCCGTACTTCAATACAACGAGGTGTCCATTTTCGGAGCGCCGATCATCGTCTTCAACTACGGCTGCAGCGTAACGATTGTCGTGATTCACGCTTGTTGGGCTTTGTTCGAGGCAATTATCCTTGCTCATTACTCCCGAAAGCAGTACATCAACTTCATTGCCAATATCAATTTCACCGAGCAGATGAAGTTTCTGGCCGCCAATCCGGACTATCTGTCGCAACGCTTCCGGACGGTCACCGAAAGATCGGAAGAAAAGGCGTTTCTGGGACCGGTCAACGAGTTCATCGCAGAGATGCACAGAGTTATGAAGGAAACCGGTGAGAGTTCCTCGTTGCTGGGCGGTTGCACCCAACGCCTGTTGGGAACCTCGGAACAAATGAACCAATTGGCCGTTACGCTGGATGAACGCGCGGAATCGACATCCAGTTCCGTCAAGAGTATGGCTGCCACGGTCAGGGAAACGGCGAGTTCGGCCAGAGAGACATCAAAAGGAATGCAGGCGGCAGCCGAAACGGCCCAAAACATGGCCGCCGATTCGGAAATCGTTTCGCGAAATGCGGAAGAAGTTTCCAACAATATTACCATGGTGGTCAGCGCCGTTCACGAGTTGGAGAATTCCATCGGTGAAGTTGCCGCCAACTGTGTCCAGGTTGCTGACGCAAGCGCGGAGGGGAACCGGCGCACGAAAGAAGCCGGTGAACAGATTGCATCCTTGAACGAGGGCGCCGGAAAGATCGGCGATGTGGTCAACCTCATACGTCAAATTGCCGCGCACACCAACCTGCTCGCGTTGAACTCGACTATCGAAGCCGCATCGGCCGGCGAGGCGGGCAAGGGTTTTGCTGTTGTAGCCCAAGAGATCAAAACCCTTGCCAAACAGACCGCCGACGCCACCGACGAGATTGCCCAACAGGTCGAAAAAATTCAGAAAGACAGTGACAACAGCCGCTTAATGATGGAGCAAGTGGCCGGTATGATCGAGGAGTTGAGCAACCTGACCAACAACATCGCCGCGGCCGTGGAGCAACAATCGGCAAGCACCAGCGAAATCGCCTCCAGCATCAATTCAGGTGCGGAAGCTACGCGCGAGTTAAACCAACGAATTCGCAGCATCGATTCCGGTTCTCGCGCCCTGGCTGACAATATCGGAACGGTGGCCGCATCCGCCGTCGAAATTGCCGGCGCCATGAACCATATCTCCGGACTGGCCGAACGGTTCGGCAAGGATTCGGAGGCGGTGGGCGCTATTGCTCACAATACTGCCGAGTCCTCGGCCCTGGTCAAAAAAGAAGCCGGGGGGATGACCGATCTCTCCAAGGGGCTGGCCGAAAACGTGGCGCGGTACCAACTGGCCCGAGAGCCGGAAGCAGTGTCGGCGGCTTGACTTAACTTCGTTTTGTAACTTGTATGACTAAAGTTAGCGGGCTATGGCAGCCGAAGGATCCATAGAAGGACCTAACTGTCTTTCTGCCTTGCGAAACACGAGCCTTCGCGATAAGATGTCGCCGGGGGAATCTAGCAGGGCCAATCAGTGTTGGAGAAAATAGGCATGAGCCTGATTGGCGCCAAAGTAGGCAATATCCGTATCGAGAAGCGCCTGGGAAAAGGCGGGATGGGTGCGGTTTATGTCGGGTGGGACAAGGTCCTGAAACGCGAGGTCGCGGTAAAAGCCATCCGCAAGGACTACAGCCTGAACCCCGAGGCTCGCATGCGCTTCCTGCGCGAGGCCCGTATTCTCTCACGATTGGACCACCCGCATATCTGCCGCATCTACGAGTACCTGGAATCGGAACAGGACGACCTGCTGATCCTGGAAATGATCCATGGCAAGAGCCTCCAAAAACTGGACCACGGCAATATGCGCTTTCCCGAGAAGTTGCGTCTGGCCGAGGAGTTGATATCCGCGGTTTCCGCCGCCCATGCAGCCGGCGTGGTACACCGTGACCTGAAGCCGGACAACGTCATGGTTACCGACGACGGAAAGGTGAAGGTACTGGATTTCGGCCTGTCCCGAGTGCAAGACGACCAGATGTTGAGCCGCGCCAGTATGCCGGGCATTCGCGACACCCACCCGTCCGTGGGTCAGGGTCATCAAAGCGGTGAAACCCAAATGGGCAGCCTGATGGGCACATTGGGCTATATGAGTCCCGAGGCCGCGCGCGGCGAAGTGGCCACCGCGGCCAGCGATGTCTATGCGGTCAGCCTGCTGCTCCAGGAAATATTTACCGGTGAACCCGCCTTCGAACGCGGCAAACCCTTCGGCGTTCGCCTGCGCATGGCCGCGGAAGGCAAAACCCAACCGCTCACGGGATTGGACCCGGACCTGACGGCCCTGTTGAACCGCATGAAATCGGTGGAACCGGCCGCGCGGCCCTCCGCGGAAGACGCCAGGGAACGTATTGCCTGGCTTCGTGACCGGCCCAGGCGAGTTCGCCGCCGTAGGATGGTTGCCGCGCTGGTCGGCGCCTCCTTGATATTTGCCGGGGTTATGGGTTACCAGGCCCGTCGCATTCAGGCCGAGGCGGAGCGCGCCAATCGCGAGGCGGAACGCGCCAACGCGGAGGCCCTGACCGCCCGCCGGGTAAGCTCGTTTCTGGAAGGTCTCTTCGATGTGGTGGACCCCAGCAAGGCCCGCGGCAACAGCGTCACCGCTCGCGAACTCTTGGACAGGGGTTCTGAACGCATTAACCGGGAACTGGCCGATCAACCGCTCACCAGGGCCCGTTTGATCACTACCATGGGCAACGTTTACAACAGTCTGGGCCTGTACGACAAGGCCCTGGCTCTTTACAAGGAGGCCCTGGCTTTACGCCAGGCCAACCTGGATGCGGAGCACCTGGATGTTGCCGAAAGTATGTTCAACCTGGCCAATATGTATGAAGTACTGGACAAGGAAGACCTGGCCGGGCCCCTGGCGCGACGCGCCCTGATTATTCGCCGCACCGCCCTACCGCCCGATCACCCGGATATTGCGGACAGTTTGGGCTGCGTGTCCCGCATCTATTGGAGCCAGGGCAATTATGAGGAAGCCGTCAAAATAGCGGAAGAATCACTGGCCATCCTGGACAAGTACGCACAGAGTAAGCCTCTGACCCTGGCCGAAACTCTCAATCTGGTCGGTACTCTATACGATGAGACCGGGCGAGCCAGGGAAGCTGAGGAAATGCTGTTACGCGCCAAGGCTATTTGGGAAAACGATGATCCCGACCATCCCAAGCTGATCAAATGCCTTAACAATCTGGGCGCTATCTACGCCGGTTGGGGCCGTTATGCGGAAGCTGAACAACTTTACGTCTCCGCGCTGGACCTTTGCGAACGATTGTTGGGCCGGGACCACCACAATACGGCCTTCCTCAGAAACAACCTGGCTGATGTCTATGCCTCCCGTGGAGAACACGAAAAGGCGTTGGTGCATTTCCAACGAGCCCGCGAAATCTGGTTGGCAACCTTGGGCCCCGATCATGGTTTGATTGCCCTGGTCCTGGACAATATCGGCTCTGCCTACGTGGATTTGGGGAAAGATGAGCAGGCCCTCGCAAACCTGGAGCAGTCCCTTGCCATCACGGAAAAAACCCTTGGCAAGGAACACGGCGATCTGATTTACATCCTGGTCAGTCTGGCCCGGGCTCACCTGGTTTTCGAGCGCCCGGTAAAAGCCCGGGCCTATATGGAGCGGGGCTTTGCTTTGATGGATAAGGGCCTCAGCCCGGATCCGATCGAGATAGGCGACAGTATTGCCAATCTGGCGCTGATCTTTTTGAGCAACAATTACTCGGACCATGCGGAAACAGCCTTCGAGCGCGCCGTCCGGCTTTGGGAGGGATCGCAAGTCCATATGAACGAGGGTATGGAAAAAGTGATCACCGCCTACGCCGACATGCTGGAAAAGCAGGGACGCAAGGCGGATGCCGAGTTAATTCGATCCCGGGGACGCGCCATGGGCGAAAACCCGGAAGGAAAAGACCGACGTCAGCCGGGTGTGCTGTGATTCCCTTTGAAGGGGACATGACAGGCCGTCTTCAGGTTAAATCATACCCAGCTTCTGTAGTTTCGGGTGAATAACCACGCGACAGTAGGGTGCGTTGGTATTGTTGGTGTAATAGCCCTGGTGGTAACCCTCGGCCTCATAAAAGGTTTCCAGGGGAACGATTTGCGTAACGATCGGGTCTTTGAAACGCGGCTCGGCTTCATGCTTGGAGCGTTCGGCGGCTTCACGTTGGTCTTCATTACCGTACATGATGACGGACCGATATTGGGTCCCCCTATCCGCGCCCTGGCGATTGAGCGTGGTGGGATCGTGCGCCTGCCAGAAGACATCCAGAATCTCGTCATAACTGATGATATCGGGATCGAAATGAACCTGAATTACCTCGGCATGGCCCGTTGCTTCGCTGCAAACGGCCTCGTACGTGGGATTGACCGTATGGCCGCCCGCGTAACCCGATACTACCGACTTCACGCCCTTCAGGCGTTCGTAGACAGCCTCCACACACCAGAAACAACCGCCGCCCAGGGTTGCAATTTGTTCACCGGACATAGCCGAACCCTCCAGAAAGATTTTCACGCCCATCATAGACCTAACAACGCTGAATCGCCAACCAATTCCATTGGGAACTTTGTTCGGATTACTCTCTTTTTCACGGTCGCGATGCCCTCGTGTGTGAAATTAAGTCGCTTGACATTGGCATCAGTCAGAGATTGAGACCACCTCGGCCTTCGTTGGTTAGAAGGAATAGCAATTTGATGTGTTGTAAAACCGACTCTCGAAAGGCTCAACCGCGAGCGGCATATTCCCGGACGAAGTCCAAACGGTCCTGGCCGAAGAACATTTCCTCGCCCACGAACATGGTCGGCAAGCCGAAGATTCCTCTGGCCGCCGCCGCTTCGGTTTCCGCCTTCAGTTTGTCCTTGACCGACTGGTCCTGGATTGCGGTCATCATGGCCGACGGATCGAAACCCGCCTCGGCAAGCGTACTGCCTACGACGGCGGGATCGTTCAGGTTCTTGCCGTCTACCCACATAGCCTTGAACAGCGCATCGCAAAACGGCAGGAAGCGGTCGGGTTGATCGGCTTGGACGGCCGTGGCGCCGCGCATCAAAGCCAGGGTGTTGACCGGAAAATGCGGGTTCATGGCGAAGGGCACCCCGTAGCGTTCGGCGTAGCGCTTCAAGTCGATGGTCATGTAGCGGCCCTTGGGTTTCAGGGCGCCCGGCGGGGTATTGCCCACCATTTTGAAGATACCGCCCAGTAGTACCGGTTTGTAATTCACTTGAGCGCCGGTTTCCTCGGCCAGGATGGGCATTTGCGTGTAGGCCAGGTACGATGCCGGGCTGCCGAAATCGAAATAGAAGTCGATCGATGGTCTCATGCTGTCTCCTCGATGATTACCAGCGCTCCATCCAGGGACGCAGGTCCATCTCGAAGGTCCAGGCGTCGCGGGGTTGGGTGTGCAGGTACCAGTAGTTCTCGGCGATGTGGTCCGGGTTGAGAATGCCGTCCTGATCTTTTTTGGCATAGGCTTCCGGGAAATTATCGCGGATGAAGGCCGTATCGATGGCGCCGTCGATGACCACGTGCGCGACATGGATGTTCTTGGGACCCAACTCTCGAGCCATGCTCTGGGCCAGGGCGCGTAACCCGTGCTTGCCGCCGGAGAAAGCGGCAAAGCCGGCCGACCCGCGTATGCTTGCCGTGGCGCCGGTGAAGAGGATGGTGCCGCGACCGCGGGTTACCATGCGTTTGGCGACTTCACGGGAGGTCAGAAATCCGGCAAAGCAGGCCAGTTCCCAAATCTTGCGGTACTTTCTCGCGGTCTCCTCCAAAATACTGCCGGGGACATTGGCGCCGATGTTGAACACAAAAACCTCGATCGGCCCGATGGTGCTTTCGATTTCTTCAACCAGGGCCATGGTTTGCTCTTCATCGCGCGCATCGGAGCCAAAGCCGCGCGCCGTGCCGCCCGCCGCTTCGATTTCCGCGATCAGGGGCGCCAGTTTCTCTTCCTGACGACGGGTGACACAGGCAGTAAAACCCTCTTTGGCGAATCGCCTGGCGACGGCGCCGCCGGTAGCATCGCCGGCGCCGATGACCAGGGCAACCCCTTTGGATGATGGTAGTGAGGACATGGAAGCTTCCTTCGATCAAGCTGCAAGACATCTCATCAAACCACAAAATGAACCGGCGCTCAAGGTGCAATGAGGTCCACCCGGAAAGGCGTTAGCAAGTTGTATGGGTCGCCGGGACCTAAAATGGTGATGCGAAGCGGTTTGGTTCTCGTGTATGATGGTGCGGGGGCCGTTTGCATCCTCGGATAGCCGGCACTTTTTCGCCATGTAGCCGCGGTCGGCGCCCGCATGGGTCAAACAGTCGGCACAATCGCCGACGATGAGAACAATAGGGTATTGGAGAGATTATGGGATTGCTGGATCATTTTGTGGTCAGCACGCTGCCGCTGGTCCCGAAACCGATTGTGGCGCGCTTGTCGCGGCCTTATATCGCGGGCGACAACCTGGCCGCCGCCGTGCAATGCATCCAGGAGTTGAACAAAAAGGGCTTCAAGGCCACGCTGGATGTACTGGGTGAATTCGTCACCAATTTCTCCCAGGCGGAAACGGCAGCGGCCGATTATCGAGCCGCTATTGCGGCGATCGTGGAACACAAACTGGACGCCAATATCTCCGTCAAGCCCACCTCATTCGGGCTGCTGTTGGATCGGGAACGCGCCGAGAGTATGATCGGTCAGTTAATGGAAGAAGTCGCCCGTGTAGACAATTTCATGCGGCTGGATATGGAAGATTCGCCCTGTACCACCGCCACGATCGAGATGTACGACAATTTCCGCAAGAAGCACGACCAAAAGGTCGGCGTGGTGCTTCAAGCGTATATGCGACGGACCATTGACGATATCGAGCAGATTACAACGGGCGGACCCTCGCACTTCCGCCTCTGCAAAGGCATCTACGTGGAGCCCGAGGAGATCGCCTACAAGGGTTACCAGGAAATCCGCGAGAACTTTATGAAGTCGCTGGAAGCCATGTTCGACGGCGGCGCGTTTGTGGGCATTGCCACTCACGACGATTACCTGGTGGAACAATCCATCAACATGGTGAAAAGGATGGGGCTGGGGCCCGATCGTTACGAATTCCAAATGCTGTTGGGCGTGCGTGAAAAGCTCCGGGACAGTATCCACGCCCAGGGTCACAACCTGCGCATCTACGTGCCCTACGGCAAAGACTGGTACGGTTATTCCATTCGTCGGCTGAAGGAAAACCCGTCGTTGGCGGGAACCATGTTCAAAGCCATCTTTTTCGGCGGGTAAACTCAAAGATTTGGAGCAGCCGTTGCGGCGGTCTTTCCAAAGAGGCATGCGGAGGCAGCTATCGCCGGTTACGATCCAGTTGAAGACCCGCGTCATTTCTACCTGAAAGATTTCCAGTCCAAACGGTTACGCGGGACCTATGAGGACCTTTCGGTACAGAAGGAGTACCACGCGGCCTGTTTCTTTTTCTTCGAGCGGCTCTACTCCACCGAGGACACCACCGACAGGGACGAGGCTTTTCGCAAGATCCATCGCCAGGTCAAGCGGTTTCTGGGCGGTGAAGTGGTGCACAGCATGGACAAACTGGTGGAGCTGCAGGAACTGACCATCGTCTTGGATGAGAAGATCATGGAACTGATGATCGCCGAGGGCGCCCCCGTGGAGTTCGACATGGCCACCTACGAGCGCGTCTACCGGGAATCGGATAATTATGAAGACCGCATCCGGCAGATCGAACTGCTGGAGTTTACCAATCGGGTCATCCACAAGATCAGCCACCGTTTCGGTATCGGCCTGGTGCTGGAAGCATTGCGCGGCGCCTGCCTGCTGATCGGCGACACCCGCATGGTCGATTTCCTGATGGACGGACACAAGGCCTTCAAGCACCTGCGCAGTATCGATCCGCTGGTAGAAGCCATCGGCGTAAGGGAACGACGGCGGTTGGATCGAATCTATCTCAAGGACCCGGAATCACCCTGGTAGGAGCCTGACGTTATTTTCCAAGGAAACTTGAAACTTCTCTCCACTTCGGAACGTTAAATTCTGTAGATATTCTTCGGGAGAGGTGCGCGTTTTTGTGCAAGGGGGTCCGCGATGAGGATGACCCTTAGCCTTACCCACCGTTGCAATCTGGCCTGCCGCTATTGTTACGCCGGCCGGAAATTCAAGCGCGACATGTCCCCGGAGACAGCGCGGGCCGCCATCGATCTCGCCTGGCGCAACACCAGGCCCGGCGACGTGATCGATATGGGTTTCTTCGGCGGTGAACCCTTGCTGTGCCTGGATCTGATGGAAACATGCACGGATTATATCGACTTCAAGCAACATAACGATACGCCTCATCCGGTCAGCCTGAAAGCAACTACCAACGGTACGCTGTTGGATGAAGGAATCGTGGATTTCCTGAAGCAGAAGAAGGTCAACCTGTGTGTAAGTATCGACGGTACGCGGGAAATACACGATGTCAACCGCGTTTTTCCCAACGGAAAAGGCAGTTTTGCGCTTGTCATCGCCAACCTGCGCGAGTATCTCGAACGGCTGGAGGGGGTACAGGTGAATGCCGTCTATGGGCCGGATTCACTTTCATCGCTGCCCCGGACTCTGGCCCTTTTTGAAGAGATCGACGCCTATGCCGTTCATTTCAATGCGGACATCAACGCCTCATGGACGGCGGAGGCGGTTACCTTGTACGATCCGGTTTTCCAAGAGTTGGCGGAACGTTATATCGCGTCTTTCGAGCGGGGTCGGGAAATGGCCCTGAACCTGATCGACAGTAAGATCGTGCTTTTCATGAAGGGGGGTTACGAGCCCTGCGACCGTTGCCAAATGGGTGATAACGAACTGGCGGTGGCGCCGAGCGGCAATATCTACGCCTGCGAACGTTTTATCAGTGACGATGGGGCATCGCCCTTCTGCCTGGGCAACGTGCATACCGGTTTGGACACCCGCAAGCGCTGCCGCATCAGGGCCGGCAGGGGCAACCGCAACCCGGAATGCGGGAAATGTCCCGTAAACGCCTATTGTATGAACTGGTGCGGCTGTACCAATTATCACATGACCGGGAAAGCGGACCTGGCCCACGCGGCACTTTGCGCCGGTGAACGGGCCAACTTGAAATGGGCCAAACATGTACTCGCAACCTTGATCGGCCGGGACAACCAACTGTTCCTGAACCATTTCAAAAGTTATCTGGAAACGGGAGGCAGTTTTTCGGTCTGAGCGCCGATCCAGAGGAGGAATCCCATGAACAAGAATCCTACCTTCACGTTCAAGACGGAAATGGAAATGAAAACCACTGCCGAAGAGTTCAGCAAATTCCTAAGCGAAGCAAACAAGCACCATGTGAAACTAGCCGATTCTGAGGAAAATCCCAGGTTTCTCAAGCCCTTCCCAGGCGGCTGGCCTCTCCCCATAAACCATTATCTGCCGAAACCGAGACAGGAAGAATTCGAACATTGGCTGAGGCAAAACATAGGTATTAACGGCGGTATCAGAGAACCACATCTGCACGTCGACCGCGAGATTGCTTTTGTCGACAAGGACACGTTCAAAAGAGTCGTCATGGAGGCGGCGACGTTCAGAGTCGGTGAAATGGTCGAGGAACTGGAAGATTTCAACCAATTTGGGGAATACCTGAAATTTGAAACACCAATGGCCCGATAAAGGCTCCGATCACCGCATCAAAGAAGGGACGCGGGAGACCGCGTTCCTTTTTGCACTGAACCCGGGAGGTTTTGTGTTCGGCATCAAGCCGGCGGCCCCGGCTCGGAACGGGACAGTAATTCCTCACGGGCTTGCGGCGTGTCCATGTCCAGCAGCACGTGATCGTTGGCGGCTTCAAGGGGAAGCACGTGGCGCGGGTTGGCTTTGACGAGCGGCCGGCATCCGCCCTGTCCGCTTTGAGAGAGCAAAGCCGACCGCCAGGCCCGCGCAAAAAAGACCGGATTGCCGCGTCGCCCCCGGTAAAAGGGGACGCCGATACAGCGCCGATCTCGGGCCAGGCCCAGCCTGAACTGATCTGCCAGATCCTGAAGATCGCCGGCCTGTAAAAGCGGTTGATCGGCGAGGCAGATGAGATAACCCTCCGTTTCGGATGCGGCGTTGACACCGGCGGCGATGGTGGTGGTCATGCCCTCCTCCCACCGGGCATTGAAAACTGTCCGGGCGCCCTCGGGCAGCACCGCTTGAACCGCTTGCGCCTGATGGCCGAGAACCACGATGACCTCGCCGATATCCGCGACATGCAAGGTATGAACCATATGCGCGATAAGCGGACGACCCCGCCAGGACATCAATAATTTATTCTCAGCCCCCATACGCCGCGAGGCGCCGGCGGCCAGAACCACTGCCGACAACATAAACCGCTCCTTCATCGCCACTCTACCACGTCGGGCGATTATTAGCGCCATTGGGCTTCAGCCGTCTGATTCGCAATGCGGCCATTTTTCACGAGGGTTCAGGAACGCATGAAGGACACTGCCTCCGCGACGGCCTCGTTCAGGTTTTGCTCCTCGGTGCGGCCCGATTTCTTGCGGGGTTTCAGACCGTGGTCGCCGTCTTCCAACCAGTGAACGCGAATGGTATCGGCCAGGTCGTAGGTGTCCACCTCTTCCGGTTTGCCGAAGGGGTCGCGGGCGCCTTGGAGGATGAGCGTCGGGGTTTTCAGGTTTTTCAGGTGCTCGGTCCTAAGTTTCTCCGGTTTTCCCGGTGGATGAAAGGGGTAACCCATACAAATCAAACCCGCCGCGCCCACCTGGTCGGCAATCATGGAGGCGATGCGTCCGCCCATGGATTTGCCGCCGATGAACAGGTTTTCCGGTCCGCCCATTCCCTCCACGGCTTGTCGCCAGGTGGTTTCTAAAACGGGCGCACGGTCGGGCCCTCCCTTTTTACCGTCGGTACGCCGTCTTGCCATGTAGGGGAACTCGAAACGCGCCACCCGAATGCCCGCCGCGCCGATTCCCTCGGCCACGATGTTCATAAAGGGAGAGTCCATGGGCGCGCCCGCACCGTGAGCGAGGATCAGGCGAACGGCCGCGTCTTCCGGCCCGTTAAACAGCATTTCCACACGAAACTCCTTTACCTTTATCGACTAGTGCAGACCCAGATAGCGCAGGCCCAGCGTAACCGGGATGCGGCTGAAATCGCGAGACTCGATCTCTTTCATGGTCGTTTTCAGGCGCGCGGACAGTTTGACGCCTCGGTCTACCTCGACCAGTTTTTCCAACATGTTCCAATGCTGTAACCAGTGATCGGGGAAGTCGCGCTCCAATACCTCGGTGGTTTCGGCAAAGACGGACAGGGCGGTTTCCACGCCTTCGTCCCAGGCCGCGAGATTGTTGCGGTAAAGGTCCAACAACTGTTGCTCTGAAGAACTGTAGCGCTTGTGTTTGGGATAGGTTGCCTCACTGAACTCGGTTGCGGGCCAGTAATCCAGATCCACGGCGCCGGCGTGAGCGCTGGGCACGGATTCACCGACGCCCAGGTCATAGGAACCCCAGGCGGGATCGAACAGCAGCCTATCGCCCATGGTCACCCTGCAGTTATTGAAGGTCAGCAGCAGCAGGTCGCCCCGACTATTGGTGACGATGTTGTCCAGATTACCTTCCAGGTGGATGCCGGACCGGTAGTCCAACGAAATTCGCGATCCCGGGCCCCGGTACCCGAAACGGCCCAGGTCATAGGTGGAAAGCGAAGACAGCGCGATACCGTCGGCCAGGCGATCGACCGGCATGCCGAAACCGTCGGCATGATAGGTGCGGTCATGCCCGTCGAGGATCTTGCCGTCACAAGCCAGGGCGCAGGGACCGGTGAAACGCAAATAACCCGGTTTGCCGCCGACGATCTCCGTCAGTTCGCCGATGACCTGCAAGCCCGAGTTGAAATGAACCGTGCCGACTTCACCGGAGGCGACGGCCCTTTGCAGAGCCAGTTTTCCGCCTACCTTGAAGGCAAAGTCGGCAACTACTTGATCCAGGATTTCGTCCAACCGCTCGAAGCTTTCGACCACGTATAGCTGGGGTTGTTGCTCGGTAATATCGTAATCGGTTTCCACGCAGCGAGCGCGCAGACGCATCTTCTTGACCTCGGGCAGGTGGAGCATGGTGCTTTCGCCCACCGAGCTGAGGATGCCGGCGCCGTAGATTTTGTAATCCTCGGGTTTGCCGATGAGCCCGTATTCCACGGTCCACCAGTGCAGGCGACCCAGGAAGGCAGCCTCGGTGGTCACCGGTACGCTGTCCAGCGCCTTGTAAAGATCCTCCATCGCCTGCTCGATCTGTGCCGGGGTGCTGTTGAGATCTTCCTTGATGGAGGACAGGTCCTTGATGGCGGTATAAACGGCCAGATCCTCCTTGGAAGCAAACGCCTGTTTTCCTACCTCGCCGAAACGCTTGAGGAAACGCGCATAGATGGGATCGGGAATAATGGGCGCATGTCCGGCAGCCTCGTGGATGATATCCGGAGAAGGCGTATAGGCCAGATTTCCGGCGCGGCGAATGTCGGCATTGATGGTAAGGATACCCAGCGCCTGGAACTCCTGAAAGGCACGTGGGGGAATGAAGCCGTGAACGCAAACGGCGCCCCATCCGAATTCGCTGAGACAGTCGTTCATTTCTTCGATACGGGGAATGCGATCCAAATAGATCCCGGTCCGATTGAGGCCCTTCACATAACTCTGGTGTGCGGTATGCTTCAGTTGATGATGAGTCTGGAGCAAGGTAAAACGCCAGACGGCCTGATCGATCTCGTCATAAGCGCTGTAGTCTTGCTGAACCACGAACCGGCGAAGATGGGCCGGGATGCGATCGAGCGTGGCCTGAAGGCTCATGATAATCCTCCGTTTCCAAAAAGGCGGACTGTCCCGAAAACTATCCGGAATTCTTAGACTAAACCACCTGATCATAATTGGCAAGCCTTCGAGGGAGTCCTCGCAGGATGCCGTCAGAGCGGGGGGAATTTGCAGATTGTCATGTGAGTATCCGGCACCGAGCCAATCCTCGCACGAAAAAACAAGAAGAAAATCAGTGCATAAAACAGCTAAGCAACATTATCCGGTGCATAAATCACCATTTGCTCGAAAGATGTTTTGTTGAACTAATCGCTTCGCGAAGGGAAGCATAGAAGAAAAGATGCACGTACGGATGTGTCTTCCCGGGAAGAATCGAGTGTCAGAAGCCCTATCCTTAGGCTTACCCGGGAAGAATTGAGTCGATTCGAGCTTGTCAAAGGCTCATGTGTGACTTTGACGGAGCCCTGCCCCACCTGAACGAAGAGTTGACAGGTTCGCATACTCGCATTAGAGTGAGGTGATTCTGGTTCGGGAGTACGCACATGAAATCCATTTATTTCGCCTGCTTTTTCCTTCTCATCAGCAGCCTTTCCGCCGCCGATTACACCGAGAGAGACCTGTTACAACGCACACGGCAACTGACCTTCGAGGGTAAACGCGCCGGGGAAGGTTATTTCAGTTCCGACGGCAGCTGGATGGTATTTCAGAGCGAGCGTTCTGCCGAAAACCCCTTCTATCAAATCTACCTGATGGATCTGGAAACCGGTGATATCGAACGCGTTTCTCCGGGTCACGGCAAAACAACCTGCTCCTGGATTCATCCCGACAAAACCGGGGTCCTTTATGCATCCACCCACCTGGACCCGGATGCCCGCAAGAAACAAAAGGAAGAGTTGGAAATGCGCGCAAGCGGCAAAGAACGTCGCTATTCCTGGGACTATGACGAGTTTTACGACCTGTTTGCCAAAGACCTGAAAACGGGTGAACAAAAGCGCCTGACCACGGAGCGCGGTTACGACGCCGAAGCCTCCTACTCGCCTGACGGTCAGTGGATCGCGTTTTCTTCCAACCGTCACGCCTACACCCAAAAGATGTCCAAGCGCGATGCCGAGACCTTCAAAATCGACAAATCCTTCATGTTGGACATCTATATCATGCGCGCCGACGGCAGCGATGTCCGCCGCCTGACCGATGTCAAGGGTTATGACGGCGGCCCCTTCTTCAACGCCGCGGGCGACCGCATCTGCTGGCGTCGTTTCTCGGAGGACGGGGCGACCGCCGAAATCTACAGCATGAATATTGACGGCAGCGACCAACGGCAACTGACCCGAATCGGCGCCATGAGCTGGGCGCCCTATTTCCATCCCAGCGGTGATTACCTGATTTTTGCCACCAACAAACACGGCTTCGGCAACTTCGAGTTGTACCTGGTGGACGCCGCCGGTAAAAAGGAACCCGTTCGCGTCACCGATACAGAGGGTTTCGACGGCTTGCCGGTCTTCTCACCCGACGGCAACACCCTGTCTTGGACCTCCAACCGCACCGCGGCCAAACAGTCACAAATTTTCATGGCCGGTTGGAATGACGCGCTGGCTAGAGAACTTTTAGGCTTGAGCGCCCGCAACACAACCGTCAAGGCTGCCGACCTCAGCAATACCAGGGACGGCATCGCTGCTGCCGACCTTCGCCGGCACGTAACTCATCTGGCTTCGGAGGCCATGAACGGTCGTTTGACGGGATCGACCGGAGAGCATATGGCCACCGAATATGTCGCCTCGGTTTTCAAAGCATTGGGTCTGCAACCGGACGGCGAAAACGGCGGATGGTACCAGGAGTTCCCTTTTATTGCCGGCGTTTCATTGGGCGAAGGCAACAAGCTGGAGGTTAACGGCCGAAACTTCACTCCGGACAAGGATTGGCGTCCTCTGGCTTTTTCAAAAACGGGCGAGGTGAATCCCGCGCCCGTGGTCTTCGCGGGATACGGTCTCGTGGCCCCCGCTCAGGGCGACCTGGAGGAATACGACTCCTATGTCCACCTTGACGTGAAGGATAAATGGGTGCTGATCTTCAACTTCCTTCCCGAGGATGTGCCCCAGAAACGACGCAACCACCTGACCCGTTATTCCGGCGTGCGTTACAAGGCAACCATGGCCCGCAACAAGGGGGCGCTGGGCCTGTTGGTCGCCAACGGTCCCAACACGGAAGTCCGACAGGAATTGATCAAACTGGCTTTCGATACATCTGTCGCCGGCACCAGTTTCCCGGGCCTTTCCATCGGCGCCTCCGTGCGCGACGCCCTTACCGCCGGCAGCGACAAGGATTTCAGCGCTCTTCAAAAGAAACTCGATGCCGGCGAGATGATCATGGGTTTCGAACTCGAGGGCGTGAAACTGGGTGTCGAGGTTGATGTCGTCAAAGAAAAAAGTATCGGTAGAAACGTAGTAGCACGCCTGTTCGCCGGAGACAGTAAGGGCAAAACCGCCCTGGCTGTCGGCGCTCACGTGGATCACCTGGGGCGTGGACAAGGCGGTTCCCTGGCCAGGGATGAAGAGCGCGGCGGCATTCACTACGGCGCCGATGACAATGCCTCCGGAGTATCCGGCTTGCTGGAAATTGCGCAACACCTGGCTTCCCAGAAGCGTGCCGGAAAATTGAACATGAAGCACGACCTTCTCTTCGCCGCGTGGTCCGGCGAGGAACTGGGCCTTTTGGGTTCCAATTACTTCGCCGCAAACTACGGCGGCAAGCAGGAACAGGACTCGCTGACCCCGGGCATCATCGCCTACCTGAATATGGACATGATCGGCAGGCTCAAGGACTCCCTGGTGGTACAGGGCCTGGGCTCCAGTCCCGCCTGGGCCGGAGTGGTCGAACGTCGCAATGCACCGGTGGGCCTGTCTATTACCACCCAAAACGACAGCTACCTGCCGACGGACGCCACGGCCTTTTTTCTCAAAAAGGTTCCCATCTTGAGCGCCTTCACGGGATCTCATGAGGACTATCACACCCCCAGGGACACCGCGGAGAAATTGAACTATGCGGGCATGAAGGACGTTGCGCGCTTCATGGGTCTGGTCGCGCGCGACCTGGTGCAAAGCGCCGATGCCCCCGAATACACGCCCATGAAGCGACCGGAAAACAGTCAACGTCGCGCGGTTATGCGCGCCTACCTCGGCACCATCCCCGATTACGCCCAATCGGAGACACCGGGCCTCAAACTATCGGGTGTCGCGGAGGACGGCCCTGCCGCGAAAGCCGGTGTGAAGGGCGGCGACATCATTGTGGAACTGGCAGGTAAAAAGGTAGAGAATATCTATGACTATACCTACGCCATCGAAGCGTTGAAAGTCGGCAAGGAAACCACCATCGTGGTCATGCGCGGCAAGGAGCGCCTTACCATGAAGCTAACCCCGGCCTCTCGTCAATAAATCCGCTTAATTTCTTGCAACCGCTTGAAAAGATAGCGGTCGATCGCCTCTAGCCAGTTGACCGGCCAGGTCCGGTGGTATCTCGAAATAGAAAGCGAGCCCTCCCGTAACCAGGTTTTCCGCCCAGATTTTTCCCCGATGCAGTGTGACGATTTCGCGAGATACCGCCAACTCCAGGTCTTCTCCCCGGCTGCCCGTATTCCGGTTGTCCGCGCTGTAGAGCTTGTCGAATAGCTGTCGCGTCTCCTGCACCGGCAGTCCGGCTCCCCTGTTGCGTACGCAAATTCGCAGACCGGACGGTCCGCGACTGGCGGCGAGGATAATGGTTGTTCCTGAATGGGCCGTCCGACAGGAGCGATGAATCAGATGTTCCAGAACACGACCGATGCGAACCTCGTCCAGGGGGAAGGGATCGGGTAAGTCCATTTCGTGAAGCTCCAAGAATAGGGATTGCTCGGCAGCCCTGGGACGTATGCTTTCCAGGGTCTTCTTCATCAACCCCGGTATGTCGGCAGGAACCAGATTCAGACGGGTTCGACCCGTTTGCAGCCTGGACAGGTCGATGATGTCGTCAAGCAGGCGCAGCTGATTTTGGGCACAACTGTCGATCATTTGAAAATATTGCCGCATGCGTTCAGTATTGCCGTCTATTTTGATGCCGAATCCCGCGTAACTCAGAATACCGTTTACCGGCACCTTCAACTCGTCGGCCATGTTACCCAAGAAAAGACCCCTGGCCATCCCCACGCATTCCGCGGCCTCCTGTGAACGGCGCAATTCAATTTCGTATTTTTTGAATATACTGACGTCGGCATAGAAACCCAATATGCCGTTCAGTCGATCTCCCTGGAACAACGCCCACTTTCGCGTCAGCATGTGACTCTTTTCGCCGCCCGGGCCGGGGCGCACCCACTCATAGGAGGCGCCGTCAACACCATTGGCGAGGGCTTCCAGATCACATTTCCGCTCGGCGGCCGGATCCTCCCAGAAAAGGTCGACCACAGTTTTTCCGATCACCTGATCGGTATGATCCAGTCCGGCCCCCTCGGCGAAGGCAAGGTTGCAACCCTGGAAAACCATGTTACTGTCCTGCCAGTAGAGGGCGTAAGGCAAACGATCCAGGATTTGTTGCAGGCGGTCGCGTTCGCATTCAAGACGCACGACGGCGTCGTGCCGGGCAATTGACAATTCTTCACGGAAAGTTGCTTCCAAACGCCTCACCACCAGCAAGTGGCAAAGGAAAGCAATACCGGCGAATCCAAAAAAGGCCATATAGGAAAGATAGGGAGCCATGTTCAACACCAGTAAGATACGGTCTGTTAACATGGTGGGATGACTTATCCTAAAACATTTGTGTCAAAAAAAGCAACCGTGAAAAAACAACCGTCCTACGCCGCGCGACCGCTTGTGCCGATGTGACCTGAATGTCCTTACGACCGGTTGTAAACCCACCTAAGGTTTGTACTCTAAAGACCGATAGAACCTGATGTGAGGGAATGGTATCTTCCGGCAGACCCGATAGCCTGGTCACGGCCGGCGCCGTTTCATCGGAGACATTTTCATTCAGTGGGAAAAAAACAAAAATGACAGGGGGTTATCTCTATCGTGTCCGGAGATCCAAATCGGTATAGTTACATGAAAGACCGTGATGCGAAACTCGGCAGGCGGAGATTCCAACCATGAAAATTCGTACCAAAACCAAAGCTGAAAACCGTGATATCCGGCCTGATCTCCATACATCGTTACCTTAACCGGGAAGAGGTAATCCAAGTTTGCCGCATTTGCCCTTGAGATTGTTTGTCGTAAGTTTCTTTTTCTTGATATTCACTCAGGTGTGCCTCTCGGCTCCGCTGTCGGAGAACCGGACGATCCTCACGGTCCGAATATCTGACGAGGAACGCTATACAAAATGTTTTCAAGGGTTTGTCGGTTTTTTTGAAGAGCAGAACCTACCGGTCAAGTTCCAACATATCAATCTGAATAACGTCCTGAGAGAAGAGATCGTTCTGAGCGCCGTTCAAGAAAACCGGCCTCGCCTGATCCTTACCCTGGGGCAAGCCGTCGGGCAATTTATCGCTGAATTGAATTTGGATATTCCGATCATCGCCGGTTTGGTCTTGAACCCCTCGGAATTGACTCGAAATGAGAACATGACCTTTGTGGTCCTGGAATACCCCGTGGCCTCGCAGCTTGAGTGGATCAAAACCTTATTGCCGAAGGTAAGGAAAGTCGGTGTTTTGTACAACAGTGAGCAAAATCGTCAACGCGTTGAAGAGGCGAAGACAGCGGCCGAGACGCTGGGCCTGGAGCTGCTCTCAATCCATGTCAGGAAAGCGCGCGAGCTGCCCTCTGCCTTGAACCAGGTGTTACAACACGTAGACGTTCTATGGAGCCTTCCGGACAATTTGGTCGTGAAACCCGCAACAACCCGGGCCATTCTCCAATCATCCCTCCGCAGCCGGGTTCCTTTGATCGGCTTGTCGCGTTCGTGGGTCAAAGCCGGCGCTATTTTGGCTCTTGACTGGGATTGGACCGACCTGGGTTCTCAGAGCGGCGCCCTGGCGCAAAAAATACTGGAGGGAACACCGCCGGATCAGCTTCCACCGGAGGAGCCTCGCAAACTGGTGTATACTTTGAACCTAAAGATAATCGATTTACTGAATGTAGAAATTGCGAAGGATGCAAAAACAGATGCTATTTGGATCTATAACTGAGGCGGTGACAGCTTGAGCGCTTTCAAAAACGTTAAGTTGGCGGCCAAGTTCAACTTGCTGACCATCTCCCTTATTTTGGCGACTGCCTTGAGCCTGGGTCTACTTTTCATGCAGCGCGAAATTTCCGACCGACGCAGGGAGATGGTCACACATGCCGTTCAGGAAGCCCGTCTTGCCGCGGCCGTCAGTGAGTTCGGTCTATATACCGAAAACAGCGAACTGCTGGGGCCTATCTTGGAAAATGTCATGAATAATGAAAATATAGCCTATACCGCCATGTACAGCAGCGGCTTTCGTCTTTTATTGGAGCGCGGCACCGTCCCCGTCAATATGCCGCCCATTCCCGATGCCGAGTTGGAGGAAAAAGGCTGGGTAGAACGGTATTTCGATAACGGCCCCGTGGAAACCATCGAAATCTTCATCGCTGTAAAAGCAAGCAATGTCGCGGGATTGGGCGGAGATATGACAGATACGGTTCAGGAAGGCGGCGAACCCGTGGGTTACCTGCGCATCTTCTTGAGTACGGAGCAACTGGAGGAAGACGCCAATGCCCTGCTGGTTTCCACACTGGTGATCATCCTCTTCGTCACGGCCTTGGGTATCATCGGCACCCTGCTGATCACGCGTCGCATCACATCCCCGCTTCGAACCCTGGTCGCCGGCATGGAAGCCGTGGCAAAGGGCGATATGGACCGTGAGGTTTCGGTAAAATCAAGGGACGAATTGCACGAACTGGCCACTCATTTCAACGAAATGCGGAGCAACCTGAAAAAATTCCGCCGCCAGGTCACCGACTACCAGAACACTTTAGAAGACAAGGTGCGCCAACGAACCCAGGAACTTTTGCGCGCTCGCGAAAAAGCCGAAGCCGCCCGAAACGCCAGCCAAGCCAAAAGCGACTTCCTAGCCAATATGAGCCATGAAATACGCACACCCATGAACGGGGTCCTGGGCATGGTCGAGTTATTGCTACGCACCGACCTCAAAGACGAACAGCGCCGCTATGCCGAGACTGTAAGGCGCTCGGGACAGGCCCTGTTGACCATCATCAATGACATCCTGGACTTCTCCAAGGTGGAAGCCGGTCGCATGGAATTGGACAGCGTCGACTTCGAGCCCCGCGAACTGGTGGGGGAGGTGGTCGAATTGCTGGCCAGCCGCGCCCATGAAAAAAAGCTGGAGTTGATCTGTCACGTCTTGGACGACGTACCCTCCTGCACCACCGGCGATCCCGGCCGCTTGCGCCAGATCCTGGTCAACCTGGTCGGTAACGCCATCAAATTCACCGACTCCGGCGAGGTTCTGGTGCGCGTGACCCTGGTGGAGAAGTCCGAGCAGGACTGTATCCTCTATTTCGAGGTTAAAGATACCGGCATCGGCATCGAACCCGACCTCCAGGGCCATATCTTCGAGTCCTTCTCTCAGGCGGATTCGTCAACCAGCCGCAAATTCGGCGGTACCGGTTTGGGTCTGGCCGTTTCCAAGCGCCTGGTCGAACTGATGGGCGGCGAGATCGGCGTCGAAAGCGAGTACGGCAATGGCGCCAGGTTTTATTTCACAGCCCGGTTCGCCGTCCCTGCCGAGGAAAAAACCGCCAAAAAGGCCGGGGGCGACCGTAGTGATCTACGCGGCCTGCGTGCTTTGATCGTCGACGATAACGCCACCAACCGGGAGATCTTAAGTCATCATATCAATTCCTGGGGCATGCGCGGCGACACGGTGTCCGATCCCTTCAAAGCCCTCGAAATCCTGCGTCATGCCTCCACCGGACATGGAAAGTATGACCTGGCCATAGTCGACATGGTCATGCCGGGCATGGACGGCATCGAACTGGCCCGCGTCATCAACCGGGACCCGGAGCTCAAGGCCCTTCGCCTGCTTTTGCTCAGTTCTTCTACCCAATACATCACCACGCGCGAGGCAAAGCGTGCGGGCATTCAATCATTTGCGGCCAAACCCGTGCGCCCCAAACAACTCTTTCAGGCCCTGTTACGCGCGGTCAACACTTCCGCCCAAACCGAAGATCAGCCGTTTATGGCAAATCCCGAGGAGGCGGCCGCCACGGCCCAATTCGATGCGAGCATTCTGGTCGCTGAGGATAATCCCGTCAACCGCGAGGTTGCCAAGGGCATGTTGGAAACCATGGGTTGCCGGGTTCGCCTTGCCCAAAACGGCGTAGAGGCCGTTCAGGTTGCCACCGAATCCGAAAACGACCTCATCCTCATGGACATCCAGATGCCGGAGATGGACGGCCTTCAGGCGATGCAATCCATCCGTGAATGGGAACGACGCAATAATCAAGAAGGGGTGCCCATTATCGCCGTTACCGCCAACGCTATTGCCGGCGACCGTGAAAACTACCTTGCCAGAGGTATGGATGACTATCTAAGTAAGCCGTATAATCAGGAACAACTCTATGAATTGGTGGCGCGCTGGATAAAGCCGGTTAGCGGCGTCTCCGCAACGGAACCCCAAAAACCCGGGTTGATCACGATCACCAATTCGCCCAATGAGACAAAACCGCGCCCGCCCGGCAGCAGCGCCATCGATCAGAAGATCCTGGACAGGATTCGCGCCCTGGAAACAGACTCCAATCGGGGAGTGGTGGCCAGATTGATCAGTATTTTCCTGGAGGATGCCCCGAAACTCTTGAAAAACGTCCAAAGGGCTTTCGTCGAGCGCGATATCGATGATGCGCGGCGGGCAGTGCACACCCTGAAATCCAGCAGCGCCAATCTGGGCGCCATGACCCTTTCGGAAATCTGTAAAACCATGGAGCAGTATTGTCGCGACGGCGAACTGGACAAAGCCGCGGAAAAGATGGTCGACCTGCAATATGAATTCGAGGCAGCCACGGAAGAATTAAAACAAGAATGCTAAGTGTGAACGACCTACCGGAAAAATGTCGGGTAGCCCGGGACTCTACAAAATCTAGTGAAGAAAGAGTACTTCCGATCAGTTAATGAAATCCGACGCTTTGCTAGGAACTAAATAAGCCTGGAAATTTCAAAGCCATTTTCATACAATACATGGTTAGAATGGCTGAATGTATTCCCGCGGGAGAGCGAATGGAAGGTGGAACCGAACGTAAAAAACCGTTGGTTCTGGCTGTCGACGATGACAGGATAGAACGCTTTCTCATTTGCCAGTCGCTCGAACAAAAAGGCTTTCGAATCATCACAGCGGAAAACGGCGAAGAGGCCGTGGACATTTTCACCCGGGAGAAACCCAACATTGTTTTGTTGGATGTAGAGATGCCGGTTATGAATGGGTTCGAGGCTTGCCGCGCTCTGAGAAAACTCCCGTGGGGCGAATTGACGCCCATCCTCATGGTTACCGGCCTCACCGATGAGGTTTCCATCGAACAAGCCTATGAGGCCGGGGCTACGGACTTCATTACCAAACCGCTCAATTGGACCATTCTGGCCCAGCGGGTACGTTACATGCTGCGCACCAATTGCATCTTCATGGAAAACATCGCGCTCTTGGAAGCCATGCCCGATGCCATGTACCGATTCGACCAACGAGGGGTGATGGCCGAGGCCCATCCGGTTTCCGGCGAGCGCCACCCGTTGTTCTCCATTGAAGATCAGGGAAAAGTTCTCGACCAGATGCTGCCCGCGCATGCCGCGGAACGCTTGCAAACCACCCTGAGGAGTACCCTGCTCAGTCAGACCAATATGGGTTTGGAACTCCATTTGGAGCGGAACGACCAATCGGTAGAATACGAGGTGCGCTTCACTCCCATCAACAAAACCGACGCCATGGCCGTGGTCCGCGATGTGACCGCCTTCAAGCGGAATGAACGTCTCAACGCCCGCTTTGCTCGTGTCTTGGAACATGCCTCCAATGAAATCTATATCTTCGACTCGGATAACCTGAAGATGCTTCAAACCAACAGCCGCGCATCCCGCAATACGGGTTACGAGAAGGAAGAACTGCTGGAAATGTCGCCGCTGGCGTTGTTCCCCGACATCGGACCCAAAGAGTTTGATCATCTGGTGAAACCGCTTTGGGAGCGTCGATACGAGAACATCATTATCGAGGGCCAACACCAGCGGAAGGACGGCAGCATCTATCCGGTGGAAATCCTGATCCACCTTTCCTGGGACGAGGCGCCCCCGGTTTTTCTGGCCATGGTTCAGGATATAACCGAACGCATCAAGGCCAATGAACGGATTCGCTACCTGGCCTATTACGATGCGCTGACAGACCTGCCCAACCGCAGTCTGTTCAACGAGAACCTGCGCTATGCCCTCAAGCTGGCGCGACGCCAGAAGTCCCAGTTGGCCGTTTTGTTCATCGACATCGATCGCTTCAAGACCATCAACGACACCCTGGGCCACACGAACGGCGACAAGCTATTGAAAATACTCGCCGAACGACTCACCCACAGCCTGCGCGAAAGCGACCTCTTCATGCGCGTCAACGATGATGATCGCATGATCAACCTGGCCCGATTGGGTGGTGACGAATTCATCATCATTATTAACGGCGTGGGTGTAGATACCGATCCGGCCGTTGTGGCGCAACGCATCCAGCGGGCCATTACCCAGCCGTGCATTTTGGACGGGCACGAGGTCACCGTGACACCCAGCATCGGCATCGCGGTCTACCCTCGCGACGGCGAAGACATGGAGACCCTCCTGAAACACGCGGATGTGGCCATGTACAACGCCAAAAAACGGGGCAAGAACAACTTCCAATTCTATCGGAGCCAGATGAACGAACGGGCTCTGGAGCGACTGAAGCTGGAGGCCGCCCTGCGTCGCGCCCTCGAGAACGACGAACTGGTGCTTCACTACCAACCCCAACTTTACCTGCGCAAGGACAATATGGTGGGTGTAGAAGCCCTGGTTCGCTGGAACCATCCCGAACGCGGATTGGTGCCTCCCGGCGAATTCATCTCCCTGGCCGAGGAAACCGGCTTGATTCTGCCCATGGGCGAATGGGTGCTGCGTGCCGCCTGCATACAGCTCAGGGAATGGCGTCAATCCGACCTGCCGCCGTTTGCCGTATCGATCAATCTGTCCGCGCTCCAGTTCCAACAAAATCTGCTGGCCAAAACCTTCCGCAACATCTTGGAAGAAACCGGCGTCCCGGCGGACTGGCTGGAATTGGAACTGACGGAAAGCACCTTGATGTGCAACGCGGACACCACCCTCCAGAATCTACAAACCCTGAAGGAAATGGGATTTCACCTAGCCATCGACGACTTCGGCACGGGTTATTCCTCTCTGGCCTACCTGAAACGGTTCCCGCTGGACACCATCAAAATCGACCGCTCGTTTGTGCGAGACCTGACCACCAATCGTGAGGATGCGCGCATTGTGCATGCCATCGTGAGTATGGCCAGGGGGCTGAGATTAGAGGTCGTTATCGAGGGCGTAGAAACCAATGAGCAATTGGAATTCCTGAGGCAACATGAAAAACGCTGTCGTATCCAGGGTTACCTGATCAGCCGCCCCCTGCCGTCCAAGGAACTTGAAAACTTCGCAAGAAAGCACATGAGGAACGGCAAGCTGGTCACGCCGTAAATTTCCCAATCATTCAGGTTTCCAGTTCAGGGTTTGCGCAATTCGGGGTAGTACTGTTTGAACAGCTCATCTTCCTCGGCCGCGGACTGGTGGCAGGAGGTGCAACGGGCGTCTTCCGGAGCGGCCACGGTCTTGCCGGCCTTGATGTCTTTGTCGCGGTAGAGATAGTAGCTCCAACCGTTTCCAGGGAAAACGCGCCTGTCTTTCAACTGGACCAGGATATCCATGGCGCCGGTGGTGAAATAGCCGAAACCGCCGACGGTTTCCTTTTCCTGGATGTGTTGGACTTCCATGATCACGATGGTGCCGTCAGGCCAGGCGCCTTTGTCACGATGGGCCCGGTAGCTGTCCGGGTCCACGTAGACATGATGGATACCGGGGAAAATGGCTTTGCCGCTGTTCATTTCGTTGGGAACCACCGAAGACCCGATGTACTGCCACTTCCGGTAGACGGACGGATCGGGCCTGGTCAGTTCATTGGACGCGGACAATTCATAATGAGGACTCTTACCGGCCTGCCAGGCGATCAGCAACGACCCCGACAAGAGAAGAAAAACGAATCGCTTCAAGGGCGGTCTCCTTGTGAACAAACGCCGTAACGGTTGGTTAAGCATAACATATCGGGCGCCCACATTTTTTTCAGAAAGCATGCAGCGTTTTGAAAAGACGCCTTGTCCAACCCTGCGTACAGCCCATGCGAGGCTCAATCCCCAAAAATTTCACCGACAATGAGGAGTGTGAACGATGCGCCTGAAAATTTCCCTGATGATCCTGATAACCGCGGTCACGGCCTTCGCCGGCGACCGGGCAAGATACACCGAGGTCCGAGAAGAAAACCTGCCCGCCGATCGCGAAACTATTTGGGTGGACGGCGGCAAAAACGGCGGTATTTCGATCAAGGGCTGGGATGAAGACCAAATCTATGTCAAAGCCACGATCAAGACCTGGGCAAACAACGACAGCGATGCGGAGGAACTGGCCGCGGATATCCGCCTGGAGTTCGGCGATCGTATTCACGCCGAGGGCCCGCGCAGTAAGCGCTACAACCAGGGCTGGTCGGTGAGCTTCGAGGTCTACGTGCCCCTGCAATCCAACCTCAAGCTGGAAACCCATAACGGCGGCATCGGCATCTCCGAGGTCAACGGCGACATCACCTTCAATGCGCTCAACGGCGGCGTGAAACTTTATCACCTGGCCGGAAATGTCAACGGCCGAACCACCAACGGCGGCGTCAAGGTTGAACTGGACGGCGATACCTGGGACGGCGCGGGCCTGGATGTGCAAACCACCAACGGCGGCGTTGTGCTGAGCATGCCCGCGGGTTACAACGCCCGACTGGAAACCGGCACGGTCAACGGTAGTATCAAGACCGACTTCCCGGTCACCGTTAAAGGGAAGATCGGCCGTAAGTTGAACGCCACCATAGGTAACGGCGGCGCCACCATCCGCGTCCGCACCACCAACGGCGGCGTGGCCGTCCGCGAAATCTAAGTAACGTGAACAAGCCCGGGGTGTGAAGAACCTTAAGTAGGGACCATCGCGATGAGGTTACTGAAAGGGTGCTCACCGACGTGCCCGGGTTTGTTCGCGTCGGATCATCGAAAAGCCGACGCATATAAAATAGTTACATCCGAAGGCAATGGCTCCGGGAACTCCGCTGGCTGCAGCCTTCGGAGGTAACTCAATGAGCAGCTTTTGCCTTGCGTCCCTCCGGCGCAAACAAACCCACCCCATGCCGGTAAGCGCGCTTTTTTAACTTCATCGCTCATGGTCCCTGCCGGTCACCTGGCCACGGGTG
>JAAUYB010191842.1_pt1 | contig 33416 bp, 22 predicted proteins | sample 7278071 | NCBI WGS metagenome assembly JAAUYB01 (sample SAMN14350121, study PRJNA611818) | marine sediment metagenome | isolation source: surface marine sediment (1.8m) | place: French Polynesia: Moorea | collected 2018-08 | reverse complement strand
CCTGCCCTCGGCGTCACACATGGCGGACAGCTTGTAGACCCCGCCCAGCGCCGGCTGGTCGTAGGCGGTAATCAAGCGGGTGCCAACGCCCCAGGTATCCACCCGGGCTCCCTGCAGCTTCAGTTCGGTAATGGCGTATTCGTCCAAATCGTTGCTGGCCACGATATGCGCCTCGGGAAAACCCGCCTCGTCCAAGATGGCGCGGGCCTCGATGCTTAATTGAGCCAGGTCGCCTGAATCCAAGCGGATACCGTACATCTGGTAACCACGCTCGGCCAGTTGCCGGCCGACGCGAACGGCCTTGCGGACCCCGGCCAGGGTGTCGTAGGTATCCACCAGGAACACGCAGTTGTTGGGCATGGCCTCGGCATAGGTTTCGAAGGCTTCGTCTTCGCTGTCGAAGGCCATGACCCAGCTGTGGGCATGGGTTCCCTTGACTGGTATTCCGAAAAGTTTGCCGGCCAGGACATTGGAGGTGGCGTGGCAGCCGCCCACGTAGGCGGCATACGCGCCGGAAAGCGAGCCGTCGATGCCCTGGGCGCGGCGCAGGCCGAACTCCAGGATGGGATCGCCCTGGGCGGCTCGCGAGATTCTGGCGGCTTTGGTGGCGATGAGGGTTTGGAAATTGACTATGTTCAACAGGGCCGTTTCCAGCAGTTGACATTCGATGATGGGACCGCGCACGCGGATGATGGGTTCGTTGGGGAAGACCGCGGTGCCCTCGCGAACTGCCATGACCTGACAGGTCAGTTTCAACCCGACTAAATAATCCAGGAATTCCGGTTGGAATAAGGGTTTGTCGTCAACGCCGGTCAAACCGGCCAGGTAGGCTGTATCCTCCTCCGTGATGCGAAAATCGTCCAGGAATTCTCCCACCCTGGCGAGGCCGCAAGCCAGGGTGTAACCGCCCTTGAAGGGGTGTTGACGAAAGAAGAGGTTGAACACGGCCTCACGGCGATGCATGCCCGCCTTCCAATAACCCTGCGCCATGGTCAGTTGGTAAAGGTCGGTCAGCAGGGCAAGCGGTTTTCTGTAAATGGGCCGTGTACTCATGACCACCTCCGTCTCTACTGTGTATTATATACACTAATCAGTATTTTGTCAAGCGATTTCCGGGTGGAGCCCACTCTCAATCCAATCGTAATTCCAACGAATCCACGGACATTTCCAAAAACTAAAAACGTTGTTGCCGCGTTCGGGGAGTCCGTTTTTCGCGTCAAGAGGTTGTGCCCGAGCTCGGGGAGTCCGTTTTTCAGGTCTGCAATGTATGTCCCGAGCGCGGCGAGGGTCCTTTTTAATCATCAGCAGACCCGCCGTGCCCGGTTGGTTGCTTCTTTTTCGACGCTCTCGGTGATTTGAGGCGAATCGGCGCCTGTCAAAACTCTTGCAAAAGACCCGGCGCCCGGGCCGCGCCTCAACAATCGCTGGAAAATTTTGGGTCGCCCCGGCCGCCTACCAAAATTCACTCGCGAAGTACCCGGCGCCCGGGCCGCCCCTCAAAAACCGGCGGGAAATTTGGGGTTGCCCCGGCCGCCTACCAAAATTCACTCGCGAAGGACCCGGCGCCCTGGCCGCGCCTCAACAACCGGTGGAAAATTTTGGGCCGCCCCGGCAGCCTGCCAAAATTCACTCGCGAAGGACCCGGCGCCCGGGCCGCACCTCAAAAACCGGTGGAAAATTTGGGGTCGCCCCGGCCGCCTACCAAAATTCATTCGGGAAGAACCCGGCACCCGGGCCGCGTCTCAATAACCGCTGGAAAATTTGGGGTCGCCCCGGCCACCTACCAAAATTCACTCGCGAAGGACCCGGCGCCCGGGCCGCCCCTCAACAACCGGTGGAAAATTTTGGGTCGCCCCGGCCGCCTACCAAAATCCACTCGCGAAGGACCCGGCGCCCGGGCCGCCCCTCAAAAACCGGCGGAAAACCGGCCGTTGCCCCGGCGGATGAACCGGCAAAAATATTTTTTGCTCACCGAAACCGCCCGAAGGTTGCGCTAGAATACGGCCTGATCGTTTACTTCACGGGAGGTTGCCGTGCAAAAGGCCGGAAGCGTTTGGGATTCTGTGGGCAATACGCCGCTTATTCGCATTCATTCACTCAGCGAGAAGACGGGCTGTGAAATCTACGGCAAGGCCGAGTTTCTCAATCCCGGCGGCAGCATCAAGGACCGGGCGGCAAAGGGGATCATCGCCCGGGCGGAAGCGGAAGGTAAACTGAAACCGGGCGGCATCATCGTGGAAGGCACCGCGGGCAATACCGGGATCGGCATCGCGACCCTTGCTTGTGAGCGCGGCTATAAGGTGATCATCAGCATGCCGAACAATCAGGCCGCCGAAAAATACCAGATGCTGGAAGCCCTGGGCGCCGAGGTGCGCGCCGTGCCGCCGTGCCCTTTCGCCAACCAGGACCACTTCTATCATCGCGCCCGCCGCATTGCCGAGGAAACCCCGGGCGCGGTTTGGGCGGACCAGTTCGAAAATACCGCCAACGCGCAGTTCCACTACGACACCACCGGCCCCGAAATCTGGGAGCAGTTGGACGGCAAGGTGGACATGCTCACTCTGGCCGCGGGCACGGGCGGCACCATCGGCGGCACCAGCGCATTCCTGAAGGAGCGCAACAAGAACCTCCATGTGGTCGCGGCCGATCCCAGCGGTTCGGGAATTCACGACTATGTCAAGCAGGGGACGTGGACCGGCGACGGCGGCAGCATTACCGAGGGCATCGGCATCAAGCGCCTGACGGCGAACTTCGACCGCGCCGTGATCGACGACGCCATGCGCGTAACCGATCCCGAAATGATGGACATGCTGTTCCACGTGGCCCGCGCCGACGGCCTCTTCCAGGGAACCTCGTCCGCCTTGAACCTTGCCGCGGCCTACAAATTGGGGATGCAATACAAGAACAGCGGAAAGCATATTGTCACCTTCCTCTGCGATCACGGTTCCAGGTACGCCAGTAAGGTCATGAATCGGGCTTGGATGGAGGAAAAGGGGTTCAATCCGCAACCCATTCCCTAAATGAGAATTCCGTGAGTGATTCCGCTCAAGCCATTCCCCGGATTACCGAACTCTATAGTTGAGGATTCGAGACTTTCCGTGGGAACCAGATGAAGAGAAAATTGCTTGTAGTAGACCCGGATGCGGCTGTCCAAAGTAGATTCGCCAGAATCTTCCGGGCACAAACACCGGGCGGTCCGGAGGCCGGTAAGCCCGGTCCTGAATATGATTTGGATGCGGTCGGCGACCTGGCCGAGGCGGAAACCCGCATCAAACGCGCCGAGAAGAACGATCGTTCCTATCGTCTGGTCTTCCTGGCCGTGGATTCGGTCGAGGACCTGGCCGCTTTAGACATCATCTGGGGATGCGCGCCTCGCATGCCGGTGGTGCTGCTGTGCACGCCCGATGAAGAATCGAATATCAGCCAGACGGTTTTTGAATTGGACAATGCCGACCTGGTGCTAATGGCCCAAAAGCCGGTGGATGCGCCCCTGATTCGGCGCATGGTGGACGCCCTGCTGGATCAGTTGGCCTTGAACTGGGCGGCGCAAATCGGCTCCCCGGAAACCGAGGCCCGTGTCTGGGAGGAAACGCAACGCTCGGAAGCGGCCGAGGAGCCGGAACCCGAGGCGCCCGTCGAGGAAGCGGTGGCCATGAACACCGACTTCATGTTGAACTTGAGTCATGAAATACGCACCACCTTGAGCAGCGTGTTGGGCGTGGTCGACCTGATCAAGGAAACCCGGCTTGACAGCAACCAGCGGGACCTGATGGGCATCCTGCAGGAAAGCGGCGAGATGTTGATGAACCTGGTCAACAACATGTTGGACCTGGCCAAATTGGAACACGGCAACATGGTGATTGCCCGCGAGCCCTTCGATGTGCACCAGTCCGTCAACGCGGTCGGGGATCTCATGGAAACCCGCGCCCTGCAAAAGGGCAACGCCGTTACCGTGCGCGTGGATCCCAAAATTCCCCACCGCTTGATCGGCGACGGCAACCGCCTGCGTCAGATCCTGGTCAACCTGGTCGGCAACGCGGTCAAATTCACCGAAAAAGGCGTCATCAGCATCGAGGTGGATGTGGACGGCGATACCGAGAAGGAAGTCGCCCTGAACTTCGCCGTGCGCGACACCGGAATCGGGATCGATGAGGAAGGCCAGCGGAAACTGTTCCAGGAATTCGGCCAGGTCTCCCAAGACGGGCAGCCGACCACGGGAACGGGACTCGGCCTGGCGTTGTGTCGGGGCCTGGTGGAAATGATGGGCGGCCAGATCTGGCTCACCAGCACGCCCGGCGAGGGCTCCGCATTTTTCTTCTCCATCAACCTGGGGAAACCCACCGAGGATCAGTTCTTCGACGATGAGGAAAGCTTCCCCATCGGGCCGCGCACGGGCAAGGTCAGTGAATACGGCGGGCGCGTGTTGGTGGTGGACGACAACCCCACCAATCGCAAGGTGGCGCTCAGTTTCCTGAAGATCGGCGGCTATCGCGGCGAGTACGCCGGCAGCGGTAAGGAAGCCCTGGACTGGTTGGAGGGGCACACGTGCGACCTGGTCCTCATGGATATTCAAATGCCGGTTATGGACGGTTTCGAGGCCACCAGGAAGATCAGGGAAACCAATGAGGATATCCCGGTAATCGCCATGACGGCCAATGTGTTCCGTCGCCACAGGGAGCGCTGCCAGGCCGTGGGTATGGACGATTTCCTGGCCAAACCCATCCGTCGACGCCGTTTTCTGGAGATGGTGGCCAAATGGATCGGGCCCCCCGATGCCGAGAAACTGAGCAAGCTGCCCAAGCTCAAGGAACCGGAGGTGCAGACGGAACACAAGGTGTTCCAAGTCGGCGCAACGCCCATCGACGTGCAGCGCGCCATTGAAGAGTTCGAGGATGACCGGGAACTGGTGCGCCGGGTGCTCGCCGAATTCTGCGACGGCCTGAATGAACGCCTGAATATCATCGAGCACGCCCTGGTCGATTGCGATTACGAAACATTGAGCGCGGAAGCCCACAGCCTGAAGGGCGGCTGCGCCAATATCTGTGCGGAACCCATGGCGCAAATTGCCGCTGAATTGGAGGATTGTGCCAAAGAAAGCAAAACCGATGCATTGCCGGCCCTGGTGTCGGGGTTGTCCCGCGAATCCGGGCGCCTGGTGGAGTACCTACGCTTCTACTGGAATCAGGGTTAGATGATACGGAGAGCTGTATGAAGGTATTGGTCATAGAAGACGAGTTCATCTCACGTGTGAAATTACAAAAGATCCTCAGTCGGTATGGAGAGTGCCATATCGCCGTCAACGGTGAGGAGATGATGGCGGCATTCGTCCAGGCCCACGAGGAAAACGAACCCTACGACCTGCTGACGGTGGATATTCGCCTGCCGGACATCACCGGCCAGGAGATCGTTCGCCGCATCAGGGATTGGGAAAAAAGCCATCATGTTGTCGATGAGGACAAGGAAGTCAAGATACTGATGGTGACCGCCATGAGCGACGGTAAGAACATTATGGCGTCCTTCAAGGAAGGCTGCGAGGGCTATGTGGTCAAACCGTTCGACTTCAACAAGATTGCGGACGCTTTAGCGAGAATGGGCATACATCCGCCCTATCGATAGACAAATCCCGACTTAATTTAATACTGGCAAATAAAAGTAAATCCCGTCAAAATAATGGCAAGGTAATATCAACGCATGATCGATAACGATAACAACGAGAACCTGGAAATCATACGCGATTTTGTCGCCGAGGCCTGTGACATCCTGGATGCTCTGGAGCCCAGCCTGATGCAATTGGAGAAAACCATTTCGTCGGGCACCATTGAACGGGACTTGTTTCACGAGATTTTCCGGGCCTTCCACTCCATCAAGGGCGCCGCCGGGTTTCTGGAATTCGAATCGATCAGCAAGTTGACCCACCAGGCGGAATCGCTGCTGGATCTATTCCGCAAGGGCAAGGCGGAAATCGAACAGCGGCACATCGATCTCTTCTACCAGGCCACGGACATGCTGGTGAAGCTGATCGGTCTGGTAGACAATCAACTGACGGACACCGGCATGGAAGTCGAAGTGGGTCAGTTGGCCGGTTTGATGATCGCCTCCTTCCCCTCGGAATCCGACTCCGACGCCGATGAGCCGACGACCGGCCCCGCCGAGGATGCTCCGGGCAGTTTGGCCGGGGTGGTGAACCGGCTGGCTTCCATCAACAGCTTGCTATGGGGCATCGAGCGTGTGGAGCACGAGGGCAGGCGGAAAGACACCCTGGCCGAGGCTCGCACCAGGTTGTTGGTCGTTCGCAATGAGTTGGACCAAAACGGCTTGCCGGAACCCCTGGAAGTTGCGGAAAAGCTGATCGAACAACTGGACATCATCACCACCAAGGGCGGGATAGACCGTAACCTGATCGGTATCTTCCAGCACGTGGTCGACGGCTTGGGTCGCATGCTGGAAGCCCACCAGGCCGGCAAGCCCTCCGACCAGGGTTTCCTGCTGGCCGCCGTTTTGGAAGAGCTGGCCGAGATCACCGGCGACGAGGGGCTTCCCGGCGAGAGCGAAATGCTGCTGGGCCGCACCCTGGTCAATCTGGGCGTGATCACCGGCGATAACCTGGAAGCCGCGCTGGCGGTACAGGAGAAGCCGCTGGGCGAAATTCTCCTGGAGATGAAGGCCCTCGACCAGGACCAGTTGGCGCTGGGTTTGAAAATCCAGAACCAGCGCAAGAAAGCGGTCAAAGCTCAGCCCAAATCCGGCGATCTGGGGCAGACCATTCGCGTGGATATCAACAAGTTGGAGTTGATGGGCAACCTGGTCGGCGAGTTGGTGATTGCCGAGAACATGGTAACCCATCACGAGAGCGTGGCGGGCGAGGAGTTCGAGAGTTTCCACAAGGCTGCCCAGGTGTTGAACCGTATATCCCGCGAGATTCAGGATCTAGTAATGAGCCTGCGCATGGTACCGGTTATGGGCACCTTCCAGAAACTCACCCGGGTGATTCGCGATGTCTCCCAGAAGCTGGAAAAAAAGGTCGAGGTGGAACAGCGCGGGCAGAATACCGAGATCGACAAGAATGTGATCGAGAATTTATCCAGCCCCCTCGTACATATTGTTCGCAATGCGGTGGACCACGGTTTGGAGACTATCGAAGAGCGCCTGGCCGCGGGCAAACCCGAAACCGGTCATGTGATTCTCGATGCGTCCCAGGAAGGCGGCGAGATCCTGATTCGCGTGACCGACGACGGCAAGGGCATCGACAAGGAACGCGTGCTGCAAAAAGCGACGGAGAAGGGCCTGATCTCGCCGGGCCAGGTCTTCAACAATGACGAGGATATCTTCGACCTGATCTTCCAACCGGGTTTTTCCACTGCGGCGCAGGTGACGGAGGTTTCCGGTCGCGGCGTGGGTATGGACGTGGTGCGCAAGAACATCCAGGATTTGCAGGGCTCCATCGGCATCAGCAGTAAGCCGGGTAAGGGCAGCACCTTTACCCTGCGCATTCCGCTGACGCTCTCCATCATCGAGGGCATGTTGGTGCGGGTGGGCAATGCGGTCTTGACGGTGCCGCTCCTCAGTATTCGCGAATCTTTTGTGGTCAAGGATCACGTCATCACCACCAACCTGGACGGCGAGGAAACCATCTTGATCCGCGACTCGCTGCTACCCATCGTCCGGCTGTCCGAGTTCTTCGGCTGGCGCGCGGAACATACCGAATTGAAAGACGGCATTCTGATCATCGTGGAGTACGGCCGCCAGGCGCGGTGTATCTTTGTGGATGAGATCATCGGGCAACGTCAAGCGGTGATCAAAAAAGTGTCCAATTTCTTCGGCGACCTGCGCGGGGTCAGCGGGTTCTCCATCTTGAGCAACGGGGACATCGCGCTTGTGATGGATGTTACCCAGCTGGTTCGCTTTACTTAATCCTCCTCTGACGGGACAAACCGTCGGTGCTCATGGCATAATCGGAATATCTCGAGCGGAGGATGAAGCATGTGTCGTTTCGTGTTGTATTTGGGACCTGAAATTCTGATGAGCACATTGGTCACCTTGCCGCGCAACAGTATCGTTCACCAGAGTTTCCATGCCGAAATGCGCAGTGAGCCGTTGAACGGCGACGGCTTCGGACTGGCCTGGTATGCGTCGAATATTACCCCGCGGCCGGCTTTGTTCAAATCGGTTTCGCCGGCCTGGAGCAATATGAATCTTCGCAGTCTGGCCCGCGTCACGCATTCCTCATGCATCCTGGCTCATGTGCGCGCGGCCACGCCGGGCCTGACGGTTTTCAGGGAGAACTGCCATCCCTTCTCCTACGGGCCGTTTTCCTTCATGCACAACGGTTCCATCGGCGGATTCCCGCGGATCAAGCGGGAGATTCAAAATCATTTGTCGGACGAGAGTTTCAAGGTAATTCTCGGCAGCACCGATTCGGAGCATTTATTTGCCCTGGCTTTGGATTGCCTGACCCCGGAGGGTGTCGATCCCCCCGCCCGTAGGCTTGCCGACGCCCTGGCCGGCGCCATTCGCATTGTCGAAATGTTGAGACATAACGCGGGCGAGACCGAAATCTCCTATCTGAACCTGGTGCTGACCGACGGGACCAGCGCGGCGGCTACCAGGTATGTCAGCGATCCTCTCGACAACACGGCGGCAAGTTTGTTCTCGCATACCGGTCGTCAATACGTGTGCGAGGACGGCGTGTGCAAGATGGTCGCGGCCGATCTGGAGGACGGCGCGGTCCTGGTAGCGTCCGAACCCCTGAGCGATGACGAGGGCTGGGACCTGGTGCCTCCCAACCACATTGTCCTGGTTCACCCCGATCGAACCATCTCCTGGGAACCCCTGGATCTTGACTTCAGTTGATTCCGGGCGGGGTTCGGCCCCTGTGCTATAATGCTCCAAATCATCGGCGGCCGGTAGGTTACGACATGTATATAAGTAAGGCAGTGATCCATAACATCAGAAGCCTACAGCGGTTCGATTGGCAACTGGAGCCCGGGGAAGAGCTTGGCTGGCACGTTATTCTGGGAGACAACGGAGTAGGGAAAACCACTTTTCTGGAAGCCGTCGCCCTGGCCATGGTGGGTGAGCATAATACGCCGGATCTTCAACCGGATTGGGCCCGCTGGTTGCGCGTGGGCGAAAATCAGGGATCTATTCGAGTGGAAACGGCCTATCCCTTCCTGCCTCCGGAGCAACAGCCGAAACACATTCATTACGAATTGGCGCTACGGCGATCCGCCGAGGGCGTTTCATTGAACGGAACCAGCTACCCGCCCGAGCAGTCGCCGCGCGACTATATCTATGCTACGCCGTTTGCCTCCTCGTTCGGGCCCTTTCGAAGGTTCAGCGGGGGCAGCGCGCGCATGGGAAAGATCTCACTGGTCAATCCGCTCTTCCGGCACCTTTCCCTTTTCGACGGCGGGGTTGCCTTTACCGATACCATCGACTGGTTGGAGGAATTGCCGCAACTGAAGTACCAGGGCTATGAGGAAGGAAAGCTGGTAGATTATTTCAGCGGCATCATCAACGGCACCGGCCTGTTGCCCGAAGGAGTCCAACTGGCGCGCATTGACGAGGAAGGGGTCTTTTTCGCAGACAACGGTCGGCCGGTCACCCTGACGCAACTCAGCGCGGGTCCGGCTTCCCTGCTGGCAATGCTTTTCGAGATCGTTCGCCAACTGGCCGGCGCCTTCGGGCCTGAGAATGTTTTCAGCGTTCACGAGGGGCGAACCCTGGTTGCCTTGCCCGGCGTGGTGCTGATCGACCATATCGAGGCCAATCTCCCGCCTTCACGTCAACAGACCATCGGACCCTGGCTTTGCAGTCGTTTCCCCAACATCCAATTCATCGTTACCACTTACAGCCAACTGGTATGCAAGGCTGCCGCGAGGGGATCGGTGTGGCGCATCCCCAACCCAAGCGAGAACCGCCCGCCCCACCGTCTGACCGGCGAGGTATTGACGCGTCTGCTGGAAGGTTGAGGAGCCGGCCTGGACAGATCGGCCCCTGTAATCTTCAGGCGGGAACCGCGTCCGTGTCGGTTACCGATACCGTATCTTCCGCCGTGCGCCGCAACAACAGCGCGGGTAAAAGCGTGGCGTCGGTGATCAATGCGCTGGACAGAACGATCGCCGTCATGATGCCGAAGTTGATATTGGGCACGAAAGACGAAAACGCAAAGGTCGAGAAACCGACGACCAGCACCAGGGTCGTGACGAACAGGGCCGGTCCCGTATGCGTGATCACATGAGCCACCGCCAATTCTCGCGAAGCCCCCTGGCGGCGCCAAAGGAGGTAGTTGCTCAGGAAGTGGATGGTGTCATCCACCGCAATACCCAGACAGGTAGAAGTCACCAGAACGGTGCCTATATCCAGGGGCTTGTTGAGCAGGGTCATCAAAGCTCCGCCGAAAACCAGCGGCACCGTGTTGGGGATCATGGAGAGCAGGCCGATTTTCCAGTCGCGAAACACCAACAGCATCAAAAAGGAGACCAGCACCAGGGCGAGGCTGATGGACGTCACGAAAGCGTCCACCACATACGGGTTCATCTGGTGGTACAGCGGCATCTTGCCGGTGACCCAGGCGGTCAGCCCCATTTCTTCAGCTTTTTTCTCCAGTTGGTCCATGAAGATGAGGCTTTCCTTGCTGTCGTGCAGGTCGCACATGGCGGTCAGGCGAATATAGCGCTCGTCCAGGGAGATCCGGTTGGTGATGTCCATGCCCTGCGGCAGACTCATGGTGTACAGGAAGATTTCCTCAGCGATCAGGTTGCCCTGGTCTTCACCGGGAATGATGTAATGTTCCTGCTTGTCGCCGTTCAGGGAGCGATTCACCTGTTTGACGATATCGGTAATCGCGATGGTTTTGGTAATGTGTTCCTGCTCGCCCACCCAGGATTGAAAGGCGTCAACCCGATGAAGCCAGGCGGAGTCTTTGGCGCCGCCTTCCACGCCGCTGTCCAACACCAGTTCGATACCCAACATGCCGCCGACTTCCTTCTCGGCGAATTCATTGGCGACACGGGTGGGCACGTCCTCTGCAAAGTATTTGAACGGGTTGGCGTTGACCTCGTTGCTCACGGCAATATATGCGGCGGAAACCACCAGAACGGCGAACAAAGCAATCACCGGCATGCGATAGGTTGCCAGCCAACCGGTGTAACGCACGGCCAGGGGATGCGCGTGATTGTAATTGGACTGAGTATCGGATTTCTTCACCTCGATGGGCAGGTAGGCCATCATAGGAGCCAGCAGGAAAATGGTGATCAGCCAGGCGATAAAGGTGCCGGTGCCGGCCAACAGACCCATGGTAACGATGGGAATCAGTTTGGCAGAGAGAAAACTGAAGAAGCCGATCGAGGTAGATACCGAGGTAAGCAGCGTGGGCTTCAGGTTCTTGATCAGCGTTTTGCGAGCGGCTTCCTTGCGCTCGATACCGGCCCGGCGGAACTGGAAGAAGGTGACCAGGATGTGCACCGCATCGGCCACGCTGATGGCAATCAGGATGTGGGGCACCACGGAGGTCAGGTTATTGAAGGGAATACCGGTCCAACCGGCAAAACCCATGGTCATGGTGATGCTGCAAAAGATGACCATGGTGGGCAGTAACATGCCGGACAAACGGCGGAAGCAGATGAAGAGGAAAGTCAGAAGGGCCGCGAACAATATGGGCACCATCACCGTTAAATCGGCCTGGGTGACTTCTTTGAAGGTATGCGTGACGGGAGCGCCGCCGGTGATGTGGAAGATATGGTCGCCCCGGCCCTCGAACTTTTTGACGACCTCGCGAGAACCTTCAACCACGGTCTCGAAATCCGGGGTGCCGCCGATGGCCGGCTTCAGTTCGGCATAAATCACGGCGGTACGCGCATCGGGGCTCAGCAGATAGCCGGGGATGATCTCGTGTTCGGTCGCCACCTTCTTGCGTGCGGCCAACAATTCCTCGTCCCACTCCAGGTCCGCGTCCAGCAGGGGTTCCACGATCAGGTCGTCCCCTTCGGCGTGGGTCCAGTTGTAATTGGCAAGGGAATCGACGCGGATGATTTCGGGGACCAGCCACATGGCCTCCGTGAGTTCCTGGACCAGGGTCACCGATTCCTTGTCGAAGATCCCGGAGGGGCTGTGCACAATCACGGCCACGTTTTCATCGTTGCCGAAGCGCCGCTCGAAGGCATCGAACTTCTTCAGCAGGCTGTCCGACTCCCGGAACCAGATGCGATAGGAAAAGTCGGCTTGAACATACTGGATGCCGGGGATCAAGATACCCATCAGGACAAAGGCAAAAGCAAAAGAAATCAAAGGGCGGTTGACCAGGAAGTGGGCGAACCGGCGCGAAAGGCTGTTCCGATCGTATGGGCTCATAGGCTCATCTCCTTTGGATCTCCTCCGAGGATATCAGAAAAAACGACTCAGGTTTACAAAGACCTGATTGGCCTCGTCCAGGAATTCCAGCCCCACCGGCTGCACATCCTTGGGCGGCGCATCGATCCAACGGACACCGGCGCGCACCTGCCAGGTGTCTGTAAGGCGCTGTTGGTAATCCAGGTTGAAAAGGATTTCCTGATCGCGCTCTGTATCGGTAATCAGGGTGATCAGCAACTCGCGGCTCATGACGTCGTTGAATGCGTAGCGCATGCCGAACAACAAGTCGCGTTGAAAGGGGCTCAGTCCGGCGCGTTCCGCTTCCGTCGTGTTCAGAATGGCCTGGCCTTCGAGCAGCAGGGTTGCGTCGCCGCCGGAACGGGTCGTCCAACCGTAATCGATCCCGAAAGCCGCCTGGGTGTGATCGATTTGATCGATGGGGAAGGGCCCGGTTTGATCCTGGAAATCCTTGTGAGCCGCTTCCAGCTTCAGCACCCAATCACCCAGGATATGCAGCCAGGTGATACCGAGATTCTCCACGCGCAGGTAGACGGGCGTAATCGTGGCGTTGACCTCATCAGCCAGGAAACGCGGCTGTTGCCGATCCAGGTGGTCCAGGTAGAACACGCTGATATCGGCGTCGCCGATGGTTTGGTTGAAGCGAAGGCCCCATTGGTTGCCGTAGCTGTCGTCAGCCTGTTCGCCGTCGTCTTCCAACCAAATGGGGTCCGTGATGGTAAAACCGGTCGGCGCGAAGCTGAGTCGTGAACTTGGTCCCGGCAGGTTGGGTTCCTCATAGCGTGGCAGGTAGTACAGGGTCAAACCGCCCTGGCCCAGTCGACGGCGCACCGACAGCATCAACTCGCCCAGCTTTTCAGGGTTCTCGATATTGCTGTCCAGGTTGCGGCTGTTGATGATGTCGGCGGGATGGAACGCCTCGGTGGCCGTCCAGTTCAGCATTTGGAAACCCAGGCGCAGTTCCCAGCCGCTTTTGCGGTAGCCCAGGTAGGCTTCTTCCAAAGCGGCCAGGTCGCGGGTATCGTCCTCATGATCGGTGCGGGCGAAACCGCGAAGGTTGATGCGCCAGGGACCTTTTTTGTAGCGGGCTTCCAAGCGGGAGAACAAGCCGAGCGCCTGGTCCACCGTGGCGTCGATATCGTCATCCGTGAACAGCCTGGTTTCCACGGTGATCTCGCCCTTGCTCTTCCATTCACCGGCTGACGCGGGCAGGGCGCAGAGTAATGCACATAGGAGGCATTTCATTGATAGACCCCGTGCCGTTTAATCGATAAGGCTGTCCGAGGAAAAGTGCTCGCTGTCGAACTCGCGGCCCAACTCGCGTTTGGAAAACACCAGCGTAGACTTCTTCCTGGTTTGTACGTTGTCCATTAAGATGTGGCCCACGCGAAACCATTTGCCGTAGGGCTTGTAGTCGGTGAAGGTGGCGATCTTCAGAAGCTCGCCTTTACGGTCGAAGTATTCAATGCGCAGGGGCTGCATGTACTCTTGATCGAAGAAGGCAATCTCTTTGCTGTAACCGCTCTTCCGGCTGACGGGGATTCGTTCCAGGACCCACGCCTTGCGGCCGTCCATTTCTTTTTCTTCCAGGAATTTGTGCTTGTATTCCTCTACTTCCTGGCTGCCCAGGTCCTCGTAGGAGAATTCGGAGCCCATGAAAGCGCCGGATTTACCGCGGGAGGAGATACGCTTGACGCGTTTCAAGGAGGGCAGGTACAACCACTGGTCGTCGTCGCCGTCCTTGCGGGACCAGGTCAGCAGGCGGGTGCCCTTGACATCGGCGGGCCAGAGGAAGGAAGCGATGGAGCGGTCGCCGTCATTCTTTTGTTCGCGGGCTTCGTTGATCATCTTGCGAACGGTTTTGTCGCCGTGCGCGTTGATCAGGGTCATTTCCAGTTCGGCGTATTCACTGACGAAGCCGTTGTTGAATTCATCCAGCAGCCTGGCGATGCGAAGGCCTTCCTCCTCGGGGGTTTGGGCGAAGGCAAAGACAAAGGTAGTAAGCAATAGAAAAGCAGCGGGTTTCATGCGGACACCTCATGCGGTCGATGATTCCTTCGGTAGCGGCAATTTGTCGAAGCGAAGGGCTCACATCGCCTTAAGCTAGTGAGCACTCACCTGGAGGTCAAGCGCTTTTCTGCTTTTTTTCACATTTCAACGGCGCCGGTCCGAAGGTTAACTCTCGGCGGAAAGGGCAGCATAAACCGTCCCCACCTAAGTAATGACTTGTTTTTCGAACTTACTTGTCCGGCGCGAACAGACCCGAGCCATACCGATAAGCGGGCTTTTTCAGAACTCGATTGTCTTTGGTTCCTGCTTGACGCAATCCATGCCCGCGCCTGTTCACCGCTACCTATTCCAACCGGTAGCGGTTGACCGTGATCAGGTCTTCTTCATTGCTGCCTACGCTGTACAGGTGGCTTTCGGTTCCGGTCAGGAAGTCTGCCGGACCGTTGTAGGTCAGCATTTTCAAGTGGCTTCCGTTGCGGTCGAACAAGTCCAGTCGGCCCTGGTTTTTGATGCCGTTGTAGTTGGCCAGGACCGCGAAACCACCGCCCAGCGGGGTAATGGCGTGGATGACCGGCAGAGCCGGCGGGGTTTCGGCTTGCGCTGCCGCTCTTTCGAAGACCTTGCGGGGCATCTGGTTGAAGAGGTACGGGTCCGCCGTCAGCCTGTTCCAGATGTTCTCGAAGGCCGACAGCTTGAGGGCTTCTGTCAGGGCTTTCGGCTTCAGGTCCCGGGTGATGCGTTCCCGCGTTGTTCCGTCCGCGTCGGCCAGGATGAGTTGATAGCGGTTGGTGCGCGCGTAGACCAGCGTGTTGTCGTCCAGGGAACACATGACCGGCATGCCGGCGCCGATCAGTTCGAATTCATTTTTCAGGAAGGTGACCCAGAAACCCGGTTGCGAGGACTTGGTCCAATCCAGCGGCTCTACCTGGATACGGATCAGGTTCGATACCGGTTTGGTCTCTCGATCGAAGATGGACAGGTCGTAGACGGGTTTCCCCGCGTGGGAACGGGCACTAAGGAAGGCGGTACGTTGCTCACGCAGCACCGCCGGATGATAGACGGCGACCGAGGTTGCATCCAGCCTGGCGGTGCGCACCAATTCGCCCTTGGGGTTGAAAACCGTCAGGCGTTTCAGGCTGGGGTCGAAGACGGCCAGGTCGCCGGCCGGGGTTCGCGTGATGACCTTGGGCTCCTCGAACTCGCCCGGGCCCTTGCCGCGTTGTCCGAAAGCGCGTTTTTCCACAAGATCGGGGGTGAAGACGCGGACCCGGTACGAAGCCGGGTCCATTACAAACATGTTGCCCCCGTCATCCACGGCCACGCTTGTGCCCGCGCCCAGGACAAGGTTTTCATCGCCGATCACGCCGTCCGGGGTGGGTGCGGCGCCATCGACGCCGAGCAAGATAGTCAGCCATAACAAAAGCATGTCGTTGGTCTCCTATGCCAGTAAACGATAGACGCCTCGTCCGCGCACTCGTGCAAAGACGGCGAAGCACAAAGCCGCATCGATCAGCAGCAGCACGGCCAGGCGAAGCGGGTAAGCGTTCGATACATCAGCGGGATTATAGCTGAAGGTTGGGAATTCGGCCAGATCCCTGGTCTCAATCAGTTCACCCGCAAAGGCCTTGCGGCGGAAGTGAGAGCGCCACTCGGTGCTGAAATCGCTCAGAGCTTGCGCGTAGCCCTGGTATTGCCGGGGCGCGCTGCCCGCCAGTTCTTCCAGCGAGGCCGCGGTCAGTGCCGAGGGGGAGAGGAAGGAAAGTACATCCTCCAGGTTCTGTTGTTTTTGTTGCCGCTCGGTAAACAAGTCCAGCGTGGGTTTGACCGCGCCCTCGGCTTCCAGGCCCACGCTCAGGCTTTTGCGGTAATAGTCGAAGAATCTTTGGTGAGCTTCGTTTGGGGTCGTCTCCTCGCGGTTCAGTTCGGGATGGTCATGGTAGAAGCGCGCCATGATTTTTTGTGCGCGTCGGTCCGCGTCCTTACCGGCGGCGCGCACGGCGTTGACCATTTCGATACGTGAGGGCATGGGAAACAACCGATCGGACAGCGTGCTGACAGCCGCAGGCAGGAAGATGGTCACCACCACCCAAATAGAAGCCAGGGCCATGGCGTTGGCCGCCGAGGAACGGAAGATCAGGTTGGCGCCCAAAGCGGCCAGGAACCAGAACAGGCTGTAAGCGGCAATCAACGTACTCAGCCACAGCATGGCGGGCAGGTTTGCCAAAAGGTTGACGCCGGCGAGCATCAGCGCGCCGAGAGTGAAGACCAGTGCCGCACCGGTGAGCACGGCGAAACGCGGCAGGGTTTTCAAAGCCAGGATGCCGAAAGGGCTGCCGCTTTGCGCCAGGAGCAGGGAAAGCGTACCGTTTTCCACTTCCCTGGCGATCAGGCCGTAGGAAAAGGCAATGATGAACAACGGCAGCAGAAAGACCAGCACGAAGGCGGGATCGAAGGCGCCGAAGAGGTGCGGCACCGGATTGTCGATGTCCTTACCCGCAACCGCCGGCGGTTTGAAAATGCCGACCGCGTTGACGGGCGCGTGCAGGTCGCGTTGGCCGGAGGCGAGCAGGTTCAGGTCCGATGCCGGGTAGCGAGTGAGGTTTCGGTGCCAGGTGAAATAACCGCGCGGATCATCCCACAGACTGTTGAAGGATTTTTCGCCGTTTTCCACTTGGACCAGAAGGTCGGCAGAATCCGCCTTCTTGCGCTCGGCTTCGGCCAGGGCTTCCTGGACACGGACTTCTTCCTCGTTGACTACCCCGCGTTGGTGCTGGGCCGAGAACGCCAATAACACGGCCAGGGTGAGCAGCGCGGCGCGAAAAGCAACGCCTCGGGTGAGCATCTTCAGTTCAAGGGCGATGAGTTTTGTATTCATGCGCGGCTCCATTGCAGATCACGAGGCAGTCGTCCGAACAGCAGGCCTGCGCTGATCGCAAACCAAACGGCCAGGATGCCCAGGTCGGGGAGAGATTGCGCCAAAACCGTTTCGGCTTTGCGGGGGACGTGCTCGAACGGGGGAATTTTTGCCCAGGTATCGACAGCGGCCTGATAGCCCCAGTCGCCGGTTTTGGAGTTCAGCATCATATCGTCGTTCAGAATCTTGACGAACTGACGCCGGTAACGCTCGGCTTCCTCGTTGAAATATTGATGGGCGAGGGTATCCGTGCGGGCCAGACCCATGGAGAGGAAACGTGCGGGGATCAGCGGCCAGAAGACGGAAAACCCACGGAAAACGTTGTTCTGGCGCAGATGATTGGCGTAGAGATCTTCGTAATGTTGGTCGAAGACGCGATCGGCGATTTCCTCGCCGGTCTGCATGCGCACGGCATCGTAATTCACCGGCAGGTCTTCCAGACTCTCCGCGCCGTAACGGGCCAGAGTGTCCTGTTTCAGAGTTGCCATTTGTTCGGAAACATCCTTTCTGCTCGCGTCTTTCATGGTCGATTTGAAGGCTTCCCGATCCGGGGTGGGATGGAGGTATTCAGCCGTATTGGCCGCCAACCGGGGTAAAGCCAGGGAGCCGAGCATCCAAACGCTCAGCAGAACCAACAGGGCCGTGGAGGCTTTGCTGGTATACGCGCTGACCAGCATGGTCACATTGACGATACTGCCCAGGTAAAGCAGGTAACCCAGGGCAGAGACGCCCCACAGCACGGGCTCCACGCCCTTGCCGGCGGCCAGAACCGGCGCGGGCCCCATGGCGGCGATCAGACAGACCACGGGCAGAATCCAGGCAGCCGTCCATTTGCCCAACAGCCAGGACCGTGAGGAAACGCCCGTCACCGCCACCTGGCGCAGCATGCCGTGTTCCCGCTCCCGGGCAATGCTGCCGAAGTGCATCAGGATGATGACCAGCGGAGCGAGCCAGGTGAGAAAGAAGGCAGGGGTCAGGTTGCCGAACCGGGCCAGGGAGGTGCGGTCGCGCACGGGTTGGAAGTCGGCGTCGTTTTTGTTGTGGGCCTCGGCGAAGACCGAAAGGCCGGTGTAGGGCAGCACGCCGGGATCGAACAGCGAGGCCGCGTTGGGCTCCTTGAAGACATGGATGCCGTAGTGGGCGGCGCTGTGCGGGTTCTTGGCTTCCTGGTCCAGCCAGTGAGCGCGGGCCTGCCGGTTGCCTTCAACGGCAGCGTTCATATCGGCCCGAAAATCCAGGTAGCCGATGACGGCGGTCGATGCGGCCAGCAGCACCAGCAGTGCGGCGGCCAGACGAAAACGACCGTCGCGGGCCGCTTGTTTCCATTCCTTACGGATTACGGTTGCAATCATGCGGCCTCCCTCAATCGTGCATGTGGTCCAGGTAGACGGTTTCCAGGTCCGAGGCGCTGATGCCTTCGGTGGCCAGGTCCGCTACCAGCGAGCCATGTTTCATAATGCCCACACGAGTACCGGTTTCGCGGGCTCGGAAGAGGTCGTGGGTGGCCATCAGCACGGTGACGCCCCGCTCCTTCAACCGCATCAAGCCGGCGGACAGTTCGCCCGCCGCCTTGGGGTCCAAGCCCGAGGTCGGTTCATCCAGCAGCATGACCTTGGCATCCCTGGCCAGAGCCGTGGCGACGGCCACCTTCTGGCGCATGCCTTTGGAGTAACCGGAGACCGGTTTGTCGGCGAAGTCCGGTTTCAGGCCCGCACCTTCCAGCAGGTCCAGATAGTCCTTTCGGGAGCGGGACACGCCGGCCAGTTCGCTGAAATAGGCCAGGTTCTCCAGGCCGGTCAGGTTCTCGTAAAGGGAGACCCGTTCGGGAATGTAGGCGGTCACACGGCGGGTTTCACGCGGATTGTCCGCCACCTTTTTGCCGTCGATGCGGGCCTCGCCGCCGCTGGGCCGGATGAAGTCCAGAAAGAGATTGATGGTAGTGGTTTTACCCGCGCCGTTGGCGCCCAGCAGGCAGAAGATCTCGCCGACTCCGATCTCCAGGTCAAGCGGTTTGAGCGCGGTATGATCGCCGTAGGATTTGGTCAGGCCTATCGCTTGCAGCATGTCGCCTCCTTAAAAATCGAAGCCCAGGGTGAGCAGGAAATGGGCGGGCAGGCCCGGTGTGGCGTTGTAGGGGACGTTGGAGCCGAAGAGGGTGTAGTAGTCTTCATCCAGCAGGTTTTTGCCTACCAGGGTCAGGTTTCCGCCGATACCCGGTAGATCCAGACCCGCGCCCAAGTCAACCATATCATAGCCGCCGCCGGAAACGTCGTTGTCCAAGGTCACGAAGTAGTCGTCGTACTTATAGTAAGCGCCCCATAGTTTCATTCGTTCGGTCACCTGGCCGCGCAGCCCCAGCGTGATCATGTTTTCGGGCACGCCGACGGGTTGATTGCCGGTGTAGTCCGTGCCGCCCACGGTGTAGGCGTTCCATTCGGCGTCGATATAGGCGTAGGAGAAGTGGGCCTGCCAATCAGGGCTCAGCTTGAAGGTTGTGTCCAATTCCAGGCCGCTGCTTTCGAACTCGTCCGCCGTGGATGCCCTGGGCGGGCCGAAGCCGTTGGGATTGGAGACAAACACCAGGCGATCCTTCTGCACCATGTTGTAGACGGAGAGGCTGTAGACAAAACGGTCACCGCGACCTTTGAAACCCAGTTCGGTGCTGCTGACGGTAGAAGGCTTCACGTCGTCGCCGCGCTCATAGAGACCCGGGTCCCACTGCCAGACCGCGCCGAAGTTGGAATTGAAACCCTCGCCGTAGGTCACATAGGCGCTGAAGGCATCGCTGAAGTGATGGTGAATCGCTGCCTTGGGGCTGAGATGTTCTTCTTTATCGGTAATGAGAGGGTTCTCGTCGATGACGCCGTCGAAATCTACATCGCTGTCGATTTGGGCATCGCGTTCAAAGACATCGTAGCGGAGGCCCAGCGTGACCGTTGTGTTTTCGCCCACCTGCCACTCGTCCTGGAAGTACAGCGCCGTGAAATCGTTGGTGCTGTCGCCGCGATAGGTCTCGTTGCGGTCTACCCAGAAGGGATGGTCGCGGTTGAGGATTTCGCCGGTGGTGTAGTCGATATTGATTTCGTAGAAGTAGAATTCGAAGGTATCGAAGTTAAAACCGTTCTGGCCGGTCCACCAGTCTGTTTCTTTCAGTTCGACGCGCTCCAGGTTGATGCCGGCGGTGAGGGTGTGCTGCTCACTCCGCCAGGTGAGGCGCGGCTCGAAGAAAAGTACATCCGTGTCGCGGTCGTTCTCGAACCCGTTGACCCGCAAGATGTTGTTTTCGGGATCGAAGCCGAAAGGATCGAAGAAGTTCAATACGTTGTTGTCAGCGATATTGCGATAGTGCAGCGTGGTTTCCAACTCCAGGTTGTCGCCGAAGGTCACGTTGTGGCGCAGGGCGGCGAGGAAGGTAGAACGGTCGTACTCGTTGGGCTCGTAGCCGATGAAACCGGTGCGTCCGCCGGCCGTTTCCAAAACCTGCCCGTCGGAGCCCAATGGGATTTGTCCGCCGGCGCCCTGGGTGTTCTGGTAGTAGTTGGCGTAAGCGGTCAGGCGCGAGGAGGGCGAAAGCACGATTTCGTCCTTAATCAGGATGTTGGCGGACTCGCGTTCGGTGTTGTCGCGCCAACCGTCGCCCTGTTCGAAGTAGGCGTCTACCAACAGGCTATGGGTTTCGCCGGCGGGAATGCTCGCGCTGAGATGCGGTCGCACATAACCGTAGCTGCCGCCTTGCAGGTCCAGTGAAATCTCCTGTTGCCCGGAGGGTTCCCGGGTGATGTAGTTGATGGCGCCGGAGAGCGCGCCGCGACCGTACAAGGCGGAGACGGGACCGTTGATGACTTCCACCCGTTCGACCGCGCCGATGGGGATTTCAGAAAGCAGCACTTCTTCATGGGCGGAAACAAAGGGAATGCCGTCCAACAAAGCCAGGAAGGTGTCGTTGCCATGAACCCCGGTCAAACCCCGGATATTCACCACCATATCGCCCGCGCCGGCGCCCTGGCGTCTGAAGAACACGCCGGGCACGCCCACCAGTTCCTCACCGGCGACAATGGCGGCTTTTTCCTTCAGTAATTGTTGGTCAACAACCGTGGCGCTGACCGGCAGGTCTTCCAGCTTCCGTTCCTCGCGGGTGGCGGTAACCACCATGACTTCCGCCAACTCGGCGGCATCCCCTTCCGCCTCGGTTTCAGCGGGTTCGGTTAAGGCAAGGACGGGCCATGCAAGTAAGAAAAGCGGCATCCAGTAGATTTTCAAAGTAACCTCCAAGAGCATCTGCCTCACGCGTGAGGCATTGGAAAATAGTTCAGTTCTTCTTCCGTCAAGGGTTCCCGGCGCCAGCCCATTTGCACGGGCAGGTCGAAGACACGGGAACCGCCGACAGCAGGAAAAGCGGCGGGCATGTTGGGGATGAGACCGGGAATGATCGCGCGAACCACCTTGTAACCGGTCAGGGCCACGTCGGGTGAAGTGATGTCGGCATAGAGAATTTCAAAACCCGTGGACTCGATGGGATCGCGGTAGGTTTGCAGGCGATCCTCGGCCAGGACGGGCAGATCGGCAAAGGTTCGGGTTTCCGGCGTGTCCACAATGGGGCGAACGCGCTCGATCGCCCGAGGGTCCAGGAAGAACTGCTGTTGCAGCATCAGGTCGTCCAGGTCGCGGAAATCATCACGGTAGACATCCATATAACGGCGGTCGGCGCTCCAGGGACGATAGGTGGTGTTCAGTAGGCCCCACTCTTCGGTAGAGCGGCGCAGGGTGCTGTCGGGTTGGTTTAGGTCGCGACTGCCTTCCTGGAGGGTCAACGCCTCGGTCAGAGCTTTACGAGCGGCGGTTTCCGGGTCGGGCCGGCAGCCGAAGCCGATGTTCAGGAATTGGTGAAGCGTGTTCTCCACCACGGCGACCATCACCGGGATGTTGAAGGGGTTGTCCAGGTGAATATAACGCACGCGTTGGTGTTCGCGCTCGGGTACGCCCCGCCACAATGCCGCCAGAGCCGGTGTGGGTTTGACGGACGGCAGGGGATGGGCGTTCAGCCACCATGCCATGGTGATATCGCGCTCCACCAGTTCCCGCACCGCGCCGACCAGCGCCCGTTCCAGGTTCTCGCCGGCCGCCATGCCCGGCGTATAGAGGTAGTTGGTGATCGGCTGTTTCAGGTCGCCGCCCATCCAGTTGGCGTAGACCAGCGGCAGCGGTAAGAGGCAAGGTTCGTCACGGGTTAGCGAGCGGCCTTCCACCCAGTAGACCTCCAGGTCGCGGGTGAAGGGGACGAAGGGACAACCGCGTTGTGACAGCATCTTCCTGGAATGCAGAATCAGGCTTTCGGGGTCCAGGGCGCGGCGTCCGCTCGCGGTCAGGCTTTCGTAAGAGCCCTTGACCATGTGCACGCCGGGCAGGCAGTTGCCGCAGTAGCGTTCCAGCGCCTCGCCCAGGGAAGCGCCGCGTGCGGAGGCCGGATCGTTGAAGGCCGAGCCGCCGGTGAACAGGTCGTTGCCCCAGGGGTAGATGCGCGACAGGTCCGTGCAGTGCGAACGCACCGTGGTCAGCGAGGTCGGCACCGATTCGTGATGCTCCACGGCGTGTTGACTGAGGACGATGCCGGTGCGCCGGTCCACCACCATATCATAAGGCGTCGCGGGGGAAGTCAGCCAGGATTGGGGAGCCCGCGTGGGTAGCGGCAGGATGTGGTGCGGCGTTAAGGTGAGGGATTCGGGGTCCGCCTCCAGTTCGGTGCTGTAGAGGCGACAGGGGCGTTGCCTCACGGCTTGCTCGATCTGGTGGAACAAAACTGCCAGCATCCAATCCAGCGCGGCGTCATTCGGCAGGGCGGGCGCACGGGGTGCACCTTCTTCAGGCAGCAGCGGACGACGCAGTTGCGCGCCTTCCACATCGTCGCCGGAACAACGGCGGCGTCCCACCAGGTCCTCGTAGTCCGAGGTACGGCCGGGAACCACGAAGGGTCCCAGATAGCCTTTGCCCATGTCCACGTGGAACTGGGTCCAGCGGCAGCCGGCCTCGGCGCATTGACGGCCCAGGTCCACCAATCGGTAGCCGTCGATGTAGGGCGACAGGTGCAGCACCACGGTCCGTTCCGGGTGCGCGGGGGTATCGAGATCCATGTCGTCGTGATGAAGCACCGAGCCCCAAGCCCCGCAAAACCGCAACGCTCGGGCGGCCATATCGGCATCGCCGGTCAGGACGAGGTTCCACTGCTTTAGGATCGATTCATCCTCGGCTTGCTCCGACAGACATCCCTCGGCGCACAGTACATCCAGGATTTCCCGCATCCCTTTCGGATCTTCCATACCGGCTGATATTTCTTCCAGGGTACGCGTCCCGTTGCAGCGTGCCAACAAGCTGCCGATGGTTTCGGGATCGCTCTCCACCTCGTAGGCGTCGCCGCCCGGTGTCAACAGCAGGGTCTTTGATTCGCCGAGGGGACGCAGATCCACATGCCGGGCATAGGGGCAGTATCTTTCTCTTTGGGTCAGGGTGGTCATGGTTGCTCCTTCAAGCGACCGCGGGTCTGGGCGTCTACCAGGGCGGCCAGAGGTCCGCCGGCGGTCAACAGTTTTGCAGGCGGGCCTTGCTCGACCACGCGGCCGTTTTCCAGTACCACCACGCGATCGGCGCTCTCAATGGTGGACAGCCTATGGGCAATCACCAGGGTCGTCCGGTTCTGGCTCAGGCGCGCCACGGCCTGTTGCAGGGCGCGCTCGTTTTCACTGTCCAGGTTGCTGACCGCCTCGTCCATGACCAGAATGGGCGCATTGGTCAGGAAGGCGCGGGCAATGGCGATGCGTTGCCGCTGTCCGCCGCTAAGGCGCAGCCCGCGTTCACCGGCCCGGGTTTGATAACCGTCTGGCAGCGCCGCGATAAAATCGTGCGCCATGGCCAGGCGAGCGGCGCCCTCCACCTCGCGATCATCGGCGTCAGGTCGACCCAGGCGGATGTTATCGGCCAGGGACATGTCGAACAGGTAGATGTCCTGCGGCACCAGGGCAATCATGTCGCGCAATTGCTCAAGCGGGAAGGCTTTCAGACTGTAGCCGCCGATGGAGATATCGCCACGCCCGGGATCGTAGAACCGCATCAGGAGACGGGCGCAGGTGGATTTCCCGGCGCCGGAGTGACCGGCCAGGGCCACGGTCTCCCCCGGACGGATTTCCAGGGAGATGTCATCCACGGCAGAGACCGAAGCGCGATCGTATTGAAAGGTAACATCGTGGAAACGGACATGAGCATCCTTCGGTTCGGGACGCTTGCGAGCGTTGGGCGAAGTAACGGCAGGATCTCGATGAATCAGGTCGAAAACCCTGTCGGCCGCCGCGCCGATAGAGCCGAACTGCCCGGCGATTCCGCTGAGACTTGCCACCGGCCCGAAGACGGCCCCGGCCAGGATGACGGTAACCGGGTAAAGCGAGGCATCCATGACGCCCGTGGCGACAAGGTTGGCCGCGGCGGCCAGCACGGCCAGCATGCCCAGGGCGGTGAAGCCCCGCGAGACGCTGCTTTCCAATCCGGCGCGCAGACCGTAGCGCAGTTGCAGACCCACCAGTTTTTTGCCATGCTCGGCCAGGTTGCCGCGCATGCGTTCTTCAGCATTGAAAACAGCCAGTTCGCGCAAGCCCTGCACCGCGTCGACTACCTCCGCGTTGACCTCGCCCAGTTTGGCGCGCATCTCCTTGCCTTGCGCGGCGGCCCGCTTGCGCAGCAGGCCCGGCATCACGGCGACGGCGCCAAGCAGCGGTAACAATAAGACGGGCAAAAGGGGATGCATAAAGCCCAAGACGACCAGAACCGTCGCCGGAACCAGGGTACAGGTGACCACCGAGCCGACGGTATGGGCATAGAACCATTCCAGCGATTCCACATCGGCCATGGCAGCGGAGACCATATCGCCCGATCGGTTGTCCTCGATGCCGCCCGGAGCCACCCTGGCCAGTGCGGCATAGACCTTGTTGCGGATGGTGGCCAGCACGCGATAGGCCAGGTCGTGGGCCAACCAGGACTCGACCCAGGTAAAGACGGCGGCGGCGATCACCAACCCGCCCAGCAGCCACAGCATGGGAGAGATTGCGGCTGTATCCGCGCCCACGGCTACCTTGCCCACGATCCAGGCGCCCGCGCCCGCGCTCGCGATGCCCGCGCCCAGGTTGGCGATGCCGGCCAGGACGGTGAACACAAACACGGGTTTGTGGTCTTTCAGCATGCCCAAGAGGGCCTTCCATCCGCCTCGATTCATGCGCGGCCTTCCTGGGCGGCCACCAGGCGGGCATAGGCGCCGCCCTCCGCCACCAGACCCGCATGTCGTCCGCTTTCGACGATCCGACCCTTGTCCAACACCACGATGGTGTCGGCATCCGCGACCGTGTTGAGGCGATGGGCAATGATCAGGGTGGTGCGGGCTTGTGCGGCCAGGGCCAGAGCGGCGCGGATCTCTTCCTCATTGGCCGCGTCCACCGAGGCGGTGGCTTCGTCCAGGACCAGGATGGGCGCGTCTTTCAGCAGGGCGCGTGCGATAGCCAGGCGCTGGCGCTCGCCCCCGGAGAGCTTTTGACCACGCTCGCCGATGATGGTTTCGTAACCTTGGGGCAGCGCGGAGATGAAATCGTGGGCATTGGCCGCTGCCGCCGCCGCCGCCAGCGCTTCCTGAGATGCATCCGGCCGAGCCAGACGCAGGTTGTCGGCCACGGTCCCATAGAAAAGATAGGTGTCTTGGGAAACCAGCGAGATGCGTGACCTGAGATCAGCGGGAGACAGATCGCGGATATCTACGCCGTCGATGCGGATTGAGCCCTCAATCGGATCGAAGAAGCGCAGCAGCAAGGAAGCAACGGTGCTTTTGCCCGCACCGGACGCGCCCACCAGGGCCGTGGTTTTGCCCGCTTCCAGGGTAAGGTCCAGACCGTGCAGCACCTTGCCCTTGCGAGAATCGTAGGCGAAGTGGACGCCTTGGAAATCAATGCGCGGCAGTTCGCCGGCGGGTAACGATACCGGCTTCGGCGTGGTAATAGCCGCCGGCGCATCCAGGATCTCGAAGATACCGGTAGCGGCGGAGATTCCCATGTAACCCGCATGCCAGGCGCGGTCCAAATCGGCAAGCGGCCGGATACACTCAGCGGCCAGGAAGAGGATGATCAGCAGTTGTTCCAGGGTCAGATGCCCTTGGGTCACTCGCACGGCGGCAACGCCCAAGGCGGCGGCCGATCCCCCTTTCATGGCCAGACCCACGATGCCGGTGTTCATCAGCGATACGGCCAGTTGGCGCATGGTGGCGCGGTAGAGGCTCCAAGCTTTGTCCGCCAGTTCCCGGCCGCGTCGCCCGGCCGCGTTGAACGCAACCAGGGTGGTCATACCCTGCATGCTGTCCACGAATCGGCCGTTCAGTTCCGAATAGGCGTTCCAATGGTCTTGACCGTAACTACCCAGTAGTTTCTCCCAAAGCTTGGGCGCAAACAACGCAATGATTACGGCGGTCGTAATGGTAAGGCCCACCCAAGCGTCCAGGGTAAACAGGTAGCCGAGGATGGCGGCGGGGACGGCCAGGGTGATGAGCACCTGCGGCACGTAGCTGCCGAAGTAGCCTTCCAGAGCCTCGACGCCGTCCACCAGGGTCGCCTGCGCCTTGCCGCTGCCCGTCCGGTCCAGGTAGCCCGGTCCCAGTGCGGCGAGTCTGGCAAAAAGACGGGGCCGAAGATGCTGCTTGACAGAAGCGGCAACCAACATCTCAGCCCCGCGTTTTAGCTGCGAGAATAGCGCAATACAAACGGCCAGGCCCAAAATTGCGGCCAGTATGGGGAGGAGTTCGCCCGGATTTTCGCCGGCAAAGACACGATCGATGACATCGGCCGTGAGGAAACCGCGCACAACGGAAACGCCCGACAGGCCCAGCCCAAGCGCTACACAGAGGGCCAGTCGCAATTTGACGCCGTTGGTCAGGCGCATCATTCCGGGATAAACCATCATGGATCGAGCTCCAGGTTCAAGCGTGGGGCAGCGGTTGGTAGTTGAGTTCAGCCTTACTCAAGGGTTGTTCGCGTAGCCCCAAGGACACCGGCGCGGTCATGATCCGGTCCTTACCGAGCGGCGGGAATGCGGCGGAGGTGTTGGGCGCCAGGCCCGGTACGATGACCCGGGCCGCCTTGAGACCGGTCAGTTCCACGTCCGCGGTGGTGATGTCCTTATAGAAGATTTCGTAGCCGCGCGACTCGATGCGGGTTTGGATGGTGGCCAGGGAACGATCAGGTAACGAGGGGATGTCGGCAAACTCACGGGTGCGCGGCGTATCCACCCACTCCCGTACCCGCTCCAGGCAACGCGGGTCCAGGTTGACCTGCTGTTGCTGCAAGAGGTCGCTGACATCGCGATAGTCCTCGCGATAGTCGTCCAGATAACGCTTGTCCTTGCGCCAGTCCTTGTAAGGAACGTCGATCAGGCCCCAATCCTCGACGGAGGTGCGTAGCAGACCGTTGGGATCGTCCATGTCGCGGCTGCCCTCCTGAAGCGTAAGAGCTTCGGTCCAGGCCTTGGCCGCCGCAACTACCGGATCCGGGCGGCAGCCGAATCCGATGTTGAAATAACCCTCCTTGGTGTTTTCCAGAATACCAGCCATGACCGGGATGTTGAATTCATTGTCCAGGTGCACCAGCCAGGGACGTTGGCCCAGTTCCAGGGACCGTTTGTCCCAGAGAGCGTCCAGTTCGGGCGTGGTTTTCATGGCGGGCAGGGCGAGGCGGTTCATCCACCAGATCATGGTGATGTCGCGCTCCACGATTTCTTCCAAGCCGGAGACCAGCGCGTGTTCCAGGTTGGCGCCGGCGGCGATGCCGGGGAACCAATAGTAGTTGGTGATGGGCTCGCCGCGATAGGCCGTGTGCCAGTTCACATAGGTCAGGCTGATGGGCAGCCAGGCGGGTCGGTCCTTGGTGAGCGATCGGCCTTGAACCCACAGAACCTCCAGGTCGCGGGTGAAGCGGACCATAGGACAGCCCGGCTCGTCGTACATGCTGTCCTCGAAGAAGATCATGGAATCGGGGTCCAGGGCATATTCGCCGGCGGCCTTCAATTGATTATAGGAAGCGCGGCGCACGGTCTCGCCGGGAATGTAGTTACCGCAGTAGCGTTCGACGGCCTCGCCGATGGAGGCGTAGTAGGCATTGCGACCGTCGCCGAAATTGCTGCCGCCCACGATCACGTCGTTGGCGCAGGGGTACTTGCGGGCGATATTGGAGACATGGGCCTGCACGGTCACCAGGCCGGCCGGAACGGAGGGGTGGTGCTCCACGGGTACCGAGCGGATGACGGCGCCGGAGCGGTGGTTGACCAACATTTCAGGGCCGGGTTGGGCGCTGGTGCGGAAGGGACCTTCCAGTCGCCGGTGCGGCATGGGCAGGAAGGACCATGCCTCAACGGTCAGGTTTTCGGGATCAGCCTCCAACTCTGTACTCAGGAGGCGGCAGGGAGCGCCGCGCAGCCAGCGTTCGACCTCAGCGGTGAACAGGGCGGTCAGCCAGGCGATGCCGCTCGCCGTGGGTAGGGAGGGCTCCCCGGCGAGGTGAGTGAGCGGCAGGGCGGTTTCGGCGGCGAACATTTCATCGCTGTCGGAGCAGCACATGCGGCGGTCGATGAGATCGGTATAGTCCGCCGTTCGTCCCGGTTCGATTGCCGGCCCCAACCAGGCGCGCCCGCGGTCCAGGTGGAGGGAGGCCCAGCGGATGCGGTGCTCGCGGCAACGCTCGTCAAGGTCAACTAAAAAAGAACGGTCGAAGAATCGAAGAAAGACCAGGACCACATCCAACTCGGGGTCCATTTGCGCGATCCGGTTCAAAAGAGATTTGCGGTCGAGTAATTGGGAGTCAGGGAAAGAGGATGCCGGCGAAAGTCGGGTCGGGTCCACATCGAAAGGCTCCTCGGCCAAGACACTGAAGCGAAGGCCGAGGAGCCCTCTCTCAGGGGTGGAGGTGTCGAGAGGAGGTTGGTCCAAGAGGCAGGATGCATCGATCAACTGTTGCAGAACTTCGCGCCAGCCGTCGGGTTGGTCTGTCCCTTCGGTCACTTCTTCCAGGGAGTGAGATCCGTCGCAACGACTCAAAACGGCGCCCAGGGTTTCGGGCGGCGCGGCGACCTCGAACATCTGGCCGTCAGGGGCGATGACCAGGGTTTCGTTCTCACGGAGAGGCCGCAGGTCGGCGTGGACCAGATAGGGATGTAGGGAAGAAGACGGTGCGGTGACAGACATGGGGGAAAGCTCCTCGGTAGATATCGACGCAGATATTAGGTAGAATTTGGGGTGCCCCGTGCCGCGCACACGACACGGGGCTGATTCGGAACGGGTGGCCGGCGTCAGCCGGTCACCTGACGATCGTCTTAGTCGTTGGACCAGGCGATTTGCGTATCGTTACCGATTTGGTGAGTGTGGTGGTTACCATTGGGGGCCAGGGCTTTTTCCCAGCGACGTTCTTGGACTTTCTTGATCATGCAAGACTCCTTTAATGAGATATACCGGTAGTCCGGTTTGTGAATTATGGAGTCAGAGAAAAGCCCGAGTGGTGTCATATGAACCGGTACCACTGTGCGAAATAGCACAAGTAACGTGAACAGGCCCGCCCGTTGAACGGGAAAACGCGGGCACAAAGGCGCCTGAATTTTCCAATACGGTGCTTACGGGCAAGGGGTGGGTCTGTTCGCGCCTGCCGGCAGTTTCGGCCGGATCTCATCCAAGCTCAGATCGAGGCCGGCAGGTCATAAAGAACGCAAAACCCTTTGACACACGACTTGCCATTTGTCGCCGGCATCAGGGTCTTGTTCGTACTTTTTTGCCAGGGCATCCAATGCTTGCTTATGTCAATCTGGAATGGGAATCGACAAAATGCACCTCTATTTCTCAATTGTGATCGATCGGGCGGTGGATTGCAAGAAACATGAAATTGGTCGCAAGGTTTCCCCGAAGCCGGTAGATGGAAAAAGAAACAGTCGGTTGGTTTATTTAAGAAGGCCGGCAGGATATTGGTTTGTAGATTCTCGATGTTTAAGGAAGAGAGGGCACGGAGGTCACAGAGAGAAGAAGGGGAAAACGAGGCGTTTGCCATCTTACGGGTTTTTGATCACGTGATATGATGATCGACAGAGTGAGTGATGAGGTCTTGTCAATGACACCGATCGTAAATGATAGAAGAGTCCCCCTAATTCAAGACAACGATGGAGCGATCCGTGTCATCGAAACACGTATTCCTTTAGAAACGATCATCAATGCTTATGAAGCCGATGCAACGCCCGGAGAAATCGTTTTTCGTTTCGACTCGTTAAGACTTACCGATGTTTGCGCCGTACTCACCTATTACCTTAAGCAGAAACAAGACGTTGAATCATACCTGGCCGTTCGAAAAGCCTCGATGGAAAAGGTGAGGAAAGAAAATTTGAAGCGCTTTCCTCAACAAGGTATTCGCGAGCGCTTGTTAGCGAGACGGGGATAAACCTATATGTCTCGCTTTCCTAATGTAGCAAGCCGAGGGAATGAGTGGGAAGGTCAGGTGATCTACATTCCACTTGAAAGAACAGTCGGATAGGGATTGCCATGGAAGCCTATCGCGATTACAGCCGGGAACTGGCTCGAGAACGAGATGACGCGGTCGTCTTCACCCTGCGTATTGCGCTTTCACTGCAGCGTTTCGGACTGCCCTCGCATCGCTTGGAAGAAACCATGACCTTGCTGGACCGCCATCTGGGTTTGGACAGCCGCATCTTCTCCTCCCCTACCGCGTTGATGGCCACCTTCGGGCGCGACCAGAACCAGCGCAGTTTTATCTTCCGCCCGCCCGAATCGGAACTGAACCTGGAGAAGCTGGACCAGGTCTTCAGCCTGGCCAGGGAGGTCGCCGCGGGCGGTATGACGGCGGGCGAAGGCTTGGAACAACTTGAAGAGGTGGTCAATGCACCCGATCGCTACGGGGCCGGACTGACTACCGTCTGTTTCGTGCTGTCATCGGCCGGCGCCGCTCGATTATTCGGCGGGGGCTGGCGCGAGGTGCTGGTTTCCTCCCTGATCGGTTTGTTGGTGGGCGTCCTCATTGCTTCGGCCGGGCGCGTCCTGTCCATCGGCCGCATCCTCGTCCCCCTCTCCGGGATCGGCGCCATGGTCCTGGCCAAATTGGCCACGCTGGTGCTCGGCCCGTTTTCCCTGTTCATCGCCACCGTAACCGGACTCATCGTGCTGCTTCCGGGCCTTACACTGACCACCGCCGTCACCGAACTGGCTCAGGGCAATGCCGTCTCCGGCACCAGCCGATTCGCCATGGCGTCCATTACCTTCTTAATGATTGCCTTCGGCATTGCGCTGGGCGGCCAGGTGGATCTTCTCTTCCCCTCCCCCGTCCTGTCGGCCGATCCCCTGCCCTTGCCCATATGGACCGGCATCCTTGCCCAGATCCTGGTACCGCTCACCTTCGTGGTTTTGTTCAAGGCGCATCACCGTGACAGCGGCTGGGTCTTCCTGGCCGGGATCGTCGCCTTCCAATCGGCGCGTCTGGGCGCGGCGCTGCTGGGCCCGCAACTGGGCACCTTCGCGGCCGCCTTCCTGTTGGCCCTGTTCGGCTACGGCTTCGCGCGTTGGAAGAACCGGCCTTCCTCCATAACCATTGTTCCCGGCATCATGCTGCTGGTGCCGGGCAGCCTTGGCTACCGCAGCCTGCAAGCCCTGCTGAATGCGCAGACCCTACCGGGCCTGGAAACCGCTTTCCAAATGATGCTGGTCGCCGTTGCCCTGGTGGCCGGACTGATCTTCGCGGGGATCGTCTTGCCGCCCCGCTCCCCCATCCCGGCGGAAACACGGACCCTGCCGCCACAAGGCCCGTGACGCCCTCCGGCGTTTAACCGCCCAGCATGGCGGTTTTCAGACCGCGCAAATTCTTGTCCGGGATCTTTTCGCCCAACCAGATGGAGAACACGGCTTTCTTGAAGTCCAGACCCTCCACCTTGCCCACGGCGTTGCCGTTGAAGCGCACTTCCACGCCGCTGCCGGGCGTATAGACCACATCATAGGTATTACCCTTCTTGGTCTTTTCGGTGAACATGGCGTTGAACGCATCGATCTTGCTTTGCATGGCTGCCTTGCCGTCCTCGCCCAGTGCATTGGTAAAACCCTCGTTCCAGGCGTCGGTCAACTGGCTCGGCTTGACCCCGTAGAGGAAATGCATGCGAATCATCATGGGCTCATCGGCATCGATGACCGCTTTGGCATCCTTGGTCTTGGACTGAAGGTAAAGGGCTCCGGCATAGACCTTGATGAAAAACTTCTTGCGCAAACCGGCGCCGTTCAGGGCCAGTTCTTTACCGCCCACCGTCATGGTATCGGGCAGTTCTGCGCCGCCCACATTACCGGCCGGAGCGAGTAGACAGAGCAAAAACATGGAGGCAATCGTGATCCGTTTCATGGTGTATCATTCTCCTGAAATTCGATCGATCAGCCATAATGAAAGCACATTCACCAACAATCCACAAGACCGGTCCAAACAAACGCGAACCGGTCATGATGTTGTTGAGCCGGCGATGACAGGCGGTCGCGTCGACACGCCTGCTTCGGTCGGCAGCTCCGGACAACGCCGGCTTCGCCCTGCCCTCTGAAATCGATTGCGAAGGAACACGATCGACTTCTGCCGCCGGCTTGACTCCATTGCGCACGTGTACAATCGACTTCAGCCGCCGGCTTGACTCCATTGCGCACGTGTACAATCGACTCAAGACGCCGGCTTGGCTCCATTGCGCAGTTGTGCAATTGACTTCAGCCGCCGGCTTGACGCCATTGCGCACGTGTGCAATCGACTTCAGCCGCCGGCTTGGCTCCATTGCGCACGTGTGCAATCGACTTCAGCCGCCGGCTTGGCTCCATTGCGCACGTGTGCAATCGACTTAAGACGCCGGCTTGACTCGATTGCGCACGTGTGCAATTGACTTAAGACGCCGACTTGACTCCATTGCACAGGTGTGCAATCGACTTAAGACCGTGGATTGACTCCATTGCACACATGCCTTTTCAACCCGGAAATTCCCATTTTTTTTCTCGTAAGCTGTTCTTAGATAGAAGGCTACCGGGGTACATCATAGAATTTGTAAACGT
>JAAUYB010077819.1_pt1 | contig 33483 bp, 30 predicted proteins | sample 7278071 | NCBI WGS metagenome assembly JAAUYB01 (sample SAMN14350121, study PRJNA611818) | marine sediment metagenome | isolation source: surface marine sediment (1.8m) | place: French Polynesia: Moorea | collected 2018-08 | reverse complement strand
GGAGTCAATTAGTACCATCGGCTTAGTGATTTTAACCGATGATTAAGCAATTGGGGCTTGAGTCAAGGGTCATTAAATCCCATAATTATAGGGTGAAAAATTCTAATGATTCCTATGGCTTTTACTCAAAATCCGATAAAATTTGGGACTGACGGCTGGCGTGGCGTGATTGCAGCCGATTTTACCTTTGAAAGAGTGGCCATGTTGGCTCCTTTGGCTGCTAAGATTTTAGAAGAGAATTATGGTGATTCTAGCAGCAATCGCACCATTATTGTAGGTTATGATCGCCGTTTCTTGGCCGAAGAGTTTGCTCAGGTGGCTGCTGAGGCTATGATTGACGCGGGATACAATGTCATCCTCTCTCAGTCTTATGCCCCAACTCCCGCCTTCAGTTGGGCGGCCAAAGCTCAAAACGCCCTAGGGGCGATCGTGTTAACCGCCAGCCACAACCCGGCCAAGTATCTAGGATTGAAGGTTAAAGGGGCTTTTGGGGGTTCTGTTGCTCCCGCTATTACTCACCAAATCGAGGAACTGATAGCTAACCCCCCTCGTTTTTCTGCTTCTCCGGGTCGTTTAAGCCATTTTGACCCCTGGGAAAGCTATTGCCAAGGGTTACAGCAAAAAGTAGATATTAAAGCCATTCAAGGGGCAATAACCGCAGGGAAATTAAGGGTGTTTGCCGATGTCATGCACGGGGCCGCAGCCACTGGCTTAGAAAGACTTTTGGGCTGTCCCATCGAAGAGATTAATGGCGATCGCGATCCTCTGTTTGAAGGAGGTGCGCCGGAACCTTTACCCCGTTATCTTAGTAAGTTATTTACTAGCATAAAAACGGCTGCAAGTCAAGGGGATAAGAGTTTAAGAGTGGGGTTAGTCTTTGATGGAGATAGCGATCGCATTGCTGCAGTGGACGGACAGGGGAATTTTCTCAGTTCTCAGATTTTAATCCCTATTTTAATTGACCATTTAGCGAAGCGAAAAGGGTTCACTGGGGAAATTATTAAAACGGTCAGTGGTTCTGATTTAATTCCCCGTTTGGCAGACCTTTATAACTTATCGGTTCATGAGACTCCTATTGGTTATAAATATATCGCAGATCGGATGTTAAAGGCTGAGGTTTTAATTGGAGGAGAAGAGTCGGGGGGAATTGGTTACGGAACCCATATTCCTGAACGGGATGCCCTTTTATCTGCATTATATGTTTTAGAAGCGGTTGTGGAAAGTGGGGAAGATTTAGGTCAATACTATGGACAATTGCAAGAAAAAACCGACTTTTATAATGCTTATGATCGTATTGATTTACCCTTAGCCAATATGGAAGTTCGGGGGAAATTATTACAGCGTTTAGAAACAGAACCCTTAACAGAAATTGCGGGTCAAATTGTTACCAGTTGTGATACACAAGATGGTTATAAACACCGTTTAACCGATGGAAGTTGGTTACTCATTCGCTTTAGTGGAACCGAACCCGTTTTAAGATTATATTGTGAATCTTTAACCATGAAACAGGTACATCAAACCTTAAACTGGGCGAAAGATTGGGCTAACTCTGTTTAATTTTTGCTGTTTTAAACTGTTGGGGATAATTGAGCAATTATCCCCAACAACTTCTCAATTTTCTGCAGTCCAAACCACAGTATCACCCTGTCCCCAAAACCCATCATATTTGGTTAATTTTAAATCTCCTTGTACTTGAGTTTGACAAGCTAAACGACGATTTTTCTCTTGAGAATGGGGAGGAAGGGAACGTCTTGCTTTATCTTTCCAGTTAGCTTCGGACACTTTACCTTCTATTTCTAACGCACAAGTTCCACAGGTGCCAATACCCCGACAATTGATGATTTTTGCTTGACCATTATAAAGATCGATCTTATTTTTAAGAAGAACACGGCGTAAATTTTCTCCCTGATGACAAGTAATGGTTTTTCCCTGTGCAGTAATTTTAAACATAGATAACAGACTATAAAATGTTTGCTTGAATTATACACAATTTCAGCGAAGAAAATAAAAAGTGTGGGGTGAAGTGGGCAAATTAGAGATTTATCTAGACTACCTGTAAAGTATAAAAATTTGCCACCCTACAAAAAATAAAATCAAGATAATTACCAAACTACTTAAAGTCAATAGAATGGTTGTATTCCTATTACTTTTTGCAAGAATCTCTGAGTAAGATAAATTATGATTTTGAATTAAGACAAACGAATGAGGACTAAACATAAAAGGTAAAAAACGACTCAATAATAAACGAATAAAAAAGTTAACACTCCATAATTTTGTCTGCCAAGGGTCTTGATTATATTGCCAAGGATAGCTAATCTGAACTAAACGAATTAATGCTTTAATATCATCCTGTCTTTTGTTTTGATAAATTGGAAGTCCTTGAGAAAGATTATCTTCAGTTTCTTCTAATATTTCCTGCAAAATATAAATATCTTCTAAAGCAGAATTGACTCCTTGTCCAATATCAGGAGGAAAACAATGGACAGCATCTCCTAATAAGATAACAGCCGTTCCTTGATTATTATCAGGTTCTCCCAAAATTTTATAGACTCCTGAACAAAATTGAGGATTGGGAAATTCGCCTCCTTTGCTAAAGGTAAATCTTGAAATTTCTTCAGAAAGAATTATTTTTTCTAAGGGAATTTGAGGAAATGACTTGTCAAAATATTTTGCAACTTCTTCAGGGGTTTTTAATTGCCAAATTTGATGATCTGGGTAAGTGATAATATTGGCAGTTCTGGTTTGATTTTTATTTTTAAAGGGTAACAAACCCAAAGAAATTGCTTTTTTCTTTTCTTTGAAATTTGAGCGAATCGCATAGGTCATGGTTGATATACTGATATCTTTTTCTTCTTCTGATAGGGGAAATTGAGGAGGTATCGTAAGAACTTTATACCTTAATCCAGCACTCGGAGAAGGACACTGTTTCATCATAAATAACTGTGATTTTTCTTCGATTTTATGAAGGGTTTTACGCACAATAGAATTCAATCCATCTCCCCCTACTAATAAGGTGGGAATAAAGGTTGACTTTTGATTGTTTTCATCTTGTACAATAACTTTTAATTGTTTTTCAGATACTTGAATATCTCAACAATCAGTGTCAAATAAAACTTCTATTTTATCTTGCCAATGGTCTTGGATTTCTTGGTAAAGTAATTGAACAAAAGAAGAGCGAGGCAACCAATACGCTGTTTTTCTATCAGGATCAATAATAGGTAGTTTTGTTATTTTGCGCGTTCCGTCTGCATTAATTACGGTTAAATAAAAATCTGTACTAGGAACACTTACACTAGCAATTTTTCCTGTAATATTTAACCAATCCGTTAATTTTTGTCCTCTGCCATCAATTTGATAACTAAAAGACTTATCAGGTTCATAATAGTCCGCAGAAGGTCTTTTTTCAATTACAGTGATCTCTTTCCACCCCCTTTTTGCTAACATTAAGGCAGTCCCTAAACCCGTAGGCCCTCCCCCGATAATAACGACATTTTTTTTATCAGAGTGATTCATAATTTAGTATTTACATTTGATAGATAAACAGTAACATAGCCTTCTAGGCTGCACAAGCAGGATGCTTGTGTTACAGTGTTAATAACTCAAAGATAAACGCTATAGTTAGTAAAAATAGAGTGAAACCTTACATATTTTTATTTGCTTACTGACTTAACACCCTACTATTTTTTGTGTTATTATCATTATGGAAGGTACGATGGGCGGTTCAGTACCTAGAGAGGCTAACTATAGAGTTTAGATATGACCAATAATCCAAAAAAGCCTTCAGATGTGATCAGACTCGGCCAGTTTATGAAATGGCAAAACCTTGTCCAAAGTGGGGGAGAAGCAAAAATAAGAATACAAGGGGGAGAAGTGATGGTAAATGGTTGTGTAGAGACGAGACGGGGACGACAGTTAGTAACAGGAGATCAAGTCACGTTTAATGGTAAGAATTACGAAGTGAATTTATGACTCTATGTTTCCTTAGTCGTCCCCTCAACTAAGAAACGTCAGAGTTATTAAGTTTCTTGAGTCACGGTAACAGAAGACTTATCCCTGGTGAATAATAAAGTTAACCATTGGGTAGTTAACAGTCGGGGAACCAATAAACAAAATAAACTATTTAACAATAACATTACCCATAATTGAAGATCATTCATTTCCATAGATAAAATTCCGATTACTTTTTTCCCGACATACTCAATTATCCCCGACATTTTTGGAAAGAGAAACCCCGTTAAGGTTTAAATTTCTTGTCATATAGATAAGTTTTTCTGACGTTACAAAATATTAAGCATCTATACCTCGTGAATTCAATAAAACTTTACGCTTCTTTCTAGCAATTTCTTGTAAGTCAATAATGCGATCAGTTTCATCAACTATTTCCCCTGTTAGTATTTCTAAAACATCCTCTAACGTTACCACTCCTGAAACCCCACCATATTCGTCTAAAACCACCATTAAATGCTCACAAGTATCCTGAAAAGTCTTAAGTAACTTATCTGCTTTAATGGTTTCAGGAACATAATGAACTTGACGAAGTAACTGATTAATTGGTTGATTTCCCTTTCCTCTAATGATAGCTGCGAGTAACTCATCTTTGAGACAATATCCAATCACTTGATCGATAGATTCTTCAATGACTAAAATGCGAGTATGTTCCGATGCAATAATATCATCTTGAGACTCAACTAGCGTAGAATTACCTTGTAAAAAAGTAACAATCACGCGAGGAGTCATCAACTCTGCTGCGGTTAAATCATTAAGTTGGAAAACCCGTTGAATCATTTCTGCTTCATCGTCTTCAATCACCCCTTCTTTGTAACCTATCATGGTTAAAAAGCGAATTTCTGCTTCATTGGTGGTGGGCAATTTTTTCCGTTGTGTAAAAGGGGACGTTATTTGCTCCATTAACCAAACAAGAGGGGTAAAAATAACGGTCAAAAATTGAACAGGAATAGCAACAACTAAAGCAATTGGTTCAGAATATCGTTCTCCAATGGTTTTAGGAACAATCTCACCACAAACAATAATTAAAAAAGTTAAAACACTAGAAAATAAACCTAGCCAAGCATCTCCTAAAACATTGGCAGCCAAACTTCCAATAACAATACTACCAACAATATTAAAAATATTATTGAGAATAACAATAGTGGCAATAGGACGATTCATTTTACTGCGAATAGACTGTAAAACGACGGCTGCTGGTTTTTTAGACTGAGCCAACTGTTTAACTCTGACCCTTGAAATCGAAAACAACGCTGTTTCTGCACAAGCACAAATTGCCGAGCCAGCTAAAACAATTAAAACCACAAAAATGATGTTTAACATAATGATTTTAGTGAGCTAAATTTCCCATGATTTTATCTCGAATAATTAAAGCAGTTGCCGGAGCTAATAAAATACCATTACGATAATGACCAGTAGCTAATAAGACATGAGGATAATCAGGAACTTCCTTAATAATAGGGGCAGCTTCACCATCAGGACGGGGACGTTTTCCCGACCAAGTTTTAATAATTTTCCCTGTTTCTAAAGTAGGACAAAAAGAAAAAGCTTGTTGTTTAACTGTGTCTAGTAAGTCAGTTTGTGCTATTACTTCTCCCAGTTCATCAGGAAACTCTAGGGTTGCACCGATCCAATATTCTTGATCATTTATAGGAACAATATGAACATCTTCCCCCGTAATTACAGGTTGAAAATTAGTCTGACCTAACCCATGATTTAACTTAATTTGTAACGCTTGTCCCAGCACTGGTTTAATCTTGACCATTGGCTGTAACTGATTAATTAAAGGAGTTGAATTAATTAAAGGAGTTGAACCTAAGCCAGCACAAATAATTAACCAATCGGTTTCTAAGGTCTGGTATGACGTTTTAATACGGTAGGATTGACCATTATTTGAAGCATCTAAAACAGTTGGCGTAATATTTTGAACTTTGACTCCAAATTGACAATTTACCCCGTTTTGAGAAGCAGCTAAAATCAGAGAGTCCGTCAAAACAGAAGGATGAATTTGTCTATCTTGAGGAGAATAAATCGCCCCCACAACACGATCATTTTGGACTTGAGGACAGCGTTTAAATAACTCATTTTGCTCCCAAATTTCTAGGGGGTATCCGTGATTGTTACGAAATTTTTGTAACTTTTCCCATCTTTCTAAGGGATCATCATGAAAACGTAACATTAAAATCCCTTGATGATTCACAGGAATTTTCTGACCCGTTACCCCTTCTAACTCAGGAATTAAGCTTTGATAACGTTCTAAACTAAGCTGGCGAAGTTTCCAACCTCGTCCCTTAGTTTTGTGGCTAATAATCGCCATTAAAACCCCTAAAGCAGCCCCCGTTGAACCCGAAGCGGGTTGTTTTTCATCAATTAAAGTAACAGTTAAACCCTTAATTAAACTTAATTCATAGGCGATCGCTGCTCCAATTACACCGGCACCAACAATAGAAATACGAGTCATATTATTATTATAAGTTTCCATAACGATAGGGGCATAATAACTATGCCCCTACAGATGTTATAACTGAAATGAATTAGCTTTTGGGCAGTAAATCTAAGAAACCTTGTAAATGATTAACTGCTTCACGATATTCCCGTTGTGCAGCAACAGAGTTCCGTTCCTTAGCTGCGGCATCTAAGCGTTCAAAGTCGCTAAATAGAGCTTGAGATAAACCTTTAGCTTCCTTTTGGTCTTTGGGTAACAAAGAACGAGTTAAACTACTCATTTCTTGACGAAGACCCCCCAACGGCCCATGAATATAGGTACGGGTATCGATCCAATTTTGATCAGCAATAAACCCTTTGAGAACATCTAAATTTTCTCTGGCTTCCTCAATGGGTTCAATGAGAACCTGTAATTGCTCAATTTTTTCAGGGGAATAGGTGGTGGGAACAGACGCTTTAGGTCCACCACAACTAACACAGAAGATGGCCACAGCCACCAATAATAGAGAGAGAATAGACCGAATACGTGGCATAATTCTAAGTTTTGTGAATGATATCGAGTAAACTCCTCAGTCGATTTTCTCAACAATTGAGTAGATTGGTCAATGTTTTTATGGGGGAATGGGGAAGAGGCAAGAGGCAATAGGGTTTAACTTGAAAACTAATCTCAAACCACCTGACGACGCAAAAAAGTGACCATTGCTTCGCTAACCTCTTTCGGCCAATGTTCTTGGGGGTAATGTTTGGCCTCATCTAGCTTCACCATCTCGATATTGGAAGCATTGTCCGCTAATTTTTCAGGAATATCAGCCGATAACCAGGGATCAGCCATTCCCCAGACCATGAGAGTGGGAACGGGCCACCCCTCAAACCCCTTTTCGATGGTTTTCATGGTTTGAGACAACTTGAGATTTTTGGCTGTTGTTAATAAGGCCCGTCCCACCGCCGAACTTTTCAGATAGGGTTGTCGAAAAATATCTAAATCTTGATCCTCGATGACAAAACCGCTACCCTTTTCCAAGGTTCGATCGACCAATAGGGGATCTTGAGTGACCATATCTCCCATAAAAGGGAACGTCCACTGCTGCATCAACCAAGGCAGCTTAATCTCGGGGGATAAGGGGGTATTGAGAATGATTAAGCGATCGATGATCTCAGCATGGTTAAACGCGTATTGTAGGGCGACAGAAGCTAAAAAACCCTGCACCACCAAAGAAATTTTATCCAGTGCTAAAGCTTCGAGAAACTGACCAAACGCTGTTTCGTAAGCAGCATCAGTATAAGCAAAGTCCCGCCGATCCGGTTTAGCCGAAAACCCCGAACCTATCCAGTCAGGAGCGATCGCTCGAAACCCCTGATCTTCCAAGTTATCCATGATATTACGCCAAGTATAACTATGACTGGGTAACCCATGAACTAAGACCACTGGGGGCTTATTATTGCTATTAGTGGGGGTAACTTCTCGATAAAACCATTCTAGGGAACCGACAGTGATTGTTTGTTCTGTGATCATACTGTTTTAGTGAAACTCTAGTTTGATTATTTGTCTTTTTTGTTTAAACTTTATCGAAAAATTGGATTTAAAGCTTCCCCCTTTTAGGAGGACTTTGTGTTAACCTATTGCATAGGTCGATGACCTTGGCGACGCAGGAAACAAGCGACACTCCGTCACGCCTAAATCTTTAACCATCACTGGTAGAAAAGCAAAAAGCGACTATTGCCAATGGTTTGAGCAGGTAACAATCAAATAGGGTAGGGCATACCCAAATTTACGCTTGGGGAGTAGTCCATCAGAGTGCTTGCTGTAAAAGGTGTAGTCGGACTAGACATGAGACTGTAAGACCAAAATTAGCATAGCTAGTGGAGGCGAGGTTCAGCCCGAGAATCCACCCGCGTTTACGCAGTGGAGTGTCAAACATTAGAGTAGAACTTATACTATGGACAATAGCCAAAGGTTAACAACGGTTGACCGATACTTATACCATCAGCTACCTTAACTTGATTAAGGGCATCCATTTAACCACTAACTTAGTTGATAAACCACAGGAGATAAAATAGCTTATGCAAGAGCTTGCTTTACGCTCAGAGCTTGATTTTAACAGCGAAACCTATAAAGATGCTTACAGTCGCATCAATGCTATTGTCATTGAAGGGGAACAAGAAGCCTATCAAAATTATCTTGATATGGCGCAACTGCTTCAAGAAGACGAGGCCGAGTTACATCGCCTCGCCAAAATGGAAAACCGTCACAAAAAAGGCTTTCAAGCTTGTGGAAGAAATTTGAACGTTACCCCAGATATGGACTACGCTCAACAGTTTTTCTCGAAACTGCATGGCAACTTCCAAACCGCCAAGGCCCAAGGAAAAATTGTGACTTGCTTATTAATTCAATCTTTGATCATCGAAGCCTTTGCGATCGCTGCTTACAATATTTATATTCCCGTGGCCGATCCATTTGCGCGTAAAATCACCGAAGGGGTCGTTAAAGATGAATATACCCATCTTAATTTTGGCGAAGTTTGGTTACAAGAGCATTTTGACGCTTCCAGAGCAGAATTAGAAGAAGCAAATAAAGAAAACTTACCCATTGTTTGGCAAATGCTCAACGAAGTGGAAAAAGATGCCGAAATTTTAGCCATGGAAAAAGATGCCTTAGTGGAAGATTTCATGATTAGTTACGGAGAAGCTTTAAGTAATATTGGCTTTTCCACCCGTGAGATCATGAAAATGTCTTCCTATGGGTTACGCGCTGCCTAAAACAGTTAACGAAAACCATCATAAATAGTTTAGGGGCTTAATTATCATTAAGCCCTTTTTTGATCAAACAACCTCAATGGTTAAGTCTTGATAAAATTCCTCTTGAGACAATTCTACTTTTGATTGGGATGAGAGCAGTAATAACGCCCAAAACAGACCCACTCGGTCTTGTTTCTGGTGATCATCATCGGGGGGGTTAACTCGATGCCAGCGGCGTAATAATTCCTCGAGATTGAGTTTTCGTTCCGTTTGGGGAGAATGGGGCCATTGTTGAGCAAAAAAGACTTCTAACTGTTGAGCTAATTCTGTTAAATTTTCTTGATGGGCTAATTGAGTCACCATTTTCATGGCTTCTCGTTGAGAATGGGGTCTAGGGGTTGGTTTGCGACGATGGGACGGGGTAGCTGTTTCGATTTCTTGGGCTATTTCTTCGATGTGGGTGATTAACTCTTGTAGGGTGACACGACGTTGACGGGGGGGTGGGGCCGCGCTACGACGACGAAGATGTTTTTCTAAGTCTGAAATACGGAACTGTCTACGCCCTTCCTCGGTCATCTCTTCTAGGTCATCGGGAAGTTCCTCCTCCATGTCATCCCTTTCTAGCTGTTCTAAAGAATCAGCTTTAAAACGGACAAGCATTGATGCCCATAGGAAGGCTTGACCCGATTTGGGTAAAGTGGCTTGTTCGTAAATATTATCTCCATAGTCGCTGATCCCGACTTCGCTTAAAAAACGATCAATGACATCAATCACCTGAACATCCCAGGGATCAATTTCTCCCTGTTGGGCTAAGTTAATGAGGGTTTCAATTACCTCTGTGGCTGGAGAATGGGTCATCGGTTTTAAAATTTATCCGCTTGATAGGTGTAAAATTGCTGAAAGACTCCAATGGTTTCAAATTCGTAATTAGGCACTGGGGAGGGCAAAAACAATTCAGTTTCGTAAATACTAAATAACAAATAATTTTGACGAATGGTTTTGTTAGCGATGACTTGCTTAATATGGGGTTTTCCCGTATCCACTAAGGTTTTGCAATGACTAGAGAGAAAACTGGCTAACCCACCCGATGATTGTGAACAGACTTCTTGTTTTAAATAGGTGCTTAAAGTATCCGTTGCATAACTTTCGTAATCCCGTTGTCCAGGGTTCGTTAATACCATACCGGTTCCCAGGCCAATGAGACTAACCCCTCCAATGACTTTGAGTAAGTGTAAGATGTTCATGTCATTTTACCACCACGATCAAGGTTGAAACTACTTTAGAGCATTTTTTCCGTTTAATTATAACTTTGTTCGATAGTTTCTGTATGAAAGTTAAAATTCTAGACGAGCGAGAAAGTTCTACGGCTCGTATACTCTTAAACAAGGATGAACGCTTAATCGCCCAAGCGGGGAGCTTGGTGGCCATGCGGGGAAATGTTACGATGAATACTATCTTTCGTCGCAGTTTGCCCAAAAGCCAGTCACAAACGGCAGGGACCATGGGGACAGAATCCCTCTTTTTAACAGAATTTAGGGGATTAGGGGATAAAAATGAGGTTTGGTTAGCTCCTTCGATGATTGGTAATATTATTATTCATCAAGTCACTGATTATAAGTTAGTGATGGTGGCTTCGGCTTATTTGGCTTGTAGTGGCACAATGGATCTTTTTTTCGGAGTTCCAGACCTAAAATTGCCGGCTAATTATCCCTATTTAACCCTATTAAGTTTAGCAGGAAAAGGCCAAGTGCTATTGAATGGATTGGGTGCTATTTATCCCATTGATGTTCAGGAAAATTATTGGGTCAATCTTGACAATTTAGTGGCTTTTGACAACAGTTTAAAATATGAAGTGATGCCCCTAAAAACAAAGGGGTTACAACCTTGGTGGCGCAAAGGCCAACTATTTATCAAATTTACAGGAGAGGGTAGATTATACTGTCAAACCCATCAAGCCAAGGATTGGGGACATTTAATTGCGATGGAATTAAAATCTAAGTAACCTTGAATGATGACACCTTATCGACCCCTTGACTACGAAATTGACAATAATCCAGAAGCCTCCTATTTAATTATTCATTTAAAATCTTTGGAAAAGGTTTTTGTGAAAACATCTAGCTTAGGGATTAAAGATAATTCTGTGAATATTGGTAAGGCTATCACCACCAATTCTTTACAGTCAGACCTCAATTTTTCTCTTGCTTATAATTTAAGCATTAATGAAGTCAACACCCCTAAATTGCCCGGTAGTATTTGTCTGATTCCTGATATTCTTGGTGCTATACAACATTATACTGTAACCGAAGACATTGGCCTGATTACTCAAATTTTCTCATTCCTAGCCTGTAGTGACAATGTACGATTAAGAGTGATGTCTTCTCCTCTTATTAAACCGATTAGTGAACGGGATTCCTTCTTTTTACACCTTTCAGGTAGTGGAGATTTATGGTTAAATTTTTATGGCAATATTCAAGAAGTTTCGGTTAAAGGTAATTATCGGATTAATCTGAGTTATTTAGTTGCTTTTGAAGACACCCTTAACTACGAAATAAAACAGGTTAACGGGTTATCCCTATCAGGGTTACATACAGGAAACGTAGGAGAACATAATCTATTTTGTCATTTTCAAGGAACGGGTAAAATTTGGATACAATCCCGTCATCGTTATGCTTTACTCAATTTTTTTGCGCCTTATATCCATTGATTTATTAAGTATAGAAAAAACTATGTTAGATATTGCTAAACTAGCAGGAAAAATACCAGGAATTAGTCAACATTTTCAACAAGAAATGAACGCTAGTTCCCAACGTCTTCAACTGGCAAAAACTATCTTACAACAAGCCCAAAGTCAACAAGAAGAACTCATCGAACGTTACCAAACCTGGCGCGATCGCCTCATCTTTTCTGCTGCGGTTCCCCTGGAACCCCTAGACACTCGTATTGCGATTATTCCTCCCCCCCATAGTCATAGTGTGTTTGCCACTGACGGCTCACAAATCGCACCCTCTCACCACGAAATCGCCTATTGTTATCTGATCAATGTGGGGCGAGTGATGCTTCATTATGGACAAAATTTGCACCCATTACTCGATAGTTTACCAGAGGTGTATTATCGTCCCGAAGACCTTTATGTGTCCCGGCAATGGGGCATTCGCACCGAAGAATGGTTAGGGTATCGCCGCAGTGTCTTAGAAGCCCAAGGTTTAGCGGAAATGGCCTGTGGTTGGGTTAACCCGCCAGGGGCGCACCATGAACCCAATTTGGCCATGGTGGATGGTTCTTTAGTCTATTGGTTTTTGGATGGATTAGCCCACGATGCACGGGATTTAATTTTGCTCCCCATTCAAGAGGCGTGGGAACAATTACGGGCGGCCCGTATTCCCTTGATGGGCTACCTCAGCGCGTCGAGAAGTGTGGAAGGGGTCAATTTTTTGCGCCTCCATAACTGCACCTTTGATACCCCCAACTGTACCATGAATTGTTTGGATCTCGGAGACGAGAAAACCCCCTGTCAAGTCATTGAACCCCTGCGGGATACCACGTTATGGGGGGAAAATCTCCAACCCGGACAACGGGGCCCTCTCTGGCAAAGTTCGGCCCGTATTCTTGACCTCTACGATGAAGCCCAACGCATCTATTTTTGTTACGTTAATGTGGGAACAGAAATTGCTCGGGTGGAAGTCCCGACTTGGGTGGCCGAAGATCAAGGGTTACTGAATCAAGCGTTGGGCATTATGTTAGCCCAGGTGAATAAAGGGTTTGGCTATCCCGTCGCCTTGGCTGAGTCCCATAACCAAGCAGTGATCCGAGGGGGCGATCGCGTTCGTTTTTTTGCCCTATTAGAACAACAAATGATTCGCGTGGGCCTGCAAAATGTCGGCACCTCTTACAAGGAAGCCAGGAAACGGGGCAGTATTGCCTGATAGACGGGAAGGGTGGGGAGACAGGTAGATAGATATCAAGACTGAACTCCTGCCTCGGAGCCTCCTGCCTCCTGCCTTCTTCAAGAATTCAACACCCAGTTCACCAAGGTCCTCACAGGAAACCCAGTCGCCCCGGCATTATTAACGCCCTGTTCTTTATCTGCCCACACAGGTCCAGCCACATCTAAGTGGGCCCAAGGGGTTTCTTTGATAAACTGTTTCAAGAATAAGGCCGCTGTAATGGAACCCCCCGCCCTCGGACCGGTATTTTTCATATCGGCAATGGGAGACTTTAACCCCTCAAAATACTTCTCTTCCATCGGCATGGCCCAAAACTTTTCCCCGGCTGCTTCAGAGGCGGTTTTAATCTCTGCTGCCAGGGTTTCGTTGGTACTCCATAACCCAGAAATATTATCCCCTAAAGCCACAATACAAGCACCGGTTAAGGTGGCCAAATCAACGATCGCATCTACGTCTAATTGTTCGGCAAACACCAAGGCATCGGCTAAGGTTAAGCGTCCCTCGGCATCGGTATTATTCACCTCGATGGTTTTGCCGTTGGAGGCGGTTAAAATGTCTCCAGGGTGCATGGCCTTCCCACTGATCATATTTTCGGTGGCTGCACAAATGAAGTGAACTTCCACATCCGGCTTTAATTGAGCGATGGCTTTGGCCGCCCCTAAGGTGGCGGCGCCGCCGCCCATGTCCATTTTCATCGTTTCGATGCCACTACCGGATACTTTGAGGTTTAACCCCCCCGAATCAAAGGTTAAACTTTTACCCACAATGGCTAGTTTTCGTTTCGGGGTCCCACTGGGTTGATAGGTCATATGGATAAATTTCGGGGGTAAATCTGAGGCTTTGGCCACCCCTAAAAAGGCACCCATTCCCCGCGCTTCGCATTGATCTTGTTCTAAAATTTCGATGGCTAAGTTGTAGTCTCTGGCTATTTCTTGGGCGGTTTCGGCAAAGGTGACGGGGTTGATCGCATTGGCTGGGGCGGCCACTAATTCCCGCGCTAAAATCACCCCAGAACAAACGGTTTGAGCCTGTTTAACGGCTTCGCTTTGTTCTCCCACCCCGAAAATGTCGACGGTTTCGAGTTTGGAGGGTTTGTCTTCGGGTTCGGACTTAAAACGGTTATCTTGATGGAGAGAGAGGATGATCCCTTCTGCGATCGCTGCAGTGGTGGCGGCTGCATCGTTATTGACCACAGGAAACTTAATCCCTAGGCTTTTGACTTTCTCTTTTTTCCCTAAACGGGCAACGGTGGCCGCCCCTAAACGCAGGGTGTTTAAGGTTAAGTCATCGGCTTTCCCTAAACCCACTACAATCAGTTTACGAAGGGGACTATTACCCCCAATGCGCGTCACCGCACTACTGCCGGCCTTTCCTTCAAATTCCGCTTCTGCGATTAATTCGCTTAGGGTTCCTCCCGTTTTTTCGTCCAACTGGGTTAATTCCCCTGTTAAGGCTGTTTCGTTCTCAAAGAACCCCAAGGCGATCGCATCTCCACTCCAATCTAACCACGGGGTATCGGTTCCGCGAATATCCATATCCATTGTTCCCAAGTATCTTTTTCAATTAAACCTTCAATAATTTTACGTTGAGTATGGCGAGTGTGGGAAGGGTACGGAGTATGGGGGAGTGTGGGAAGGGTGGGGAGTGTGGGAGGAGAGGGGGAGACTGTGGGGAGTGTGGGAAGGGTGGGGAGTGTGGGGAGACAGATATCAACTCCGAACTCCAAACTCCAAACTCAGGTGAGTTCGTTGGAGAAAGAGGACTCTTTTTGCCTGATCTCTGCTGTTTTGCGGGGACTACTATAAATTAAAAGATGTTGAGCCACAATATCATCCCAATTATGATTTTGTTTAACATAAGTTTGGGCATTTTCTGAGAGTTCTTGCAACTTTTCAGGAGAGTTAAGGGCCGTCTCTAAACAGTTAACACAAGCGTTGAGGTTGCCTTTTTTAAATAATAAACCGCGATCGCTGCCGATCAATTGTCGGTGGGGGGCAATATTACTGGCAACCACGGGGATTCCTTCTTGCATAGCTTCTAATAATACCAGAGGTAATCCTTCTAAGTCGGAGGGTAAGACAAATAAACCGGCTTTTCTCATCATTTCTGATAATAAGTCCCCTTGAATTTCTCCAGTAAAACAAATATTAGGATTGTCATTTGCTGCTTGTTTTAATTGGCGATAATAATTTTGAGTATCACTATGGCCTCCTGCGAGTACCAGTTTCCACCCTGGGGGTTGTAACCGTTGAAAGGCTCGAATGAGGAGATCGGGGCGTTTTTCAGGGACTAAACGACCGAGGAACAAAATATATTTTTTCGGTTCTAAGGATAGGGATTGGAGATAGGGTTGAGGAGACTTATCTGTGGTATAAGGACTAGGGGCCGTCGGAATATAATGGGTAGGTTGCTGATAGGTTTGCTGAAAATATTGACGGAGAAATTGAGAAACGACAATGATCTCATCGGCCCAGATCACGGCTATTTTTTCCCCGAAACGAATAACACGAGACGACCATTTTCCCCATTTTGCCCGTTGCCAATCTAATCCATGACAGGTAACAATGATCTTAGCGTTGCTGAATAATTTTCCTAGCCAACACCACAAACATGGGCCCAACGCATGGACGTGGATAATATCATAATTGCCAAAAATGGCGATGAGCATGGCTAATAGGGAGTTAAGAAAGGCATCACATCCTTTGAGGGGGAAAGAGGGAAGGGAAATCACCCGAACCCCTTGAACACGATTAATGTAACGAGAAGACTGGGTATAACTGGAACGAGCATAGAGATCGACTTCATACCCTTGTTGGACAACTCTGGGATAGATTTGCTGACAATAACGTTCGATCCCCCCTTGTTGCGCTGGCAACCCCTTGACACCGATAACCGCGATCCTTCCCTTGCTCATGGATGTTTTCCCAATGATCTCTTAAGTAAATTTGCTTAACTACCGATTTAGTTGTTGATCGTAACAGGAAATTAAGGGATGGATGTCAGCGTTTGTGTATAACTTATGTTAGTTTTTGGTTAATTTGTCTTGCCATCGAGTCCACATCTGTTGATAGACTTCTGTAATTACCGTTTTGGCTTGATAGGGGTGAGCGGTGTTAACACAGGCTTCACTGGGATACTGATCGGGGTTGGATAGGAGGTTGCGCCAAGTTTGGGCGATCGCTTCTGGGGTTCTACTGTCACAGACGAGGCCGCTGTTGGGGCTGAGGAGTTTGGGGGTTTCTCCGCAAGGGGTAGTAATAACGGGGGTTCCAGAGGATAGGGCTTCGAGGACGACCATGGGCAACCCTTCATAAACACTGGTAAGAACAAAAGCACTGGCTATCTGTTGTAAGGTGGCCAGTTTATCGGGGTTAACCGGACCGAGTAGGGTAACTTGTGGCTGGAGTTGACATTGATTAATTTCTGCTTTGAGTTGGGGGGTTAATTCTCCTTCTCCGGCGATGAGAAGATGGACGTTAGCATCGTTTAATGCTTTGAGGGAACGAATTAACAATAAGGGATCTTTTTGGGGGTGCAGTCGTCCAGCAAATAAGAGAAATTGGGTGGTTAAAGGGAGGTTGAGGGTTTGAGCAAGTTGTTGTCTTTGTTGTTCTCTTTTTTCAGGGGTCAACGGATAAAAGATGTTCCCATCTACTGCATTTTTAATGGTCATAATTTTAGGGGCGAGTGTGGGGTATTGTGTTCGATAAAATTGGGTGGTTTCGCTGTTACAAGATAAAATTTGATCAAATTGTGAGATGAGATTCTTTTCTAAAGTAAAATAGGCGTTTGGGAAGTATTGCCAAAGAATGGCTTTTTTTCCTGTTTGACTGCCCATTTGTTGACGAATGTCGTTATGCAGAAATAAGGTTTTTTCTCCTTGCCATTGCTGGGTCATTAGGGTGGGTTCAAGACGATGAAAATGGAAAAAATCAGAGGTAAATGTTTTTTTCCATAACGCTGCTGTGTATTTAATGGTTGTGGGAATTAAACCCCGAATATCATCATTAGCTAAATAGAATAAGGGCATAAATTTAACCATTTTTCCTGCAAATTCTTTATCTTGCCATTTGCCAATTTTTTGACGAATATTTCCTGTACCGATCAATCGTACTTCAAAGGTGTCTGGTGCATATTTAAGAAAAGAACGAATAATAGTTTGAATACCACCAATACTACTATTCCAAGGGTTAAATTGATAGCAAATGGTTAAACTTGGTTTTTTCATAATCACAAATTAATGGAACCTAATTGATAATTTTTCATAATCTATTTCTCTAAAATTATACCATAATATTACTGAGAAAAATAAATAAAAAATACTGGATTTAATAGAATTCTCTTAGTTAATTTTTATGGTTCAAAAATTCAGGATTTTTAATTCCTTAGTGAATGTTACTAATAAAAAATTAAAACAGATAAAGATTAGTTAAACATCAGTATTTTTACTGTTGGCATTTTTAAGATAAAAAAAATAGTATTAAAGTATTGCAACCCTAGCCTTTTTCACAAATCAAAAATATTTTAAATAAATCAAGATCGTTAAATATTGCTTCTTTTTTTTGAGAATTATTATTGACTTAACGACTTAATTTATAGATTTTGTGCGGCTATTGATAATAATTTTTAATCCTAAAATGTTAACCGAAGCACCCGCAATTTTTACCAAATCACAAGATATTTTACAAGCTCATAGTAGTGGTTTTACAGAAGATACTCTTTCCTTGGAAACTCAAAATAATAATCAATTAACAGCCATCGATATTGATGAATATTTAGAACCTCAAACAATAGATAATCAAACACAAAATTTTGGGGAAGAAAACACCATTCAACTTGATGCAATGAGTGCTGATGTAGACCCCCTTACGGGTATCAATGAAAGCCAACCCGTGGCATCCGAAATGATACCCATAGATAGCAGTTGGAAACCCCTTTATGAACCAGGAGTTGGGGGTTGGTTAACCTCTTTTGCCATTAGTCCCCACGACTCTGATATTATCATTGCGGGTGGCGATATGTTAGGGGTTGCTTACTCTCATGATGGTGGGAATAGTTGGTTAGGAGGTGAAGGGTTAAAGAGTTGGGAAGTTGAAGAAATCACCTTTGATATTACCGATCCCAATGAGATTTGGTTGGCGACAAAATCAGGACCTTATGTATCCCTAGATCAAGGCCAAACTTGGATAGAAAAACGAAATGGATTGCCCGATTTTCAATGGGGAGAATATACAGCACCAATTCAAGAAATTTTGCTCAATTCTAATAATAGTGATCATTTATTAGCCTTTACTGGTCATCAACGTATTGACCAAGCTGCTGAAAGTCGTTTAGGGGAAGTTTATCAAAGTTGGGATAATGGAGAAAGCTGGCAGTTTTTATCAAAAATTGGCTCAGGTGTGGAAAATAATATTTATGATGTTGACGTTTCTGCCAATAATTTTAATCAACTCTTTGCAACCACCGATGAAGGATTATTTAGGAGTAGGGATGGAGGTCAAACTTGGTCACAAGTTGGACTCAATTTACCCACAGGAGATAAACAATCTTTAACCACTCATACAACAGAATCAACTACCTTATTAATCACCGTTAATGGTCAAGGAATTTATCGCTCTACGGATGCAGGTAACACTTTTTCTGCGGTTAATACAGGGTTAAATACCAGTAACATTAATCAAACCTATTTCGATCAAATTCAATTTTCGGAAAGCGATCCCAATATTGCTTTTGTTGGAGAATGGAGTAAAGCAGGAAATTACATCAGTGAAGATGGTGGATTCACCTGGAATAAACTTGAAGGGTATGATAACAGTGCTTATTCGATGCAAAATAAGTATTTTCGAGCTTTTGCCATTGACCCCAACAATTCCCAAAAAATTGTCGGTGGAACAGGTGAGGGAATCTGGTTAAGCGAAGATTTAGGCAAGAGTTGGACAGACGTTTCTAGTACCGAAATCACCGAAAATTATTGGCGAGGTAACGGTTATTCAGGGTTAGTGGTTCGTAATTTTCGCTGGGATCATTTCCATACCAATCAATCTTTTATTGCAGCTATGGACTCAGGAAAATGGATGAGTCGAGATGATTTGCATAGTTGGGAATGGTCGGGATCACAACGGTTTAATGGAATGTCAGATTTTGATGGGTTAATTGATGTTTCTTTTACCAATACAGTAGTGGAGCAACAAGTAATTTATGGTGTAGTCGGACAATATACAACTGATAGCAGTAAGGGTATTTACGCTTCTTTTGATGGAGGTCAAACTTGGCAAAATCAAGGCAGTCCGATCAGTTTAGGAACTGGTAGTCGGATTGTGGCTCATCCCACAGAAACGAACAAACTTTGGACAATTTGGGGTCAAAAATTATTCTTTTCTGATAATTTTGGCCAAACCTGGACGCAGAAACTAACTACCACAGGAAACGTTTACGAATTAGCCCCTGACTATACAGGGGAAACCTTTCAAATTTATGTGGGAACAGCAACCGGTTTATATCAATCTTCCGATGTTAATGGTAATAGTTACGATCTCGTCACAGGGTCTAATTTAGACCCCAGAGGAATCACCCGCATTGAAATTGTAGATCACGATACTTTTTATGCAGTTAATCGTAAACGAGATGGCTATAATAAGCGAGGAATTTGGCAGTATGATCAAGGAATTTGGACCCAGTTAACGAATAATAATACCGACGGTTCAACTCCTTTTAGATTAGCCGCCGATATTGCCGTTGATCCTCGTAACCCCGATCGCATTTTAGCCGCCACCGATCAAGATCCCTTTCTCTCTGTCTCCGAAGCAACCGGGGTCTGGTTATCAGAAGATGGGGGAAACAGTTGGCAACAATATAACCAAGGACTCCCCATGTTACGGGTGAAAAATATACAATTCAAACCCGATGCGTCTGGTACTGTGGTGATCGGAACCACGGGAGGGGGTTTATATCGTACTCAGATTGGTGGGGATACCATCGCGCCGGTGGCCCATGTTGCACTCCCGACTATCACGCAACCAGGAGACACCCACTACACCTTCCAAGTCACTTACACCGATAATGTTGCTATTGATCTTAACAGTCTGGACCATAATGATGTCATGGTGACTGGAAATAATGGGTTTAGTGCCAATGCTACCCTCAATGATGTTAATGTCATAGGGAATGGGACGGCTGCGATCGCCACTTATTCGATTAATGTTCCTGGAGGAAGTTGGGACATCAGCGATAATGGTCTTTATACCCTCAGTTTAGGGTCTAACCAAGTCCAAGATATCAACGGTTACGCAGTGGTGGGAGGGGTTATGGATAGTTTCAGTGTGGAGATTAATGACGTTTTCCAACAGAGTAACGATGGACTGGGGTTAGTGACCATTGAGGCAGAACAGTTTCACTCCCATACCTCCCCCAGTAGTTTACATCAATGGGTTACCGTCAATGATGCTGCTGCTTCCGGGGGTCAAGGGTTACAAGCGTTAGTAGATAATGGAACCAACTATAATACAGGGTATGAGTCTTCGAGTCCCCGTCTCGACTACGAGATCAACTTTACCCAAACCGGAACCCATTACGTTTGGATTTTAGGAAAAGCTGGGGGAAGTGATATCAGCAGTAGTGACTCTCTCCACGCGGGACTCAATGGCCGAGGATTAACCACTTCTGACCGCATTTCTGGCTTTAATGGTAGCTATGGATGGTCAAACAGGACAATGGATGGAGTCAGAGCAACCGTTGAAGTCACGCAAACGGGACTGCAAACCTTTAACCTCTGGATGCGTGAAGATGGCTTTATTGTCGATAAAATTGTCTTAACCACTGACCCTTATTACGATCCGGCCAATTGGTAACCAAAAATAGCGGGTTGACTATAATAACAAAGATAGATTATAGATAATTCAACTGGCTATTTCATACTGTAATGACTGAGACAAACTTTTCATCCTTATTGGCAATTTTAAAACGTCGGCAATGGTTAGGCGGAGCAACTTTTTTATCCGTTATTGCCGGCGCTGTGGCCTATCTTGTCTTGGTTCCCCCTCAATACAAAGTCACCACCAAATTGATGATTAATGAGCGACAAGTTGGGGTTGCAGAGTTAGGACAAAATTTGAGCGAATTATCAGGTTATCGGCCAGGAGAACCCAGTCCTATTGCTACTCAAGCTGAGTTAGTTAAATCAAAAAATGTTTTAGGTAAGACGGTTAATACGGTGTTTCCTCAAGGGTTAAAAGAGGCTGAAACGCCTATTTCCATGAAAGTGATTAAAAAAAAATTACAGGTAAAAATTGTTCCTGAAACTAACATTTTAGAAATTCATTTTAAACACCCTGATCCCGAAACATCTGCTCAGTTTGTCAACGAAATTACCCAGACGTTAGTGGCTGAAAATATCAAAACTATTCGCTCACAAGCTACCGCAATTAGAGAATTTTTAGAACAAGAAATCCCCAAACAACAAAAAGCAACTGAAGCAGCTACCTTAGCAGAAAATCAATATCGACAAGACTATGGTTTAGTGGCAGAAGGAGAACAAACCAGTAATTTAGTTGATAGTTTAGGCAGTTTAGAAAATCAAGAACGGACAATTATTGCTCAACTGCAAAATAACCAACGAAAAACTCAAGAGATTCAGCAATTAATTGGCTTACAAAATACCCAAAAAGCTTATCTTGCCGGACAAGTTGCACAAGATGAAACCTTGAGAACTCTACAAAATAAACTGGTGGAATTAGAGATTTCTATTGCCAATGCTCGTTCGCGTTTTACTGAATCTCATCCGACGGTTCTTTCTTTGGTAGAAGAGCAAGAAAAAGTAGTTAATTTATATCAACAAGAATTAAATAAGGTAACTTCTAATGCTGATGTTATTAGCACAAAAAAAATCACCAATGATGACTTAAGTCAAAATTTAACCAGTCAGTTTATTCTTAGTCAAATTGAAGGATTGGCTTTACAAGAACAATTAAAAACTTTACAAATCCAACAGAAACAACTCAAACAACGCCTTGATAAAATACCCAATCATAAACAAAATTTATCCCAATTGGTTAGAAAACGAGAAGAAGCGGTTAATACTTTAAAGTTTTTGGAAGGAAAACTCGGAGAAGCAAGATTAACGGAAGCACAACTATTAAGTAATGTTAGAATTCTAGAATTAGCGGAAGTTGATCCCACTAACAAAACCCCTTCTAAAAAAGTTATTTTATTACTAGCTGGATTTGTGGGTATGATTTTCGCTACAGGAATGATTTTATTACAAGAAATTTTAGATGATACGTTGTATAAGGATTTTGATGTAGAAAGGTTACTTAATGTCACTTTTTTAGGTGAATTACCTATGCTCAAACAAATTAGTTTACACCCAGAACACAGTGATTTATTTACGGAAAATCATACAGCCATTGAACCTTACCGCAGACTATTTAAAACCCTGGAATTAACGCAATCAGATGGGTTAAAATCAATCATTATAAGCAGTGCTATGGCTGGAGAAGGAACGTCATTAGTTTCCTCTCATTTAGGGGTCGTTGCTGCTATGTTATCCCGTCGTACCCTGCTGATTGATACGAATCTCTATAATCCTCAACTTCATGAATATTTCGGTCTTAATTTATTCCCTGGGTTAAGTGATATTATTGATAGTGATCTCTCAATTTCTGACTTAGTTCAAGTTACTAATATCAAAAATCTTTCCCTTTTATCTTGTGGGCAATTCAAGTCTAATCCCTACTATTTATTAGAAACAGAAATGTTTAAATCTTTCTTACAAGAAGCCCAGAAACACTATGACTTAATTATTTTTGATACTCCCTGTTTATCCGATTATACAGATGCCATAACTTTGCAGGAGTTGAGTGATAGTTTAGTGATGGTTTCTCGTCCTAAGTTTACCTCTAAAACTGCTTTACAAACTGTTGCCAATGATTTACAAAAGAAAAATATTTCTATCACTGGAATTATTTTTAATGGTGTGAATTAAGTATTACAATCAACTCTAAATCTGACCTATTCTTAGACTAAATTATGACCCCTCATCACCTAAAAAATAAAGCCTCAAATTTTGGCATTTTGATAACATTGGCAGGAATTTTAGGAGGAATATTAGTCGGTATTGTCGTCGGTTTTAATGCTTTATACGTTATTGCCTTAATTGTTGTTATTAGCAGTCTAATTCTCTTTTTTGTCTCCTTTGAAATGACTGTTTTAAGTCTTTTAATTATTCGTTCATCTCTGGATATTTTATCAGACTATCAAATTCCCACCGCCTTTGCTTTAGGAATGATTGGACTAACATTAATGTATGTCACCATCCAACTATTAACCAATAAACCAATTTATACCGACAAGTTTTGGTGGTTTTTGGTCGCTTGGTTAGTGACTCAAGGGTTATGGGTTATTCTCCTACCATTAGGAGGATTAGGGTTAGGAGGATGGGCCTTATCCATTGCCATTCGTGAGTGGGTTCGCCTCTTTTCTTGGATTATTATTTATCTATTAATTCTTCAGTTAAAAGATAAAATACCTCCTCAAAAAATTATTACCGCCTTATTTTTAGGCTTGATTCTTCCTTTTACAGCAGCTTTTTTACAAATCGCCGTTCCTTCCTCTCTTTTACCGTCTATTTTAGTCTATGAAACTGATATTTTTGAGGCGGGAACCCGTATTAATGGAACCTTTGGCCATCCTAATACTTTCACCACATTTACTTTTCTCTTTTTAGGGTTAACCTATTGGAAACAACAACATTCACAAAATAGAAAACCTTGGTTAATTTTATTAGGAATTGTTGCATTTTTCTTTGTCAGTACCAAAGCTTTAGTGGGCTTAATGATGTTAGCCACTTTTCTATTTTGTATCTTTAGTCGCAATGCTAATATCATCAATATTATCGGCGGAATTCTTTTATTTGTTTTCGTGATTGCCTTATTTGCCAGTACAGAGTTTGGACAAGAAAGGCTAGGTTCAATTGCTCAAACCCCGTTATTAAACCCTGATATTGATATTTGGAAAGCCATTCTGTTATCAAAAACAGACGGGAATAGTTTCAACTGGCGACTTGCCCAATGGACCTATCTTTTGGGACAATGGCAACAATATCCTATCCTGGGATTTGGCTTAGGAACCGGTAAATATATTTCAACCAATGGACTAGAACCCCATAACGAATACCTCCGTGCTTTAATAGAAGGGGGTATCATGGGTTTAATGATATTTTTTATATTTTTAGGAGGACAAATTGTTTATTTATTAAATGTAATACGTTCTAGTTTTAATCATAAAATGAAGCAAGACTTAGCCTTTACCTTAATTGCTATTTTATTAGGGTTATGTGTAGGAATGATTACGGAAAATATTTGGACACATACCACATTATTTTTCTATTGGTGGACAATTTTTTCTCTCATGAGTTGGGACTGGGAATCTGCAAAAATATCTTCTTGATAATCACAAACAATGCTCTCGCGTTTTTGGAGTAACTATGGTATAGTTCGACCGTTAACTAAAATAAATGAATAACATCAACAATGGTTAAAGTCTCAATTGTGATTCCGGCTTATAATGCAATGAAGTATTTACCGGAAACCTTGGATAATCTCTTACAACAAACCTATAAAGACTTTGAAGTTATTATTGTTAATGATGGGAGTACAGATAATATAAAAGACTGGTTAACAACCATTTCAGATGATAGAGTCAGATTAATATCTCAGGAAAATAAAGGATTAGCCGGGGCCAGAAATACCGGTATAGAAAAGGCCAAAGGAGACTATATCGCTTTTTTAGATGCAGATGATTTATGGGAACCCACTAAGATTGAAAAACAAGTTAAGGTATTAGATAATAATCCAGGGGTAGGATTAGTTTATACTGGTGTTGCTATTATCGATAGTAATGGCATACCTACGGGACGAATTTTTCAAGAAGAAGTCGAAGGTTATATCTGGAAAGAATTAACTCAAAAAAACTTTGTTGGCTGTGGTAGTGTCGCCGTTGTTAAAAAAGAATGTTTTGAAAAAGTAGGAAACTTTGATAAAAATTTAGGCTCTTTTGTAGAAGATTGGGATATGTGGTTACGCATTGCTGTAGTCTATCCTTTTAAAGTAATTAAAGAACCTTTAGTTTATTATCGACAACATCCTAATAGTGCCTCAAAAAAATGGGATGCTATGGAAAAAAGTTTTGAAATTGTCATTGAAAAAGCCTTTAAAACAGCCCCCAAAGAATTACAATATCTCAAATCACAAAGTTATGGGTTAGCTAACTTTGTTCTGGCTTGGAAACCCCTACAAACCCAAAACCCTGATTATCAAAAAGCTATCCATTTTCAAAAAAATGCCCTTGACTATTATCCTAAATTACGCTTCTCTAAAGAAAATTTTAGATTAAGTATTGCCATCTTTTTAATGCGCTTTTTTGGCAAAGATGCCTATAGTCAAATTTTATCGATTGTTTATCCACTACGACGGTTTGTACTATCAGTCTATCCAACCACTGCCAAATCCTAGTAAAAATAAATATCTTGATTTTTTTCAAAACATCTCTTACAATACATAGCAATTTTAATCAGTTATCAATCAAAATTTATTGGAGGTTTTTATGTCTGAACCTATTGTTACTATCGTCGTTGTTCCTAGAGAAAGATTTAGTTACACTAAAGAGTCTTTAGAAAGTATCTATGATAATACTCAATTTCCCTTTAATTTAGTCTATGTTGATGGTAATTCCCCTCGCCATATCAAACAATATCTTGAAAATAAATCTAAGGAAAAAGATTTTAAGTTGATTCGGACTGATTACTTTGTTTCTCCCAATCAAGCACGAAACTTAGCCTTAAAATATGTCAAAACAAGATATGTTATTTTTATTGATAATGATGTTTTAGTGGCCAGGGATTGGTTAGAAAAATTGGTCAATTGTGCTGAAGAGACCGATGCTTGGATGGTGGGACCACTTTGTTTAGAAGGGCCTAACTTTGATACTATTCATCAAGTCACGGGAACCTTCAAATTTAAAGAAAAGAATAATCAAAGATGGTTAGTAGAAAAACGTCCTTATATGAGATTACCCCTGTCTAAAGTTCAAGATAAACTCAAAAGAGAAACGACACAAATTGTTGAATTTCACTGTATGTTAGCCCGCACTGAGTTATTCGAGCAGATTGGACTGTTAGATGAAAAATTTATGACCTTAGCGCAAGAAACAGATATTTGTTTAACCCTCTTTAACATGAATAAACCGGTTTATTTTGAACCTGATTCGATTGTTTCTTATGTTCCTCCTAAAACCCTAAGTTTATCAGATTTACCTTACTTTTTCTTTCGCTGGAGTAATACTTGGGGTAAGATTAGTTTAGAACATTTACAAGAAAAATGGAATTTAACCCCAGAATCTCCCACCATTCGACATTATCAGCAATTTTTGCGGGGTCATCGGTTTTTAATTTGTCCTAAACGTCAACTGAGTTTAAACTATATTACTAAACGAATTATGGTGGCTGTATTGACGATTATTATGGATTGGAAAGCCACCCAATCATTGCCTTTATATTTGGAGAAAAAAGCTTAACTAGGGTTTGCTCATCATTCAGTAAAAAGTAGGATTTGCTAGACTTAGCATTTCTTACTTTTACTATCAATGATAACTTTTAAAAGAAGTTAAAGTATGTGAATAAAAACAATGGTAACTGTTTCTGTAATTATTCCAACGTATAATGCTGAGAGGACAATTGTCGAGACAATTAAATCGGTTCAACATCAAACATTTAAAGATTTAGAAATTATTATTATTGATGATGGTTCAGAAGATAATACCCTTTCTATTTTATCTAATTTAGAAGAAAAACGTCTTACTATTTATTCTTCTGAGCATCAAGGGGTTTCCTCTGCTCGCAATTTAGGAATTACAAAAGCTCAGGGAAAATGGATAGCTTTTTTAGACGCAGATGATTTATGGACGGTTGACAAAATAGAGAAGCAAGTTCAAGTATTACAAAATAATCCTCAAGCAAAAATAGCTTATAGTTGGACTTCTTTTATCGATGAAAAAGGGCAATTATTGTGGGAAGGTAAACCTTTATATTTTGAAGGAAATGTTTATAATGAATTATTAATTGAGAATTTTCTTGCTAGTGGTTCTAATGCTTTAATCGAAAAAAAAGCAATTATGGAAATAGGAAAGTTTGACTCTAATCTGACTATCGGTGAAGATTGGGAATTTTATGTTAGATTGGCTAAGAAATTCAAGTTTTCTGTGGTTCCTGAAAGACAAATTTTATATCGATATTTATCTTCTTCTTCTACTTCAAAGCTTGATTCTTTAGAAGAGCAACTATTAATAACAGTTGACAAAATTTTTATTAATGTACCGTCTCAGCTTCAACCTGGCAAATCACAAACATTATCTAAAGTTTATGGATATTGTGTTCAAAAATACTTACAAAATATGCAACATAACTATCCTTATCTTAGAAAAATTGTTAACCTACTTTGGAAATTAATTACCATTTATCCAAAAGCTCTATTAGATAATTATACTCAGGGGTTAATTCGTGGTACGATTAAGCAAAGTTTCCTAATTTTATTTAGGTATCATCCTTCTCGTTATTAACTGATGCAACACCTTATCAAAAAAATCAAAAATCTCTTATCGAACGATTTTATTAGGAATATTGGTTGGTTAAGTGGTGCAGAATTAATTAATCGAGTCTTTCGCTTGGGAACCACTGTCGTCTTAGCGCGAATGTTTAATTCAGCAGAATATGGACTCATGTCCATTATTTATACTGCTTTTGAATTCGCCCAAGTTTTCACTTTAAGTCAAGGGTTAGGAGCAAAAATTGTTCAAGGTGAAGAAGAAAATTTATCAGCTATTTGTAATAGTTCCTATTGGTTAAATTGGTTACTTTGTATTGTTATTTTTATTATTCAATGTCTTGCAGCTTTTCCGGTTGCTCATTTCTATAATGACAATGATATTATTGCTCCCCTTTGTACCTCTGCTTTCGTCTATTTAATGTTTCCTTTGTTTGTGGTGAGTGCTGCTTTAAATAGACGAGCAAACCGGTTACAAGTTATCGCTTTATGTAACGTAACTCAGTCTATTTTAGCAAATTTGATTACCATTGTTCTTGCTCTTATGGGTATGGGAATTTGGTCAATTGTTTTACCGATGGTTTTGACAACTCCTGTATGGATTGTTATTAATTGGAAATATAATTCTTGGCGGCCACCTCTTACTATAAACTTAGAAAAATGGCAAGAAGTTGTTACATTTGGAGGTAATTTATTAGGGGTAAAATTATTAGATAAATTACGAGCAAACTTAGATTATTTAATTATTGGTGGGTTTTTCGGACTTGATGAATTAGGAATCTATTATTTTGCTTTTAATGCTGGTTTTGGCATTAGTCGTAACGTTATTAGTATTTTTACCTCGGCTTTATTCCCCTATTTATGCCAAGTTAGAACTGATTTAATTCAACTTAAAAAACGTTATTTTAGTAGTCTCAAAAAAGCCTTTTTGGTTATTATACCTTTTATTGCATTACAATCTGGTTTAGCTCCCTTTTATGTACCAATAATTTTTGGTGAAAAATGGACATCAGCTATACCAATTTTAATCTTAGTTTGTTTATCGGTGATTCCCTATTCTTTGTTTATTTTCACCTCAGAATTAATCAATACGATTGGTAAACCTCATTTAACCTTATACTGGAATATTGGATACACATCCTTATTTGTGATTGCCCTTTTAATAGCGGTTCAAGGTGGGGTTTTCTGGGTAGCTGTGGCGGTTTTAACCACTCAATTATTGATTTCTCCTCCGTTTAGTCTTTGGTCTAATCATCTTGTTTTTAAGTCCCTGAAGAATTCTTGAAAATCCGTTCTTTAAAAATTCTTGAGCTATTAAGTCTATGAGAAATTGGTCGAAAAAAATAATTTATATTCCTATTATCGTGATAGTCTTCTCTACTATTTTAATTAGCCACCGAATTTTTTCTAAACTATCGGAAACTAATCCAAAACAACAGCCCATTGCAGTTAATTTAACTAAAAATCATGGAGTTGCCTCTGATGTTCAATACACTTCAAATAGTAGGCGAAATAAACATAAACAGCCTTTTTCTCGGGATAGTATTTGGAATCTTCCTCTCAGACTAGATGCTGAATATGAACCAGCAAACTTAGGTGAAGCCTATGATATCTCGCCAGAAATCAACTACTATATTGTTACGAAAAAAAATGACCCCATTGTACCTTGGTATCGACCGAAAAATTGGGGCGTTGGACGGTGTGAAAGGGGAGGAAAACAATTAGGAAACATCCCCGTTCCTCACGACTTAATTGTACCTGATGCCACAGAAACCAAAACCCCCAATAACGCAGCCGCTTTTCTACAACCGGATGGTCATACTTTAGTTCAATTGAACCCCTTAACCCGGTGCGAAGCAGGGGGGCCAGTGTTCGGATACGAAACCCCAGCAACAGAAGACATCTATGGCCAAGGAATCACTGGAGGACAAGGAGGGTCTGGGTTATCCAGTATCGGCGGAACCATTCGCTTAGGGGAATTACTGCCCGACGCGCACCCGATTCCCCATGTGCTAAAACTATTAGTCTATGGTCGCCAATACCTTTATCATCAGCCTCCTGGTTATCGTTGGCCAGCCATTCGCTCTGATGCTTACGCTTTCAATGATAGCTCAGACTTACGTTATGGAGGTAATAACCCTAATTTAGTGATGGGAACCTTACTGGCCATTCCCCCTAATGTGACTGTGGACAGTTTGAACTTAGAAACCCTACCAGGGAAAAAGTTGTTTTACACCCTACAAAATTTTGGGGGTTACATTGTGGATGATACGGCTTGGGATAGTTACGCCATTGCGGTTGAAACAGGGGTGTCTGAGGAATTTAAACAGGCTTATGGATTTTCTTTTTCAGGAAACCGTAACCAACCGTCTCCTTTCTCTCAGGATATTAATAAGCTGTTTCAAACCTTAGCCATTGTCACAAACAATTCTCCTGTCAAAACCCTCAATGACAATGCCTTTAGACAACCTTTGGCCCCTCCTCTAGACAGGAATTAAGCCTAGGCCAACCCTGGAAACCTTAAGACAATTGTTAACTTTTGTTAAAAATGATTGCAAAAGATTTCTACATCTGGCTTTATGGTTAAGAGAGGAAAGTGAAAACAGCCTTAAACGACCTTGTTAATTAGTTGAACGAAACGATTAACTCGCACTAAGAAAATTGGGGTACGAACCAAGAAAATCTTAGGAAAAAATTGTCATTGATTGAATTAACTTTTAACTAAATTTTTAGGAGATTAGAAACCATGTTGAAGAAATTATTAGGTGGTGGCAAGAAAAAAGAATTTTTCTTAGAATTAGACGAAGCCAATGGTGTTCCTGCGTCTGAACCTAAGGTTGAAACCCCTGCCCCTGAACCTGTGGCAACCCCTGAACCGGTAGCAGAAGCCCCCCAACCCGAAGCAGCAGCAGAAGTTGTCGAAGAAGCGGCTACCCCTAAGAAAAGTAAAAAGAAATCCATTAAAAAAGCAGCGAAACAAGAAACCCCTAAAACCGAAATTGTTCCCACTTCTCCCGCTTTAACTAATACTCAAGTGGCTAAGAAGGAAGAACCTAACGAAGTAGAATTCGCCACCAAATTTTATATGATTTCTACCCCTCGCCGTCGTCCCGGCCCCAGTTTAAATACCTTCAGAAATATGGCTTCTCAGGTAAAAGTACGACGGGGTTAATTCCTTGATTTAAGTTTCGTTTTGGTTGTAGTCTAGAACTGAGTTCTAGACTATTTTTTATGGTATTAATCCCAGTTGAATATTCTATTTTTACACCCTAATTTTCCCGCCCAATTCCGCCATGTGACCAGGGTTTTGGCTAAAAATCCTAAAAACAAGGTTGTCTTCGGGACAAAGCGCAAAGAAGGCGGTATTCCAGGGGTTTTTAAAGCTATCTATACCCCTTCTCGTCAAGCCCGTCCGGAAACCCATCATTACGTGAGAACCCTAGAAAATGCGGTTTTGCAAGGACAAGCGGTCTATCGGTTAGCAGACCAGTTAAAACGGGAAAACTTCATTCCTGACGTGGTTTACGGCCATTCTGGGTGGGGACCGACTCTATTTATTAAGGATATTTTTCCCAAAGCGGAATTATTATGCTTTTTTGAATGGTTTTATCACGCCCACGGAACCGATGCTGACTTTGATCCCAAAGAACCCTTAACGGTGGATGATGAAGCCCGTATTCGCATTAAAAATACTCCTATCTTGACCGACTTATATAGTTGCGATCGCGGGTTATCCCCCACGCAGTGGCAAAAACAACAATTTCCCTCGGAGTTCCACCGGAAAATAACCGTCCGTCACGATGGTATCGATACCCAGTATTTTCAACCGAAACCTGGGGCAAAATTGCTCTTAAATAGTAATAAACTCGACTTATCGGACGTGGATGAAATTGTTACTTATGTGGCCAGGGGAATGGAACCTTATCGGGGGTTTCCTCAGTTCATGGAAGCGGTTTCTCTACTGTTAAAAAAGCGGCCTTCTTGTCATGTGGTGATTGTGGGAGACGATCGCGTGGCCTATGGGCGATCGCTACCGGATGGGAAGACTTATAAACAGTTAATGCTAGAGACTTATGATTATGATTTATCTCGGCTACATTTTACGGGGTCCTTACCCTATGGGGAATATTTAAAAGTGATTCAAGCGTCATCGGTTCATGTTTATTTAACCCGTCCGTTTGTTCTGTCTTGGTCGATGTTAGAAGTGATGTCCACAGGGGGTTTAGTGTTGGGGTCAAAAACCCCTCCCGTCGAGGAAGTGATCGAAGATGGGGTTAATGGTTTATTGGTGGATTTTTTTGCTGTTGATCGGATTGTTGAACGCATAGAAGAAGCTTTAGATGATCCTCAGAAAATGGCTAAGTTAAGAATAAAAGCCCGAGAAACCATCCAAGACACCTATGATTTATTGAAGTTATTACCTGAACATATTCAGTGGATCTTGAATTGAAAGCCAGAAGGCAGAAGGGGTTTAAATACAAGAAATGTACTTATTTTTCTAAAGCCAATTGGACTAATTGATCCACCAATTGCTCAAAATTGATGCCTGTGGCGTTCCAAAGTTGAGGATACATACTAAACTTAGTAAATCCGGGTAAGGTATTAATTTCATTAAGATAAATTTCTTGGGTTTCTTCTACATAGAAAAAGTCCACTCTCGCCAGGCCAGCCGCATCAACGGTTTTAAAAGCTTGGACGGCCATTTCTTGAATTTGGGCGACAATGTTGGCGGGTAACTTAGCCGGAATATGTACCTGGGAACGGCCTTCTGTGTATTTGGTCTCGTAGTCATAAAAATCCCCCTCAAAGGTCACTTCTCCCACCACAGAGGCTTTCGGGTTATCATTGCCTAACACCGCACATTCTAACTCTCTGGCCTTGACTCCTGCTTCGATGACGATGCGTCGGTCGTAACTGGCCGCGCTATCTAAGGCGGTTTCCAGTTCAGAATGCGATCGCACCTTAGCAATACCCACCGACGATCCCAGATTGGCCGGTTTCACAAAGCAAGGATACCCTAACGCGGCTTCGATGTCGTCACAGAGTTTGGGGAAAATACAGGGATTCGACCAGATTTGCGATCGCTCAACGGCCTGATACTTCACTTGAGGGAGGCCGGCTTGAGCAAAGGCCATTTTCATGGCAATTTTATCCATCCCCACGGCTGATCCTAACACCCCACTGCCCACAAAGGGAACCTGCATTAAGGTGAGTAACCCTTGAATGGTTCCATCTTCCCCATTGGGTCCGTGTAAGACGGGAAACCAGACCGCCACCTCTTGCACTTGAGGGGGAAACTGCCATAATTGGGAGGGGTTAATCTCTTCGCTGGAGAGTGGGGTTTTGCTATCTAGAACCCTATTGGCTGTCTCTCCTGCTATCCAGACACCATTTTTTTGAATATAGAAGGGGAGGACATCATATTTGTCTCTATTGTTCCCGGTTTGCAGGGCTTGAGCAATGGCTTGTGCAGAGTTTATGGAAACCTCGTGTTCTCCGGAACGCCCACCAAATAATAATCCTACCCGTATTTTAGCCATTGTCACTTCTCCCGTGCGTTTCTTGTGAATTATCGTTATAATTGACCCTTGTTATGGGTTTGACGTTCCCCGATTTTAACCAGATGTCGGTCAGAATTCCCTAACGTTCTATAACTTAGGGATGAATGACCGACCAATAAATCAACTGCGTAGCGTCCTTATTTCTTAGTTTCTAGTCCTCCTGATTGATGTTTGATATATTCTTTGACCACTTCTAAAATT
>JAAUYB010017901.1_pt1 | contig 33491 bp, 34 predicted proteins | sample 7278071 | NCBI WGS metagenome assembly JAAUYB01 (sample SAMN14350121, study PRJNA611818) | marine sediment metagenome | isolation source: surface marine sediment (1.8m) | place: French Polynesia: Moorea | collected 2018-08 | reverse complement strand
TCTTGTTTCTCAGCCTCAAATCCGTCTCGCCACTGTTCGACGCCTTCTCCGCGGCCTGGCTGGGGGCGCTGATCGTGCTGTTTCTGAATACCGCCGCCTATTCCGGTGAGATCTTCTATGGCGCGCTTCTCTCGGTCCCCAAAGGCGATCTCGAGGCCGCCGATGCCTATGGCTTTGACGGCTGGAAGAAGTTCCGCAAGATCACCTGGCCCACCATGCTGCGCCTTGCCTGGCCCGCCTATACCAACGAGGCGATCTTTCTCTTCCACGCCACCACGCTGGTCTATTTCAGCGGCTTTCCCGCCTGGCAGCAAAAGGGCGACGCGCTTTATTACGCCAACTATTTCGCCGACAAGACCTTCAACCCCTTTGTGCCCTACCCGATCCTCGCGGGCTATTTCATCCTGCTGACCCTGGTGATCATCGGCCTTTTCGGCCTGGTGAACCGGCGGCTCAACCGGCACCTGCCGCAGGATGTCCGCCGCAAGATCAAGCTGCGCCCCAACCTGCTGCGCTAAGGCGGCTTTGCGCTTGCCAAACGCAGGTCGGCGCGACTACCAATGAATTTGATCAAATTCTGCACGGCAAGACCCCGGGGGCCCCATGTCCACTCCATTGCAAAGCTGGCTGCGCGACCATCCGGAGGTGCGCACCATCCGCGTGGCGGCGTCCGATCTCAACGGCCAGCCGCGCGGCAAACGGGTACCCGCGCGCTTTGCCGACAAGGTGCTCACAGGCGGCACGCGCTTTCCCATGTCGGTCCTGAACCTCGACATCTGGGGCAAGGATATCGAGGACAGCCCTCTGGTGTTTGAGACCGGCGACCGCGATGGCATGCTGCTCCCGACCGAGCGTGGCTTTGTCCCGATGCCCTGGCTTGACGCCCCCACCGCCATGCTGCCGATCTGGATGTTTCACGAGGATGGCACGCCCTTTGCCGGCGATCCGCGCCATGCGCTGAATGCCGTTATCACCCGTTACCGCGACCGCGGGCTCACCCCGGTCGTCGCGGTGGAGCTTGAGTTCTTCCTGATCGACGACAGCACCCACACCCTGCAGGTGCCGATCTGCCCGAATTCAGGCAAGCGCCGCAGCGCCGCGGAGACCATGTCGATCCGCGCGCTCGACGCCTTTGATGCCTTCTTCACCGATCTCTACGAAGCGTGCGAGGTCATGGACATCCCCGCCGACACCGCGATCTCGGAATCCGGCATGGGACAGTTCGAGATCAACCTGATGCACAGCGACGACGCGCTGAAGGCCGCTGACGATGCCTGGCTCTTCAAGACGATGATCAAGGGCCTCGCCCGCCGCCACGGATTTGCCGCCAGCTTCATGGCCAAACCCTATGAGGACTATTCCGGCTCGGGCATGCATGCGCATTTCTCTGTGCTCGATGACGCGGGCCGCAACGTCTTTGACAATGGCGGGCCCGAGGGCACCGACACCCTGCGCCACGCCATCGCCGGCTGCCTGAACGCGATGCATGACAGCACGCTGATCTTTGCCCCGCACCAGAACTCTTATGCAAGGCTGGTGCCCGAGGCGCACGCGCCCTCAGGCCTCTGCTGGGCCTATGAAAACCGCACCGCGGCGATCCGCGTGCCCTCGGGCGCGCCGGCGGCGCGGCGGATCGAGCATCGCTCGGCCGGTGGCGACGTGAACCCCTATCTCGCCCTTGCCGCCATCCTCGGCGCCGCCCTGATGGGTATCGAAGACGCGCAAGACCCGCCGCCGCCGATCACCGGCAACGCCTATGCGCTCGACCTGCCGCACATGCCGTCCGACTGGAGCACCGCCATCGATGCCTTTGAACAGAGCAGCGTTTTGCCCCGCTTCCTCGCGCCCGAGCTGATCCAGAACTTTGCCCTGACCAAGCGGCAGGAACGGCGCGGCATGGCCAAGCTCAGCCCCGAAGAACAGACCGAGATCTACCTCGATACCGTCTGACCTTGTTCGCAACGCGCCGCCCGCATAGGTTTGCCACAACACAAATACCACCGAGGCTTCATGAAAATCGGGATCTTGCAAACCGGGCATGTGCCCGAAGACCTCGCCGCCAAAACCGGCGAATATACCGATATGTTCCAGCGCTTGCTGGACGGACACGGGTTCAGCTTCGCAACCTGGTCGGTGGTTGACGGCGTGTTTCCCGACGGCCCGCAGGACGCCGATGGCTGGCTGATCACCGGCTCAAGGCATGGCGTCTACGAAGATCACCCGTGGATCCCGCCGTTGGAACAGCTCATCCGCGATATCCACGCCTCGGACAAGCCACTGATCGGCGTCTGCTTCGGCCACCAGATCATCGCCCAGGCCCTGGGCGGCGAAGTGCGCAAATATGAGGGCGGCTGGGCGGTCGGCGCGCGGGACTACGCCTTTCCGGGCGGCACCCGCCGGATCAACGCCTGGCATCAGGATCAGGTGATCACGCCGCCGCCGGGCGCGCAGGTCCTGGCCAGCAACGATTTCACCCGCTACGCCGCCCTGCTCTGGCCCGGGCAAACCTACACTGTGCAGCCGCATCCCGAGTTCGACCATGGTTTTGTCGAGGGCCTGATCGAGACCCGCGGCCCGGGCGTTGTGCCGGACGAAAAGCTCGCCATCGCGCGGGGCAAACTGGGGTGTGACCTTGACCGCCACGATGTCGGCGCCGAATTTGCGCGGTTTTTCAAGACGGGGGCGCTGGCATGAGCGACTGGATCGAGAAACTGCCAGACCCGGCGCGCGCGTACCTGGAGGGCCGGCGTCTGGATGAGGTCGAATGCATCGTCTCTGACCTGCCCGGCATCGCCCGCGGCAAGGCGGTGCCGGCGTCGAAATTCGCCCGGCAAAAGCACTTTCACCTGCCGGATTCGATCTTCTTCCAGACCATCACCGGCGATTGGGGTGAAGCCGCGGATGAGGACGAAGGCTTTATCGAGCGCGACATGATCATGAAGCCCGACATGGCGACCGCCACCGCAGCCCCCTGGACTGGCGACTGGACGCTGCAGGTGATCCACGACGCCTACGACCGCAAGGATCGCCCGGTGCCCTGCGCCCCGCGCAACGTGCTGAAACGGGTGGTGCAGCTTTATCGCGACAAGGGGTGGGAGCCGGTGGTCGCGCCCGAAATGGAGTTCTTCCTCATCGCCCGCAACCTCGACCCGGCGGTGGATATCGAACCGATGGTCGGCCGCTCGGGCCGCCCCGCCGCGGCGCGCCAGGCCTATTCGATGACCGCGGTGGATGAGTTTGGCCCGGTGATCGACGATATCTATGATTTTGCCGAGGCGCAGGGGTTCGAGATCGACGGCATCACCCAGGAAGGCGGCGCCGGGCAGTTGGAGATCAACCTGCTGCACGGCGATCCGGTAAAGCTCGCCGATGAGGTGTTCTATTTCAAACGCCTGATCCGCGAAGCCGCGTTGCGCCACGATTGCTTTGCCACCTTCATGGCCAAACCGATCGCTGATGAGCCCGGCTCGGCCATGCATATCCACCACTCGGTGCTGGATACCGAGACTGGCAAGAACCTGTTTTCCGGGCCGCAAGGGGGTGAGACGGACGCGTTTTACCACTTCATCGGTGGTCTGCAGGCGCATCTGCCCTCGGCCATCGCGATGCTGGCGCCCTACGTGAACAGCTACCGCCGCTATGTGAAGGACCATGCCGCGCCGATCAACCTGGAATGGGCACGCGACAACCGCACCACCGGCATCCGCATTCCTTTGTCGGGGCCCGAGGCGCGGCGGGTGGAAAACCGGCTGGCGGGGATGGATTGCAACCCCTATCTCGGCATCGCCGCGTCGCTGGCCTGCGGCTATCTCGGCATGGTGCAAGAGCTGCGCCCCTCGCGCCAATATCGCGGCGACGCCTATGAAGGCCAGGGCGACATCCCCCGCGTGTTGGGCCAGGCGCTGGATCTGTTTGACGGCGCCGAGGATCTGCATTCGGTGCTCGGCGCGGACTTTGCGCGGGTCTATTCGATCGTCAAACGCGCCGAATATGACGAGTTCCTGCAGGTGATCTCCCCCTGGGAGCGCGAGCATCTGTTGCTCAATGTCTGATCCTGTGGCAGTCGTCTGGGCCGTGCGGGGGCGCTGCCCCCGTCGCCTGCGGCGACTCCCCCGAGGTATTTTGGAACCAGAGAAGCAGGGGGCGGGGTGCCCATGAACCTGCTCTTCGCCAATGATAAACGGGGGGAATATCCCGAGAGTTGGTATGCCGCGACGGCCGAGCCGTTGCCGCCTTTTGCGCCATTGGGCGGGACCTTGCAGGCGGATGTCTGTGTCATTGGCGGCGGCTATACTGGCCTCTCGGCCGCGCTGCACCTGGCGCAGGCGGGCGTTGACGTGGTGCTTCTTGAGGCGCATCGCGTGGGCTTTGGCGCCTCGGGGCGCAATGGCGGGCAGCTGGGGTCGGGCCAGCGGCAGGACCAGGTCAGCCTGGAAAAGATGATGGGGTCGGACGCCGCGCAAAAGCTCTGGCAGATGGGTGAAGACGCCAAGGCGCTGTTGCGCGGGCTGATCGACCAGCACGGCATCGACTGTTATCTCAAAGACGGCATCGCCTGGGCCGGCACCTCGGCAAGCTCGGCCGAGGAATACCAGCGCTATGCCGAGCATCTGCAGACCCGCTACCGCTATGACGCGATCACGCCGCTCGATCGCGACGCGCTGCAGGCGCTCTGCCCCTCGCCGAGCTTTGAAGGCGGCGCGCTCGATCGAGGTGCCGCACATCTGCACCCGTTGTGCCTCGCCCTGGGTCTGGCCGCCGCCGCCCGTGACGCCGGCGCGCGGATCTTTGAGCGCGCGCAGGTGCATACGATCCGCCAAGGCAGTAAGATCACCGTGCAGACCGACGGCGGCCGGGTGGTGGCCGATACGCTGGTGCTGGCCTGCAACGGCTATCTTGGCGGGCTCGACCGCGCTGTCGCCGCCCGCGTCATGCCGATCAACAACTTTGTCGTCGCCACCGAACCGCTGGGTGACCGCGCGGCCGAGGTGCTAACGCAAGACATCGCCGTCGCCGATGACCGCTTTGTCGTCAATTACTTCCGGCTCAGCCACGACAAGCGGCTGCTCTTTGGCGGCGGCGAAAGCTATGGCTATCGCTTTCCGACCGACATCCGCGCCGTGGTGCGCAAGCCGCTCCTCCAGACCTTCCCGCATCTGCACGACGTGGCGCTCGACTATGCCTGGGGCGGCACGCTCGCCATCACCCTGAAACGTCTGCCGCACATCGCGCGCGTTGCGCCGAATATCCTCAGTGCCTCAGGCTATTCCGGCCACGGGATCGGCAACGCGGTGCAGGCGGGCAAGCTGATGGCCGACGCGATCCGCGGGCAAGCCGACGGCTTTGACACCATGGCGGCCCTGCCCTGCCCGGCCTTCCCCGGTGGCACGGCGCTGCGCAGCCCGCTCCTGGCGCTCGCCATGACATGGTACGCAATGCGCGACCGGCTGGGTATCTGACGCTAAAGGCGCAATAAGCGCCCTCAGCCACCCATCTTGTTCAGCTTGGATTGCAGCTCGGCCAGCTGCTGCTTGATCGAGTCCAGCTCTTCGTCGTCGCTGGCCTCACCCTTTTCCGCCGCAGGGCCAGAGGACCCTGCCACACCGCCGGTCATCGCCTTCAGAAACGCGTCCTGCTGCGCCTTCATCGCCTCGAACCCAGGCATTTTGGACATCGGGTTCATCGAGTTCATGTTCTCGACCCATTTCGACTGGCTGTCGCGGAACATCTCGAAACTGGCGGCGAGGAATTGCGGCACCGCACTGGTGGCCTGCGTCGTGTAGCTGCGCACCAGATCGGTCAACACGTTGATCGGCAACACACTTTCGCCTTTGCTCTCATGCTCGGCCACGATCTGCAGCAGGTATTGCCGCGTCAGGTCATCGCCGGATTTCAGGTCGATGATCTGCACTTCCCGCCCGTCCCGAATGAACCCGGCGATGTCTTCAAGCGTCACGTAATCGCTGGTCTCGGTGTTATAGAGCCGGCGGCTGGCGTAACGCTTGATGAGCAGCGGTGTCTGAGTGTCGGCCACGCGCGCTCCTCCCTAATGCTTCATTGCAGCAAACATTATGCGAGCGCAGCAGAAAAGGAAAGCCCGCGCGTCAGAGGGGCGCAGGCCCGGCCTTGGCAAAGACCTTGTCGATCATCACCTGCGTGCCCCGCACAAACTCCAGCGGGCAAGGCCATTCCGCCCCCTCGCTGACCGACAGGTTGAACGCCTCGACCTGCAGGACATAGTGATTGGCTGCCGGAAAGCGGTATTCGGTGACGCTCTGATCCGGGCGGTGCAGCGCGATCCGCGCCTCGCCATAGACCAGCGGGTTGAAGGGTGCAGTGAGGCGCATCAGGCCCTTGTCGCCATGAAACGTCATGTCCTGCCAGGGCGCCATGCGCATCGAGGTCACGCCGGTATAGTGAAAGCTGGGGAAGCGCGCGGTGACATGCGCCCAGACATCCACGCCGTTTTCCCAGTCGATGGCGGTGGACAGGATCTCAACGGGCTCCTCGCCCGTCACGTAACGGGTTGATCCATAGACATAAACGCCGATATCCGGGATGCCGCCACCACCCGTGCCCGCGGTGTTGCGGATATTGCCGGGATCGCCGGAGTTGTCATAGGAAAACGTCCCGCTGACCCGGATCAGCTTGCCAATCGCGCCCTCCTCATACAGCGCTTTGGCCTTCTGCCATTGCGGGTGATGCACGATCATATAGGCCTCAGAGGCCAGGAGCCCGGTCTGATCCCGCAGCGCGATAATCTCGTCGATCTCTTCGGCGCGCATGGCGATCGGCTTTTCACACAGCACATGTTTGCCCGCCTGCAGCGCCTTTTTGGTCCATTCGATATGCAGGTGGTTGGGCAGCGGGATATAGACCGCGTCGATCCCGGGATCGGCCAGCAGCGCGTCATAGCTGTCATGTATCCGCAGGTCCGGCGTACGCGCGAGGAACGGTGCCGCCTTATCCGCCGACGACGTGGCAAGTGCGGCGAGCCGCCCGCCGCGTGCGGCATGGATCGCCGGCCCCATCTGTTCCCGCGCGAATTTCGCAGCCCCCAGAATGCCCCAGTTGACGGTCTTGGTCATGGCGTCTCCTCCCTCGACGCGCACGTTACCGCAAACATCCCGCCACGCAACGCAAAAGGCCCCGCGCGGGGCGGGGCCAATCGTCTTACCTGTTGTGGACGCTATTCAGCGCGGGGTCTTGCCGTCAAGACACCGCCCCGACCCAAGGCAAACGCCTCAGGCCGAGGTCAGCATCCCCTGCTCGCGCGCCAATTCACGCATGCGCTTTTGCAGCTTTTCAAACGCCCGCACCTCGATCTGGCGGATGCGTTCGCGGCTGACATCGTACTGGCCCGACAGCTCTTCCAGTGTGACGGTCTTTTCGGTCAGACGCCGCTGGGTCAGGATATCCTTTTCGCGGTCGTTCAGCACATCCATCGCCTCGGTCAGCAGGGCGCGCCGCGCCTCGAGCTCATCACGCTCGGCATAATCACCGGCCTGGTCGGCATCTTCGTCCTCGAGCCAATCCTGCCACTGCATCGCGCCTTCGCCATCCGAGCCGACGGTTGCGTTCAAAGACGCATCCCCGCCCGACAGGCGCCGGTTCATGCTGATGACCTCGTCCTCGGTCACGCCCAGATCGGTGGCGATCTTCTCCACATGCTCAGGCCGCAGATCGCCCTCTTCCAGCGCGCCAATCCGGCTCTTGGCCTTGCGCAGGTTGAAAAACAGCTTCTTCTGCGCCGAGGTGGTGCCCAGCTTCACCAGCGACCACGACCGCAGGATGTATTCCTGGATCGAGGCGCGGATCCACCACATGGCATAGGTCGCGAGGCGGAACCCCTTTTCCGGGTCAAACCGCTTCACCGCCTGCATCAGGCCCACATTGGCCTCGGAAATCACTTCGGCCTGCGGCAGGCCATAACCGCGATAGCCCATGGCGATCTTGGCCGCGAGCCGCAGATGCGACGTGACCATCTTGTGCGCCGCCGCGGTGTCTTCCTTCTCGACCCAGGCCTTGGCCAGCATGTATTCCTCTTCCGGCTCCAACAGCGGGAATTTCCGGATTTCCTGCAAATAGCGGCTCAGGCCGGCTTCCGGCGACGGGGCCGGCAGATTTGCATAGTTGCTCATGTCCCTCTCCCTAGAATGTAACGAGGCTTAACATCCAGATAGGTGGCGCTAACATCACTTTCAAGTATCGTGCGCCGCTTTTGTTAAGACGCAGTTAAGCAATCTTTCCGTCGGTTTAAGCATTGTGACGATGCGCTCACGCACAAGAGATGTCTGTTTCAGCGCCCGACGCGCAGGCCTGCGTCCCGCGCCAACAAATCCGCCTCGGCCCGGCTCAGCCGCGCCAAAGCCTCACCCTCACTCGCGCCTTTCGCCCGCGCCGCCCGCCACAGCCGCAGGCAGGACCGTGGCGACCAGGGCAGCGCCGCCTGCGCCACCCAAAGCCGCAGAACCGGCGGCAAAGCATCGTAATCGCTCATGGGATCGGCCCGGCGGCGCCGCCGTTTCAGGCGTGTCTGACCCAGATTCGTCGCGGTTTGCCCTGCGCTCATACACCCGCTCCCGATGCGTTTCGCGGGTGTTTGTATTGTTATATCATAGCAAAGACAAGCGCGGACTCACGCCCCCCGCAACACCGCCAGCAACGCCGCCATATCCGCCGGCAGATCCGCCTCGAACCCCAGCGCCGCGCCGGTCACCGGATGCTCAAACCCCAGCCTAGCCGCATGCAACGCCTGGCGCGGAAACCCCGCCACTGCCGCCCGCGCCGCCTCGGGCAAGGATTGTGCGCCCAGCTTGCGCCGCCCGCCATACACCGGATCGCCCACCAGCCCATGCCCCGCATGCGCCATATGCACCCGGATCTGATGCGTGCGCCCGGTCTCCAGCCGGCATTCCACCAGCGCGAGCACCGGCGGGATGCCAAACGGCTCCAGCACCCGCGCCCGCGTCACCGCGTGCCGCCCCTGCCCGTCGAAATACACCGCCTGGCGCTGCCGGTCGGTCCGGTGCCGTGCGAGCCCGCTGGTGATGCGGATCACCCCGCCGGGCTCCATCGCCACGCCGCGCACCCCGCGCAGCCGCGGATCGCCGACCTCCGGCAGGCCGTAGACCAGCGCCTGATAGGCCCGGTCCACGTCATGCGCGGCAAACTGCGCCGCGAGCCCGTGATGCGCTGCGTCCGACTTCGCCACCACCAAAAGCCCGCTGGTCTCTTTATCGATCCGGTGCACAATCCCCGGCCGCATCTTGCCACCCACGCCCGACAGATCGCCACCAAAGTGATGCAGCAGAGCATTCACCAGCGTCCCCCCCGGCGTGCCCGGCGCCGGATGCACCACCATCCCCGCCGGTTTGTTCACCACGATCAGATCGGCATCCTCATAGATGATCTCCAAAGCGATCACTTCGGGCGCGATATGGCTTTCTTCTGCCGCCGGCACGGCAATCTCGATCACATCGCCCTCAGAGACCTTGGCCTTGGCATCCGCCAGCACCGCACCGCCACGCGTCACCGCGCCCTCGGCGATCAACCGCGCCAGCCGCGTGCGCGACAGCGCCGCCGCCTCTGGCACATCCCGCGCCAGCGCCTTATCAAGACGCGGCGGCGGATCTGCCGCGATCACGATGCGCAGGGTTTCCCCCATGTCAGACACTCCCGATCCCGATCACCTGCCCGAACCGGCCAACCTGCGCTTTCTGCGCATCCTGGTGACGGTGCTGACCGCGGTGATGATTGGCGGCGTTCTAGTGATCCTGACCCTGCTTGTCATCCGCTACCAGACCACCCGCACGCCCTTGCCCGAGGTGATCACCCTACCGGACGGCACAAAGGCCAACGCCTATACCCAAGGCCCCGACTGGTACGCCGTGGTCACGACGGACAACCAAATCCTGATCTTCGACCGCGCCACCGGCCGCCTGCGCCAAACGCTGACAATCGACACCGACTGAAACCAATATCGCAGGCGCCCCAACTTCTCTGGTTCAAAAATACCTCGGGGAGTCACAGCTTGCTGTGACGGGGCAGAGCCCCATCCGGCGCAACACTCACCAAAGTCCTGAAAGGATGGTACCGCCTCCCCGGCTCGAACGGGGGACCTCTAGATCCACAATCTAGCGCTCTAACCTACTGAGCTAAGGCGGCACTGGCTGGCTAGGTACAATCCGCCCCCGACGAATGCAAGACCGTAATCACGCCAGATCGACCTCCCAGCTTTGCTCGATGAGGTCGACGCCAAAGCTGTGCACCGGCTTGGACGCCACCAGCCGCCAGCCGGTCTTTGTGTAAAGCGCACAGGCCGCGCGGTGGCTTTCATGGGTCCAGAGCTGCATCTTGGCAAAGCCAACGTCCCGCGCAAATCCCATGCATGTGTCCAGCAGCCGCCTGCCCAGCCCCTTGCCGCGCGCTTCCGGAAGCAAAAGAAACAGCCGCAGCTTGGCCGTCCGGTCGTCCAGCGCGACGCAAAAGATGCTCCCCAGCCGCTGATCCCCCTCCCAGGCGATCCAGCCACGCTCGCGCGCCGGGTCATGCGTGGCTTCAAAATCGCGCAGAATCCCCTCCACCAGCGGCGCAAACGTTGCGTCAAACCCCTCATCCAACGCGTAAAGCCGGCCATGCTGCGCCACCAACCAGGGGCGATCCGCCGGGGTATAGGGTCTCAGCTCGATCATGCCCCCATCCAACCCGACCACCCGCACAACGACAAGCCCGGCTTGCAAAAACCGCCCTCCCCCGCTAAGCCCGCGCCACGACCGCCGGAGAGACGTCATGGGCATCAACACCGAACGCGACATCGAAGCCAACCTGCAGATCGGCCCCACCGATCAGGGCATGGTGCGTCTCTTCGTGGCCGCTGGAGACATCGAAATCCCGATGGATTTTGACCCCGATGAGGCCGAGGACATCGCCGAAGAACTCCGCGCCGCCGCCGCCGCCGCCCGCAAGGTCAAACCGCGCCGCAAGTGAAGCTTAGTCCAACCGATCCGGGAGCCCCCGCCCGTTGTTCCACCAACGATGCGGATTGTCACGCCTCGGATCATAGGCCGCCCGGCTGACCCAATCCTCGCGCACGAAGATCACCGGCTCTTCGTAATGATGGACCTCCAGCACGGCGTCCATCACCCGCTGTAGCAGCGCAAGATCCCGTGGCACGCTGATCTTCAACTCGACCATCGGATAGGTTTCGGTCGCCCCCGGCGCAAAGCCCTCTACATGGGTGTCCGTCGTCGATCCCACCTCGGGCTGTGCCGTCTCGCGCCCCGTGGCCGAGATGCTGGCATTGCGCTGATAGCGTCCGTAAGACAGCGGATAAACCGCCATCACCGCATCCAGAATGCGGTCGGTATCCTCTTGTAATGTCTGGACTTCCAGCGTCCAGACTGGCGCCAGCCGCCCGGAGGCCGCCTTGTACTGCGTCAGGTCCATGGCCCGTTGAGATCCCCCACCACCGCCGGATCGCGCAACGCCTGCAACCGCCGTGCCGCGTGCCCCGCAAACTTGCGAATGAGCTTGTTGCGGCGCGCGCCCGCGAGCTTCTCTTCCGGCGCCAGCCGCAGGATCTCGGCATCATAACCATCCGCGATGATCAGCCCCGTCCCCTCTGGCAACAAATCCGTCGGAAACGCCTCATCCACCGCCCAGAAATACCGGTCACACCAGTCCAGATAGCCCTGCCACTTGGCGTCCCCCATGAAATCCGCCCGGCTCGACTTGCACTCCACCACCCAAAGCTCCCCCTTCGGGCCCAGGGCCATCACGTCCACCCGCAAGCCGCGTTCCGGCACAAACTCCTCGATCACCGCAAAGCCATGGCTCGCCAGATGCCGGCACACGCCGCGGGCCAACACCTGGCCGGGTTGCAGATCGTCCTTCATGGCCCGAAATATGAACAAATGATGAACAAAAAGCAATCACCTTGCGCCTCACACCACGCAATCCCCCAAACTGCCCCTTGTTTTCCGCCCCGCCACGGCCTACCTCAGCGCTCAGGCGGGTTCTGCCCTTCCCGTGACACGGTTGCATTCCGGTGGCCTTAAGCAATTCCGAGGGAGCTGGCTCTGTGCGGGTTCTGGCCCGTTTACCTGGCGCCCACCTGTAAATACAGGTCCTCGGGAATGAGATAACCCCACGGTCGGCGCGGTCCCCGCCACTTCACCTCAGCAAAGCTCAGCGCCGCTTCGGCGCCTCCGCCCGTACCCGCACCGGCACCCGCGCACCCCCCCGCGGGCCATCCTCGTCCTCAACATCGCCCAGGCGCATCACGGCAATCCCGAACTGCACCCCGGCAAAGACGATCCCATTGAAAACCCACAGCAAAAACGCCGCCAGCGGCCCGGCATCCGTGTTGTGCACCAGGTAGCCAATGTTCGAGACGTTGAAATACAACAGCGCCGCCACAAAGAACGCAGCAATCCCAAAGCCCGACAGGCATTGGCGGATGTAAAGGCGCATGATGTCCGGCATGGTGGTTCCCTTCGCTTGGGCAAAGGGTATGCCGATCGCCGCCCCCGACAAGGGCGCTCTGCGACATTTTGTCAATCAGAGGGGGAGCGGACGCCTCAGCGCCGCAACAGCCGATCCTTCGGTGCCTCAGCCGCCGCCGGCACCCGCACGGGCCGAGACGTCACACGCGGCGCCCGCTTGCCCCCCTTCGGCGTGTCATCTTCCGCCATCCGCATGATCGAGATTCCGAACTGCACCCCGGCAAACACGATCCCGTTAAAGAGCCACAGCAGAAACACCGCCAGCAGCCCCACATCACTGCCGCTCACCAAATGCCAAAGGTTCGCCACATTGGCATAAAGCAGCAAAGCCACAAACGCCGCCGACAAGCCAAAGCCAATCAGAACCTGGCGGATATAAAGGCGAACAAGCTTGGGCATCACTCTCTCCATCGCATTCCACTTCCAGAATAAAACCTTCCCCCCACAACACAACCCCTCCCCTTGCGACACGCCCCCGCAGGTGCTTTGCTGCCGATGCACGGTTAGGGTGAGTATCCCACATGGAGTTTGCGGCATTGCTCGAAGCAATCTTAGTTTTCCTCGAAACCTATGCCGTCGAACTGGGCGCCGGTGCCGCCCTCCTCGCAATCGTCGAAACCGTCTTCTCGCCTTTTCGGCGCGGCATGGCAAAACTGCGCGGCCCTGAAAAAGTCGAACTGGTGAACCCACCCGAGCCGGTGAAAACCGAACCGCAACCGGTTGTTTTGCGGGAAGATGCGCCCACCGAACCCATCCTCAAAATGACGCTGGCGCAATTCGAGGCAAAGCAACGCCTACTACACGACCAGATCACCGCCGAATTGCAAACCGCCCATGACGAGGAACGCAACCGGCTTCAGGCGAGACTCGACGCAATCAACGAAAGGCTACGCGAACCGGAAAAAGCCCTGGAAGAGGCGCAAAAACGCATCGCCGATCTCGAAGACCGCCTGGACCGCGAGGCCAACGAACTTGGCGGCGAGAAAGTCGAAGAAGCCAAAAACGCGCTGGCAGAGCTGGACTACAGCAAGGCCGAAGCGCTCTTCGAAGAGGTCCGCGCCCGCGCACAACTGCACGTCGACCAAGCCGCCCGCGCCGAATTCGGTCTGGGGGAGATCGCCGAGGCTCGGGTGGAGTGGGCAAAAGCGGCAGAGCATTATCGCCGCGCCGTCGGCCTTGCACCGTCTCTTGACGCGTTTTTCAAGGCGCAACACTTCACAGTGCTGTCCGGCGACTACGCAACAGCGCTCCCTCTGTCAGAGCGATATGTCGAGCTTGCCGAGGAACTGGGTACCGAGCAAGAACAAAGCCTCGCGTTTGACCGTCATGCCTCACTTCTCAAATCCATGGGCCGCTATGACGAGGCCGAACCTCTCTTTCGCCAGGCGCTGGAGATCGACAAGACCACGATCGGCGAGACCCATCCCGACTACGCCACCCGCCTCAACAACCTCGCGAGCTTGTTGAAGAACGTGGGCCGCTATGACGAGGCCGAGCCGCTCTATCGCCAGGCGCTGGAGATCCGAAAAGCCGCGCTTGGCGAGACTCACCCAGATTATGCGCAGAGCCTCAACAATCTCGCGGTGCTTTATTACGACATGAAGCGATATGCCGACGCCGAGCCGTTGATGGCCGAGGCGCTGCGTATCTTTGAGGCAACCTTGCCGCCGGAGCATCCAAGTATCGCCGCATCTCGTCGCGATTTGGAACTCATCCGGGCGAAGCTGGCGGAGATGGAGTAGCAGAGCGTTAGGCCCCTGATTAACGAATTCTGACGCAACGTCAGGGCATATCTGCCTGATCCGGGGCCCCATGATGTATGCGGTTTCAGCAATACGTCCTGAAATCGGAGCGAATCGGACGGATTGCTGGTTTGGGCGTCCAAAACGGGCCAAAAAGCCCCCATCAATCCGTACCGAATTCGGGAAAAACAGGACGTATTGATGCGCCGAGATCACCCATGCGGCGCGTTAAGCCCACCGTGCGGTGGGGTAAGGCCACGCTCAGAACGCCTCGGGCCGCGCTTCGCGGGCCATGTGGTCGAGCACGGCATTGACGAATTTCGGCTCGCGCCCGTCCGGAAAAAACGCTTTGGCAACATCGACATACTCGACAATCGTCACCTTCGGCGGCGTGTCCATCCCCACAAATTCCGCCCCCGCCGCCCGAAACAGCGCCCGCAAAGTCGGGTCAATCCGGTCAATTTTCCACTTCGCCACAATCGCCCGATCCGCCATCTGATCGATCCGCGCCTGGTACGACACCGCCTCTTCTAAGATCTTGGAAAAGAACGAAATATCGCCGTCGATCAGCTCTTCGCCATCCTCTTGCGCGGCGCCAAAACGGAAGTCCAGAAACTCGCGTTTCACGGTGTCGAGCCCCTGCCCCGACTGCTCCATCTGAAACAGAGCCTGCACCGCGTAAAGCCTTGACGCCGAACGCATTTTCCGCTTGTCGGCTGCGCTCGTCACGCCCGCGTCTCCCCGGCGATCTGGTATTCGTCGCGCGCCGGCTGAAAGCCGACATCCTTGCGCGCTCCACCATATTTCCGAGCGATTGCAATAAGATGCAAGGCCGCCGCCGCCGCCCCGCCACCCTTGTTCTGACCCGCCACCTCGGCCCGCGCCTGCGCCTGGCCCACATTCTCAACGGTCAGAATACCATTGCCAATGCACAGCCCCTGCAGCCCCAACAACGTGATCCCGCGCGAGCTGTCATTGCACACCGTCTCGTAATGCGTCGTCTCCCCCCGAATCACACAGCCCAGCGCGACGTAGCCATCAAAGTTGCTTAACCTTTCCGCGATACCGATCGCCGTCGGCACCTCCAAAGCCCCCGGCACCTCCAACGTTTCATGACTGCCACCCGCCGCTTCGATCTCGGCCCGGGCGCCCTCGATCAGCTGGTCGGCGATGTCGCGGTAATAGGGCGCCACGACGATCAACAGCTTGACAGGCTTGTCAAATTCCGGCCGTGGCAGGGTGTAATGCGCTTCGTTTGTGGCCATTATCCAAGCTCCGAGATTTTGCGCGTGCCGACGATTTCCAGCCCGTAGGCATCGAGCCCCACCACCTTAGGGGTCGGCGAGTTGGTCAGCAGGATCAGCTGCGACAAGCCGAGCGACGACAGGATCTGCGCGCCCAGACCATACTGGCGCAAGGTCTTCGGTGACACTTCATCGCCGACATCGAGCTTCATCGAGGTGTCCCGCAAGAGCACCACAACCCCGCGGCCTTCCTCCGCCACCAGCTGCATCGCCTGCTGAAACTCATGCGCCCGTCCCGCCGGTCCGGTGCCCACCACGTCGAGCATCGGGTCCATCGCGTGCATCCGCACCAGCACCGGATCGGGCCCGCTCAGATCCCCCTTTGTCAGCACGATATGTTCGTCGCCATGGGTCTCGTCGGTGTAGATTCGCATCTGCCAGTCGCCGCCGAACTCGCTCTGGATCGTCTCTTCGGTGCGCACGCGGACGAGGTTGTCGTGGCGCCGACGGTAGGAAATCAGGTCGCTGATCGTGCCGATCTTGAGCCCGTGCCGCTGGGCAAAGGCCACCAGTTCGGGCAGGCGCGACATGGTGCCGTCTTCGTTCATGATTTCGCAGATCACACCCGAGGCGTTCAGCCCGGCGAGCCGCGCCACATCAACCGCCGCCTCGGTATGGCCGGCGCGCACCAGCACGCCGCCTGCCTTGGCGCGCAGAGGAAAGACATGGCCGGGCGTGGCGATGTCGGCCGCACCCTTGGTGCCGTCGATGGCCACAGCAACAGTGCGGGCGCGGTCCGCGGCCGAGATGCCGGTGGTCACGCCCTCTCGCGCCTCGATCGAGATGGTAAAGGCGGTCTCATGCCGGGAGGAATTGTTAGTCGACATCAGCTCGAGCCCCAGCTCGTCGATCCGGTCATTGGTCATCGCAAGGCAGATCAACCCACGGCCGTACAAGGCCATGAAGTTGATCACATCCGGCGTCGCCCATTGCGCCGGGATCACCAGATCCCCTTCGTTTTCGCGGTCTTCGTGATCGACAAGGATGAACATGCGCCCGTTGCGCGCGTCTTCGATGATCTCCTCGACCGAGGAGATCGCATCCTTCCAATCATTCTCGACCGGACCGGGGGTCTCGTAATCCACCATGGGGCCTCCGCACGCTGTTGCCTCGCCAGATAAGGCAGCGCGCCGCGATTGGCCAGAGCAAACGCCCTAGACGATGCCGCCGTCGATCAGCCGCCGCGCCAGATGGGCATAGGCCTGCGCCATCGGGCCGTCCCCCAGCGCCACCGGCGCGCCGCTATCGCCAGCCACACGGGTGTCGAGATCAATGGGCAGCTGCGCCAGCAGCGGCACGCCCAGGTCTTCGGCCTCTTTCGCGACTCCGCCATGGCCAAAGATATGCGCCGGGTGGCCGCATTTTTCGCAGTGATAGATGGCCATGTTTTCCACCAGGCCCAAGACACGGGTGTCGAGCGTCGCAAAGGCATCGAGCGCCTTGCGCGCGTCGATCAGGGCGACATCCTGCGGGGTGGAAACGACGATGGCGCCGTCGACCTCGGATTTCTGGCAGAGCGACAGCTGCACATCGCCGGTGCCGGGTGGCAGATCGACGATCAGCACGTCCAGATCGCCCCACTCCACCTGCATCAACATCTGTTGCAGCGCGCCCATCAGCATCGGGCCACGCCAGACCACGGCCTTGCGCTCTTCCAGCATCGATCCGATCGACATCAGCGTCACGCCATGGGCCTGCAGCGGGATGATGGTTTTGCCGTCGGGACTGGCCGGGCGTTTCGAGAGGCCAAACATCCGCGGCTGCGAGGGTCCGTGGATGTCCGCATCCAGAAGGCCCACTTTCTTGCCCGCCTTAGCCAAGGCGACGGCCAGGTTCGACGACACGGTGGATTTGCCCACCCCGCCCTTACCCGACCCGATGGCCAGCAAGCGCTTGACCCCGTTGGGTTTCATCGGTCCGGCCTGCGGCGTGGGATGACCGCCGATCTTAAGCGACGGCGCTTTGGCCGCTGGTCCATGCGCGGTCAAAGCAGCTGAGACAGACGCCACCCCCGGCAGTTCCCCAACGATCTGTTCGGCGGCCTGGCGCAGCGGCTCCATCTGCTTGGCAATCTCGGCGCTGGGGGCCTCGATGACGAACCGCACGGCACCGTTTTCGATCACCACGGCGCGAATCATATCGCGTGAAATCAGGTCTCCGCCATCCGGCAGCGCCAATCGCGCCAGTGCCGTCTGCACGTCCGCTTTTGTCACGCTCATGTGTATTCCCCTCGCACCTGCCCAATCCGTTGGCGTTTAGGTGGCGTTCCTGTGCACCCGCTGCAAGCCTTCAGCGTCAATTGCTCGTTTTTAGGGCGCAACGCACAGAAATCATTAGTTTCTTATATGCAATTTCTGCATAGCAGCATTGAGGCTGTGGCTATTGTGCAGGTGCAGCATATGCCCCATCTTTGGCACAACGCAAAAACAACCAAGACTTCGAGGCAGCACGCCATGGCATATCAGACAGAAACTCTCTTGCACGGCCAAAGCGGATTGAGCGCCCGCCTGGCGGCCCTGACCGCCGACCTGCGCGCCCGTTTTGCCCGTCGCCAAGTGTTCCGCACCACGGTGCGTGAGCTTTCCGCCCTCAGCGACCGCGAATTGGCCGATCTTGGCCTTAACCGTTCGGTGATCCGCCGGGTCGCCTACCAGGCCGCTTACGAGGTCTGACACGAATTCGATCCGGTCCTCTCCTCCTCCCTGGACCGGATCGTGACAAGCGGCGGCATCGCCTCCCTGATGCCGCCGCTTCAAAACCCGGAGCAACTTGCTCCAACCAGATGCAAAGGCTCCTCTCCTCCTCCCTGGGGTCTTTCATTCAAGCGGTGGCGCCTCTCCTCCTCCCTGGCGTCACCGCGTCCCCATCCGGGCCCGCACTTGAGGGCCCCCGAGATTTCGGTGCCCCTCTCCTCCTCCCTGGGGTAATCGATTTACTGACGGCGGTGCACCTCCCTGCATCGCCGTTTTTTTGTCTGCTGCGTGCAATTCGAACCGCCGCCCTTTCCCTTGCCGCGCGCATTGGCTACATGCCTAGCCAACACAGGATTGACGGGCCGCAAGGCCCAAGACTTCAGGGGCATTCCCATGGCACTGGACAAGACATTCAACGCCGCTGAGGCCGAAGCGCGGATCTATGCGGCGTGGGAACAGGCAGGCGCGTTTCGCGCGGGTGCAAACAAAAAGCGCGACGAGTCGTTCTGCATCATGATCCCGCCGCCCAACGTGACCGGCGCGCTGCATGTGGGCCATGCGTTCAACAACACGCTGCAGGACATCCTGGTGCGTTGGCACCGGATGCGCGGGTTCGACACGCTCTGGCAGCCCGGACAGGACCACGCCGGCATCGCCACCCAACTGCAGGTGGAGAAAAAGCTCAAAGAAGAAAGCAATATGCGGCGCACCGATCTCAGCCGCAGCGACTTTCTCGACAAGGTCTGGGAATGGAAGACGGAATACGCCTTTACCATCATCGATCAGCTGAAACGCCTGGGCTGTTCGTGTGACTGGGAGCGCAACGCCTTTACCATGGCCGGCGCGCCGGGCGACCGGCGTGTGGGGCATGAGAACTCACCGGATTTCCACGATGCGGTGATCAAGGTCTTTGTCGATATGTACGAAAAGGGCCTGATCTATCGCGGTAAGCGGCTGGTCAACTGGGATCCGCATTTCGAGACGGCGATCTCGGACCTCGAGGTCGAAAACATCGAAGTTGCCGGCCATATGTGGCACTTCAAATACCCTTTGGCCGGGGGCGCGACCTACACTTACGTGGAGCGTGATGAGGACGGCACAATCGTGCTGGAAGAAGAGCGCGACTATATCTCGATCGCCACAACCCGGCCAGAAACCATGCTGGGCGATGGCGCCGTGGCGGTGCACCCGTCGGATGAACGCTACGCGCCAATTGTCGGGAAACTCTGCGAAATTCCGGTTGGACCCAAAGAGCATCGCCGTCTGATCCCGATCATCACCGATGACTACCCCGATCCCGATTTCGGCTCGGGCGCGGTGAAGATCACCGGCGCGCATGACTTCAACGACTACCTTGTGGCCAAGCGCGGCGGCATCCCGATGTACCGGTTGATGGACACCAGCGGGCATATGCGCGACGACGGCGCGCCTTATGCCGAGGCGGCCGCCATCGCGCTGGAGGTGGCCGAGGGCAAGCGCAGCCTGAGCGCGTCTGAGGCCGACATCATCAACTTGGTGCCCGACCACCTGCGCGGGCTCGATCGGTTTGAGGCGCGCGAAAAGGTGATCGAAGAGATCACCGCCGAAGGTCTCGCCGTGATGACCACCGCCGACGACCCGCGCTTCGGCAAACCCAAAAGCAAACCCGCCCCGGCCCCCGAGCCGGGGCCCCTCGGCGAGGTCCCGGATCAAGTCCGGGACACGTGGGTGCCTTTGGTCGAGGCCAAGGCGATCATGCAGCCTTTCGGTGACCGTTCAAAGGTGGTGATCGAGCCGATGCTCACCGATCAGTGGTTTGTCGATGCTGAAAAGGTCGTCGGCCCGGCGCTGGAATCTGTCCGCTCGGGCGAGATCCGGATCATCCCGGAAAGCGGCGAGAAAACCTATTACCACTGGCTGGAAAACATCGAACCCTGGTGCATCTCGCGCCAGCTTTGGTGGGGGCATCAGATCCCGGTCTGGTACGGCTTTGACCTTTCTGGCGAAGGCTTTGTCGATGACGAAGGTGACGGCGCGCTTGATCTCGTGGAGATGGGCCGCCTGCTGAACGCCCAACGGCTGCTGAAGGGCGATGAACGCCACCACGCCGCGCATGATTTCGACGCGGTGAAGGCGCAGTTCGACGACGTGCTGGCCACCCTGCCCGTCCCGCTCAACCATGCCCGGGTGATCGAGGTCACGGATCGCGCCACCGCCGCGCACGAACTGGCCGAGAGCCTCGCACGTTACGAGGCGACGCAAGACCCCACCCAGCTGGTCTACCCGGTCTGGCGTGATGCCGACGTGCTCGACACCTGGTTCTCCTCCGGGCTCTGGCCCATCGGCACCCTGGGATGGCCCGCCGATACCGATGAGCTGCAGCGTTTCTTCCCGACCTCGGTTCTGATCACCGGCTTTGACATCCTGTTTTTCTGGGTCGCCCGGATGATCATGATGCAGCTCGCCGTGGTCGACAAAATCCCCTTCGACACGGTGTATCTGCACCAGCTTGTCCGTGACGAGAAGGGCAAGAAGATGTCGAAGACAACCGGCAACGTCATCGATCCGCTTGAAATCGTGGACGAATACGGCGCCGACGCGTTGCGCTTTACCAACGCCTCGATGGCCTCGATCGGCGGGGTGCTGAAGCTGTCGGTCGACCGTATCGCCGGCTATCGCAATTTCGGCACCAAGCTTTGGAATGCTTGCCGCTTTGCCGAGATGAACGAGGCCGTGGGCCATGATTTCTCTCAAGCCCGCCCGCAGCCGCAGGCGACGCTCAACCGCTGGATTCTGGGGGAACTGGCCGAGGTGCGTGACACCGTGGATACTGCGCTGGCCGAGTACCGCTTCAACGACGCGTCGGGCGCGCTCTATGCCTTTGTCTGGGGCAAGGTTTGCGACTGGTATGTGGAGTTTTCCAAGCCGCTTTTCGCCTCGGACGACGCCGCTCTGGCGGCCGAGACGCGGGCGACAATGGCCTATGTGATGGATCACTGCCTGATCCTGCTGCACCCGTTCATGCCTTTTGTCACCGAAGAGCTCTGGGGCCGACTGTCGGACAGCCGGCCCAACATGCTGGTGCATCAGGACTGGCCCGAGGACCTGGGCGCCGACATGATCGATGCCGCCGCCAATGCCGAGATGCGCTGGGTGATCAGCGTGATCGAGGGCGTCCGCTCGGCCCGGGCGCAGATGCACGTGCCTGCGGGGCTCTACGTGCCGATGCTGGTGACGGAAATCGGCGACGATGAGCAAGCCGCCTGGGACCGTAACGAGACGTTGGTCAAACGGCTGGCGCGGATCGAAAGCCTGACGGCGGTGGAGGCCTTCCCCAAAGGCTGCGTGACGGTGCCTGTGGACGGCGCCACCTTTGGCCTGCCCTTGGCCGACATCATCGATGTCGACGCGGAAAAGGCGCGTTTGGACAAGGCCTTGGGCAAGCTTGGCAAGGAGTTGGGTGGACTGCGCGGGCGGCTCAACAATCCCAAATTCGCCGCAAGTGCGCCGGCTGAAGTGGTCGAGGAAACCCGCGCCAACCTGGCTGCGCGCGAGGAAGAAGAGGCCAAGCTGCAAGAGGCCTTGGCGCGTTTAGCGGAGTTGGGCTGAGCGACTGAAACGTCGTTTTTGCTGCGATGTTACGCGTGATGGGGCTCTGCCCCGTCACAGCAAGCTGTGACTCCCCGAGGTATTTTTGAACCAGAGAAGCAGGGGACGGACGCTCTTAGGTGACTAGAGCGGGCGTCATGTGGATGAGCGTTGGGACAGGGGCTGTGAAGGCCTGTGTCAGCGCGTCTTGCAGCTCGGTCAGGGTTGACGGCTGGCTGGCCTCAGCGCCATAGGCGCGGGCGAGCGCAAGGAAGTCCGGGTTTCGGGCGATCACCGCGTTGGGGGCGATCTGGCTGCGCACCATGGCGTCTTTGATCTCGGCCAGTTCGGCATTGTCCCAGACGAGGATCGGCAAGCTCAGGCCCAGCTCAACCGCGGTGCCCAGCTCGGGCAACGTGTATTGCAACCCGTAGTCACCCAGGATCGCGACTGTTGGCTGTCCCGGGCGGGCGACAGCGCCACCGATGGCGGCGGGCAAAGCGTAGCCCAGAGTGCCAAAGCCAAACGGATGATGCCAATGACCCGGGCGCGGCATATCCCAGATTTCCTTGGCGGCATAGGCGAACTGGGTCATGTCGGAATAGATCATTGCATCGTCCGGCGTGACGGCGCGCAGGGCGTCGCAGATCGCGGGGATGCCCGGGCGTTCGGCATCGATCTCGGCCCGCCAGCGAGCTCGGGTCTTGGCCACCATAGTGGCGTCCCAACAGGGCGCGCGGTCGCCGGTGCGGGCGGGGATCGCGATGGAGATGTCGCGCAGAAAAGCTCCCGCGTCACCTAGGATCGCCATGTCGCCGGCCCCGCATTCCGCCAGGATTTCCGGATCGATATCGACGCGGAGCATCGGGCAGCGGTGGCCCAGCGTATCGCGCCAAAGATCGACCGCCGAGAGTTCGGTGCCCACCGCGATCACCAGATCAGCCTTCGCGGCGATCTCGGCGCTGGATGGGCGCGCCAAGAAGGCCCCGAAGAACATCGGGTGGTCCGACCGCACGAGTCCGCGCCCGGCATAGGTGACAAAAGCCGCGGCACCCGTCTGGCGCAAGACGTCCTCGACCGCGTCAGCGCCGGCCACCGTCCCGCCGCCAAAGATAAACAGCGGGCGTTCAGCGCTCAGGATTGCCTGGATTGCGGCATAGACATCGTCATGGGAGGCGGATGGTGGCTTTTGCGGTGCGGGCGGCGGCGGGGGTGCCTCGGCGGCGGCACCTAAGGTCGCAATCCCCACATGTAGCGCCTTGGGCCGCGGGCGCGTGGAGGCAAACTCGGCCAAGGCGCGATCGACAAGCGCGTAGGCCGCTTCGGCCCCCTGCGCCTCAAGCGACCACTCACACACCGTCGCCGCCGCCCCCACCTGATCGCGCATCTGGTGCAGCTGGCCACGCTTCGCCGCGGTTTCATCGAGGCACGAGGCGATGGCGAGCACCGGCACGGAATCGCTATAGGCCTGGCCCAGTGCCGTCATTGCGTTGCACAGCCCCGGGCCGGTGATCAAGTAACATACCGCCGGCCGCCCACTGGCGCGGGCATAGCCATCGGCCATGAACGCCGCCCCCTGTTCGTGGCGCGCCAGCACATGGAAAATCCCGGCCTCTTCGATGCCGCGATAAAGCTCGATATTGTGCACGCCGGGGATGCCAAAGATCACCTCGACCCCGCGCGCCTTGAGCATATGGGAAATCTGCGCGCCCAGTGGTTGCTGCATCAGGCCCTCCAGAACCGAACGGTAAAGATCGCGTAGACCGCCAGCAGCTCGAGCCGGCCGATCAGCATGGCAAAGCTGAGGATCCACTTGGCCGTGTCATTGAGCCCGCCGAAATTGCCCGAGGGTCCGATCTCGGGGCCAAGCCCCGGGCCCACATTGGCGAGCGCCGTGGCGGCACCCGACACCGAGGTGATGAAATCGAGATCGGTGAGGCTGAGAGCCACCGACAGGATGCCCAGCGTGACCACGAAGAACACAAAGAACGACATGACCGAGCTCAGCACCTCATCACTCACCGGCCGGCCGTCATAGCGCGGGTTGAACACGCCATGCGGCGCACGGATGCGGCGCAGCTGCACCTTGATCGAGGCAAAAAGCAGCTGGTAGCGGAAGATCTTGATCGAACAGCTGGTCGATCCGGCGCAGCCGCCGATCAGCCCGATGAAGAAGAAAAGCGCAATCGCAAACGGCCCCCAGAGGCCGTAATCCTGGCTGGCATAACCGGTGCCCGTCAGGATCGACACCACGTTAAAGAGTGCGTTGCGAAAGGCAGGCTCCCCCGTCGCCTCGCTGGAGGTCATGCGCCAGAGCGCCACCACCACCACGATGGCGAAGGTGGTGAGCAGGAACCCGCGGATCTGGCTGTCTCTTAGCAGCGGTTTCACGTCGCGCGTGGTAGACAGCTGGACAAAGCGCACGAACGGCAAAGCTGCCAGCAGCATGAACACCACCGCCACATAGGCTGCGCCCGGACCAAAGGCGCCAAAACTGGCGTCGTAATTGGCAAAGCCGCCAGTCGCCACCGTGGTCATCGCGTGTACGGTGGCGTCAAACGGGTCCATCCCGGCCACGATATAAGCGCCGGCGCAGGCCAGGGTCAGGGTGACATAGATGGTCGAGATCGAGGAGGAGATCTGCGTCGCCCGGGGCAGGATTTTCCCCATGGTATCAAAGCCTTCGGAGCGGAAAATCTGCATCCCGCCCACCCGCAATTCGGGCAGGAACACCATGGCGACAACGATGATCCCGATCCCGCCCAGCCACTGCAAGAGCCCGCGCCAAAGCAGCAGGCCCTTGGGCAGGGTTTCGAGGTCTGAGAGAACGGTGGAGCCGGTGGTGGTCAGGCCCGACATCGCCTCAAAAAACGCGTCCGTATAGCTGACCGGCGTGGCACCCAGCACGAAAGGCAAGGCGCCAAAGATCGGCAGCGCGACCCAGACGCCGGTGGTGAGCAGAAACGTCTGCTGGATCGATAGCCGGTCGCGCACCGCGTTGGCGGAGGCCAGCGCCACCAGCCCACCCGTCAGCGTGGTGACGATGGCCGATTGCGCAAAGACCGGCCATTCGCCGCGGCCTTCGGCAATGTCCACCAGCATCGGCAGCAGCATGGTCAGGCCCAGGCAGGCCACCAGAAGGCCGATCACATAGGCGACGGGTCGGATATCGAACATGAGCGCCAGCGTTGGGCGCAGCGCGTGGGGGTGTCAAGCACCCGCGTGCCCGTCGCGGCGGATCGTCAGATCAAGCGGTGCAAAGACTGGAAGGGTCAGGCCGCCAGCAGATCGCGGAACACGAAAGGGAGGATGTCATCCCGCGACAGGCCCATGCGTGCCAGTTCGGCATCGCTGAGCGCCTCGAGCACGACAATCTCGTGCAGCCGGGCGCGGCGTAGGCCGGCGGGGTTCACCCCAAGGCCGACATTGGCGAAATACTGGTCGATTTTGCCGCGCAGGCTGCTTTGGCTCATGGCGATCTGTACGTTGTCATATGGCATGTCTGGAAACCTTCGTTTGATCCGCTTGGGTTTCCTCCCATGCGCAGAGTGTCGCATGGCCCCTTAACAAAAACCCAAGCGCCCGGGCGCGATTTGGTAAAATGCGGTTGATCTGCACAAAAAAGCGCCCGGGATTGGCCGGGCGCTGTTCTGGTCATCACGATCGCAATCAGCCGACGTGGAACAAGGTGGAAAACAGCTTGGGGTCGAGGCTGTCTGTGGCAAATGTTGTGCCTTCGGTTAGCATCGACACAGCATCATGGCTGTGCAGGCTTTCCTGATGGCTCGCCAGAACCCGGAAATCCCCGACCCGCGGATCGGCATGCAGCTGCTCGGCGAACAGCCGCGCGGCATCTTCGACAAAGATCGGGTTGGCGGCGTTGAGCTCGGCAAAGGCCTGCTCATCCTCGCGCTTGACCATCACCTGGGTTTCCGTCGGCACTGCGCGGCGGCACATGTCGATCAGGTCTTCGAACCACAGGCAGGCGCCATCCTTGACCTCAACCGACAGCCGCGCGACCGAGCGCTGCGAATGCGGCGTCGCCAACTGCCCGCGCTGCATGCGGGCATGTTCGCTCAGCTCCAGCGAACAGGGGCAGGTCGAGCTGTAGACGTAATCGAGATGCATGATCTTGCGCCGCACACCGTCGGTTTCCACCAGCTCAAGCGCGATGTCGTAATACTGATAGCCCGACAGGCCCGACCGCAGGCTGTCGACCCGCACCGGAAAGGAAAAGCGCATGTTGATCCGCGCATCAAAGCTTTCCAGATCGGTCTTGTAGTCATCCAGCGCTGCTTCAATCACGCCAAAGCTGAAGGTCTTGTCGGCATGCTTGTAAAACGACCGCATGATGCGGCTCATGTTGATGCCCTTCTTGTCGGCCTCAAGGCTGACAGACCCGGTCACGCTGGTCTCCAGCGTCAGATCGCCGTTGTCCCGCGTATGGTACTGCAAAGGCAGTCGAAAATTCGAAATGCCCACATGCTGGATCGCCCGGTTGGCGCCCTTGATCAGCGAACTCGGGCCGTTCTGCAGGTCGGGCAGCGTGTCCTTATAGCCGCCATCGACGGCAAAATCGCTGGGATAGTCACGCGACAGCACCGGATAGGCATCCGCCGGCGCGTCAGGCGCCAGACGCATCACAACCGGGTCCAGCGCCGCAATCTCGGCGTCATGCGCTTTGCCGGCCCAACGCCGCAACGTGGCCAGCGCCTCAGCCGCCTCTTCATCGCTGGGTTTCCGGTCAATGTCCGGGGTATGAATATTCATCAGATAGGCCCCCTCGCCTTGTCGCTCGTCTTGTAAGTAGGAATTCCGCTCCTGAAATTCCATTATCGACAAGTAGTACGCGATCCACGACCGATTGGATCATTGTTTTGGCGTGACCTGACGCGATCTGGCGTCAAACCTGTGAAAGCGCTTGCAAAATGTCGGTTACAAGGTCGGCCGAGTCCTCGATCCCCACAGATAGCCGCACGAGCCCGTCGCCGATCCCCAGCGTGGCGCGCTGTTCGGGTGTCAGGCGTTGGTGGGTGGTGGTGGCGGGGTGCGTGGCGATGGATTTGGCATCGCCGAGGTTGTTGGAGATCAGGATAATGTCGAGTGCATTCAAGAACTTGAACGCCGCATCCTTGCCGCCCTTAATATCCAGCGCCAGCATTGTACCGCCGGCGCCGATCTGGCGCATCGCAAGATCGTGCTGCGGATGGCTGGGCGCGCCGGGATAGATCAGATTGGCCAGTTTCGCATGCCCCTCTGCGGCCTCGGCGATGGCCTGCGCGTTGGCGGTCTGCGCCCGCACCCGCAGGTCGATCGTCTCTAGCCCTTTCAGCATCACCCAGGCCGTGAACGGGCTCATCGACCCGCCTGTGTGCTTCATGTAAGGCTCTACAACGCCGCGGATATGCTCTTTGCTGGCGAGGATCACGCCCCCCAGTGCCCGGCCCTGCCCGTCGATATGCTTGGTCGCCGAATAAACAATGATATCAGCCCCTTGCTCGACGGCCTTCGAGTATACGGGGGTGGAGAACACGTTATCCACCACCACCAGCGCCCCAACCGCATGCGCAAGCTCGGAAACCGCTTCGATATCAACCAGTTCCAGCGTGGGGTTCGACATGGATTCAAAGAACACCGCCTTGGTGTCCGGCCGGATCGCTGCGCGCCATTGATCGAGGTCGGCGCCATCGACAAAGCTCACCTCGACCCCGTAGCGGGTCAGCACCTCTTCGAGGATATAGAGGCACGACCCAAACAGTGCCCGGCTCGACACCACATGATCCCCCGCCCGCAGCATCGAGGTCAGCGCGCCATTGACCGCCGCCATGCCCGAGGCGGTGGCAAAAGCATCCTCGGTGCCCTCAAGCAGCGCCATCCGTTCCTCGAACATCGCCACGGTGGGGTTGCCATAGCGGGCATAGATGAACTCATCCGGCCCGGCCTGCAGAAACCGCGCCTCGGCCGCCTCGGCGCTGTCATAGACAAAGCCCTGGGTGAGAAAGATCGCCTCGCTCACTTCGTTCCACTGGCTGCGCTTGCTGCCGCCATGCACCAGATTGGTGCGCTTGCCCTTGCCCGTCATCCCGTTCTCCTGCGCGCCTTTGCGCCCAACAAAAAAGCCCCGATCGCGGTCAAGCGAAAGGAGCCCCTCGTTCGACCTTTTAGCGGCATGTTTAACGTGGCCCGCAATCCGGTAACAAATCGCCACATTCCTCGCATACGCTCCGTTGCGGAGCAGGTCAAGACCGTCACGCGGCTGTAACACTCGGTTCATACATCTCGCGTAAAGTCCCTGACCCGATAGCACATGTAGAGGTGTGAGGCAGTGACATGCCACTGGTGCATGTAAACGCGACCCCAGATGGTCCCACGGCGTTTGGCGCTTCGGCGCCTCTGGGACCGGTTTTGCGCCGACATCTCGACAGCACCCCCGGCCCGGTCACACTGATGATCCACGGCTACAAGTACCAGCCCGGCCACCCCATTCACTGCCCCTTTGGCGGCTTGTTTTCGGCGGAGGGCGGGCGCTCCAAACGGCACACCAGCTGGCCGCGCCATCTGGGGTTGTTGCGGGGTACGGCGACCGGGCTGGGCATCGGCTTTGGCTGGGCGGCGCGCGGGTCGATCTGGACGGCGCAAGACAACGCTTTAACGGCCGCCGCGCAATTGACCGAGGTCATCGCCCAGATCCGCCGGCACGATCCCACACGGACCATCCACATGATCGGACATTCGCTGGGCGGGCGCGTGGCGCTACACGCGCTTCGGCAGGCCGATGAGGGCGCGGTGTCGAGAGTCATCCTGCTGGCCGCTGCGGCCTATACCCATGAGGCGGAAAGTGCGTTGCAAAGCCCCGCAGGCCGCCGCTGCCAGATGCTCAACGTCATCTCTCGCGAAAACGATGTCTTTGACTTCATTCTGGAATCTCTCGTCCGGCCACCGGTTCCGGGCGACCGGATGCTGGGTCATGGCCACCTGCGACACCGCAATCTGGCCACCCTGCAACTGGACGATAGCCGCGCGTTGCAGGCCTTGCAGCGCATCGGCTTTCGCATCGCCGCACCCGACCGCCGGATCTGTCACTGGTCCCCTTACCTGCGTGGCGGGGTCTTTGCGCTTTACCGCAGCGTGCTCTCCGGCGACGTGCCGCTGGCGCTTTTGCAAGACATCCTGCCCGACGCCCCCGCCCCGCGCTGGTCGCGCCTGATGCCGCCCCTGCGGCTCAGCGCCCTGCCACCACGCCGCCGCGCGGCGACCAGCGACTGACCTTTTCGCCACCTGATCCTGCGAAACCCCGGCCACAAGCGACTGAGCCATTGCACTCCGTCCTCCTTGCGCCACATCATGGCGGGCATAGCCACACAGGATTGCCCGCATGGATTCCTTTCTCTACCAGGCTTCGGTCTTTCTTGCCGCTGCGGTGATTGCCGTTCCCATCGCGGCGCGGCTCGGGCTGGGATCGGTGCTGGGCTACCTCATGGCCGGGCTGATCATCGGGCCCGGCCTGGGCCTCGTCTCCCACACCGAAGACCTGCAGCACTTTGCCGAGTTTGGCGTTGTGATGATGCTGTTCCTCATCGGGCTCGAGCTTGAGCCCCGCGCGCTTTGGGATATGCGGCATCGGCTGATCGGCCTTGGCGGCTTGCAGGTGGTGGGTACCATGCTGGCGGTCATGGCGGGGGCCATGGCGCTGGGGATGGCCTGGGGGCCGGCGCTCGCCGTGGGCATGATCTTTGCCCTCTCGTCCACCGCGATTGTGCTGCAAACCCTCAGCGAAAAGGGGCTGATGCAGACCTCGGGCGGCCGATCAACCTTTTCGGTGCTACTGACGCAGGACATCGCGGTGATCCCGATGCTGGTTCTGCTGCCTCTGCTCGCCGTGGCGCCCGAGGTGATGTTCTCCGCCGATGGCTCGATTGTGCGCGAGGCGGCGCATGGCAACGATCACCACGGCTCCATGTCTTTGGTCGAAGGGCTGCCGGGCTGGGGGGTCGCCCTCGTCACGCTGGGTGCGATTGCCGCGATCATCGCCGGAGGCGTCTACGGCGCCCGCCCGCTCTTTCGCTTCATCCACGCCGCCCACCTGCCCGAGATGTTCACCGCCGTCGCTCTGCTGATCGTCGTGGGTATCGGCTTTCTGATGATGCTGGTGGGCCTCTCGCCCGCCTTGGGCACCTTTCTGGCCGGCGTGGTGCTGGCGAACTCGGAGTTCCGGCACGAGCTTGAATCCGATATTGCGCCCTTCAAGGGCCTGTTATTGGGGCTTTTCTTCATCACCGTAGGTGCCGGGATTGACCTCGACGCGCTGCTTGCCGCGCCCTTCGTGATCCTCGGCCTGGCGGTGGGCGTCATGGCGCTGAAGGGGGTCATACTCTTTGGCCTCGGCCAGCTTTTCGGGTTAAAAGGCCGCGATCAATGGCTCTTTACCCTCGGCCTCGCGCAGGCCGGCGAATTCGGTTTTGTCCTGATCTCATTCGCCTTGCAGCAAAACGTGCTGACCCAGGCGCTGGGGCAGACGCTCTTGTTGGTGGTGGCGATGTCGATGCTGATCACACCGCTCCTCTTCATCCTTTATGACTGGCTTTCCAGACATTTGGAGGACGAAGCTGAGGCCGAACCCGACGCTGACGAGATCGATGAGGAAGGCACCGTCATCATCGCTGGCATCGGCCGCTTCGGGCAGATCGTCAACCGTCTGGTGCAGAGCGTCGGCCACAACGCGGTGGTGCTGGACCACGATATGAAGACGATCCAGCTGATGCGCCGCTTTGGATTCAAAGGCTTTTTCGGCGATCCCACGCGGCCCGAGCTGTTGCATGCCGCGGGTGTCAACAAAGCAAAGGTGCTGGTGGTGGCGCTCGACGATCCCAAGGCGACGATCAAGCTGGTGTCCTACGCCCGCCGCCTGCGGGACGATCTGCACATCGTCGCCCGCGCGCGCGACCGCACCCATGTCTATGAGCTCTACCAGGCCGGCGCCGATGACATCGTGCGTGAGCTCTTTGACAGCTCGCTGCGCGCCGGGCGCTATGTGCTTGAAAACATTGGCATGACGGAATACGAAGCCGCGATCGCGGAAGAGACGTTCTTTCACCACGATCGCAAGACCGTGCGCGAGTTGGCGACCCACTGGGATCCCGCCATCCCTGCGTCCGAGAACGAGGCCTATATCGCCCGCGCCAAAGAGCTGGAGAAAGAGCTGGAAACCGCGCTTTTCACCGCGCTCGACGCCACCGCCAAGAACGACGCCGCCTGACAGAGGCACATGAAAAAACCGCGCGGCCAGACGACCACGCGGTTTTCATAAGCTCGACAGGGGCTTACGCGGCGCGCAGACCCAAAACTTCGTCCACCTGCTTGGCGGCGGCAACCTCGTCCCCACCGGACACGGCAGCCACTTCGCGGGTCAGCCGTTCCAGCGCGGCCTCATAAAGCTGACGTTCGGAATAGCTTTGCTCGCGCTGGTCGTCCGCGCGGTGCAGGTCGCGCACCACCTCGGCGATGGCTATCAGGTCACCCGAATTGATCTTCTGCTCGTACTCCTGCGCCCGACGCGACCACATGGCCCGCTTGACCTTGGCCTTGCCTTTCAGCGTCTTCATCGCAGCGTTGACCACGTCAGGAGAGCTGAGCGACCGCATACCGATTTCCGTCGCCTTGTGGGTCGGCACCCGCAGGGTCATCTTGTCCTTTTCAAACGAGATCACAAACAGTTCCAGTGTGATACCGGCGATCTCCTGCTCTTCGATCGACACGATCTGACCGACGCCATGCGCGGGGTAGACCACGTAATCGTTGGGACGGAATTCGGATTTCTTTGCTTTGCTCATCAAGTTGCTTCCTCAGCAGTTCACGCCACGTTCAAGCGACAAAAAAAGGCGACCGGGGACCGAGCGGTTCCCGTTCACCGTTTGCGTCTGGTTGGGTTTATGCAGTCAGGTGCAGTTGTGCCCGCCGCGCTGTGTGTGACGTCTCCATATACGCATATAAGATAACACATTTTGCATGCGTATCCTAGCGGAGGTGCTGAGCGGACAAAACCCATATCTATCAGTGCCTTAGGCAGATATCCTCATCTTCCCCCCAACACCTTCACGGAGGGGGTGCGAATCGCTTCAGCCGCCTTCGCCCGCTGCTTCAGAGAAGTATTTCTCCATCTTCCCGCCTTCACCGTCGCGGTCATCCGCGTCGGGCAGCGGGTCTTTCTTGGTGATGATGACCGGCCAGGCCTCGGAGTATTTGCGGTTGAACTCGACCCATTTTTCCATGTCGGGCTCGGTGTCCGGGCGGATCGCATCGGCCGGGCATTCCGGTTCACAGACACCGCAATCGATACATTCATCCGGGTGGATGACCAGCATGTTCTCGCCTTCGTAAAAGCAATCCACCGGACAGACTTCGACGCAGTCGGTGTATTTGCAGGCAATGCAGTTGTCGGTCACGACATAGGTCATCAGGCACTTCCGTGTTCTCGGATTTCCGGAATTAGCTAGACCAGCCCGACGGATCATTCAAGCTGTCACGGCGGGTTTGGTCCAGCGCCCTTCTGTCGCGTTTGGTGGGCCGGCCACCGCGGTCATACCGCGGTGTGGCGGGGTCCGACGCGGCTGGTTTTGGCTTGGGCGGGTCGAGATCTTCGTAGAGCGCTTGCGCCTCGGACGCCGGCCCGCGCCTAGTGCCAAGCTCCAGCACACGGATCACCCGCACGTCCCGCGCTTGCGCAAAGGTCAGCACGTCCCCTGCACCGACGCTGAAGGCAGGTTTGGCGATGGGCTGGCCATTCACCCGCAGGCCACCCGTCACCACCTTGGCCGCAAGCGAGCGTGTCTTGAAGAACCGCGCCTGCCAGAGCCATTTGTCGATGCGAATGCGCATAGGAGGACTCACCGTGATGGTGTTCTCCAATGCATGATGTTTATGCAATCAACACTCTCAGCGCAAAGCCTTTGATATAGTTCATAGTCCTCAGTGTAGACCCGAACTCTTTTCTGTACCAGTTTTCCTCGGCACGAAATCACGGCCGCATCCGTCAGGCCAACGCGAAAATACACTTCATCTTGAACCACAAACTCGCTTGCTTGGTAGATTTCCTCAAGACTTACAACGTACCGCGCCAGAGCATTGGCGGCTCCTGGAACGTTTTGTTGCGAGCCTGAACCCAAATGATTTGATGCCTCGGTTAGAATGTTGGGCAACGATACATGACCAACCGCATTGTTGGTCTCATGCAGTAACCGATCAAACATTTCTCTGTTGTACTTAGACAGCTTTTTTCCGCTTCCCACTAAATCGGGTCGAAGTACCCCGCTCAACAGTAGGACCAATGGGCCAGCGTCCAACAACACACGATACAAACCTCAGTTCATCCTTATAAAATCGCCATTTTGATCCAAATAGAAATGCCTGATCTCGCGAACGGTCACAGTCTTCTTTTGTCCTCCGAGCCACGACGCATTTCCTGACGGTTCGGAACTCTCTTGGCGGTTTCCATCAAAGCCGATTGCTACTACCCAACCTTCTTCGACTCGTTCCAACTCTTCCAATAGGACGTTTCTGAGCACACGGTCCCGTTTCACAAATCTCTCAAACATTTCGAAGGCGCGATCAATTGCTTGATCCGCCGTCAAACCCTGCTTGGCGCTTACCATTGAACAACCTCCGCGATGAGAAACTAGTCAG
>JAAUYB010038297.1_pt1 | contig 33519 bp, 39 predicted proteins | sample 7278071 | NCBI WGS metagenome assembly JAAUYB01 (sample SAMN14350121, study PRJNA611818) | marine sediment metagenome | isolation source: surface marine sediment (1.8m) | place: French Polynesia: Moorea | collected 2018-08 | reverse complement strand
TTTGCAGCAATTCCTCTGCTAGCATTTCATTTCTCCTTGGGGCGCAATACCATCGCCACACAACTTACACTAAAATAAGAGCATGGAAAAATGCAAGCATCACTGGGTAAAACGCGGCTTTACCTCTGCTGGTAATCAGCGGTGGTCGTGCAAGTTGTGCGGCAAGACGCGCACTGATGGGCCTAACAAAAGAGGCCGAAAGCCTATAGGTGATCGTGCAATGACTCAAAAAGAACGAAATCAGAGGCGCAAGAAAAAATAGTCTTGAAGGGATTGACACAGCACAAAATGATGCGTATGATTAATTCATCAGCCGGACGACGCTACATTCCCGGCGACAAGGATTTTCAAAATGCAATACACCACTTTTCCTGAGTCCACTACCGTTCGCGATCTCCGCAAATTCTGCAAAGGGCGGGTTCCCAACTACAGCCGATATGTCAAGCAAGGAAAAGCGGCCCTTCTAGAGTTTGTCAATCAGTGGATCGACGCTGAAAATGCTGCTTCTCTAGATCCTGAGCCTCAGCCAATCGCCCCTATTGCTACTACTGGAGCTTACGCGATCTCCGCAATCACCATCGTCACCTGCACGATTCTGCTCTGGCTGCTGGATGCGCCACTCGTGGCTTACCGGTCTTGTACCCACGCCCGCCAGTTGTGGGCGGATCTGCGGTTGCAGTGGAGCTATCTGCAATGGCCGCAGCTTCCAGCTGTTCCGCTGATGATGGCAGTTCACTAGCCCCATAGACTGCCGTTGAGCGACACTATTCAACGGCAGATAGACTTGTATTGTGGCGTGCAAATTTTTGCTTCGATATTTAAATGGAGCGACAAGACTGAATCTTGCCTAAACTCACCCCAAAACAACGCAGATTTGTTGAAGAGTATTTAATCGATCTCAACGCTTCTCAAGCTGCGAGACGGGCCGGTTACAGCAAAAAAACTGCTCATCGCATTGGGGCTGAGAACCTGCAAAAACCTGTTATTCAAGCTGCAATTAAGGCTGCACTGGATGCAGCAAGTAAACGGGCTGAGGTAACTGTTGATGACATCCTGCGGGAGCTGAAGCACATCAGCTTTGCCCGCCTTACCGACGTTATACATTGGGATGATGATGGTGTAAGGGTTAAGACCAGTGAAGCCCTAGATGATTCAGCGATCGCGACAGTGCAGTCTGTTCGTTTTCAAGAAGTGAAAAACGAATACGGGACCACCAAAACGATTCAGGTCAAGCAATATGACAAGCTGGCCGCGCTTGAGAAGCTGGCTAGACGATTAGGTTTCTACAACACGCAACCGCCAGCGGCTCCCATCAAGATTCAGATTGTTGAAGCCACTCCAGACTTTGAAGACGATGACGATCTAGATGCTGACGATTAGCTACCACCGAGGTCAGCGGCGAATCTTTGGCAATGCTCGCAAGCGTGGTGCTAGGTTCATCACCATCCAAGCTGGCCGACGCTTTGGCAAGTCGAGGGGCGGTCGCACCAACGCGATCGAAAAGACCTTCAGGGATTGGCGGGGATATTACGATCCTGACTCGCCCCCCTGTACCATGATTGTCATGCCCGAACAGAAGCGAGCCAAACAGCTTCATTGGCCGTCGCTGTTGGCGATGTTTGAGCGATCGCCACTTGTCGCAGGCATCAACAAAACCGACCTGCGGATCGTGTTCAATCAGATTGAATATCCTGACGGAGTGGTGCGGCAGCCTCCTGACATCTTATTGGCGGGGGCTCAAGATGGTGGCGAGAAAGTTAGGGGTAACCGGCTGTGGGGAATTTTGGTCGACGAGTATCAAGACTTCCCCCCCGCAATGTGGCGGCAAATCATTCGACCAGCACTCAGCGATACGCCAAACAGTTGGGCTATTCTGATCGGCACTCCCAAGGGCAAGGCGACTCCACTAGCCAAGATCCGTCGAGACTATGCCGCACATGAAGGGTGGCAGCACTACCACGCACTTACCAAACACAACCCGTTCATTCCTCGCGCTGAAATCAGGGCCGCAAAAGCTGAGTTACCCCCGCGAGATTTTCGTCAAGAATACGAAGCCAGCGAAGAAGACTTTCCCGGTCGTATCTACAGCGAATTTGACCCCACCAAGCATATTGTGGACAGCGCACCAGATGACTGTCAGCTAGCATTTCTCGGGTTCGACGCTGGTGATGTAAACCCTGCGGTAGTTGTTCACAAAGCAAAACAGATTGGCGGCAAATGGTGCTTTTGGGCTGTGGCCGCTGAGCAGATGGGAAACGGTTCGGATGCTGTTTCGGACGCGGCTCAGGACGCTCGAATTGCGGAGTTATGCAAAAAGTTTGATGTTGATCGAGTGTTTTCTCCTCCAGAGAGAGGCACTAGAATCCTAGCATTTCGCGAGCATGGCAAGGCTGTAGGCATAAAAGGAATGCAACGAACTATAGCGGCCAAAAACAGCGTTTCGCCAGGTAACAGTTTTATTAATTCGCTGTACTATCAAAATAGATTATTTGTTGTGAGAGGCTGCTGGGTTCAACCCCATGACATTTCGTTCCCTGACGAAATCAACAGCTACCACCGGCAACAAGATCCCAAGACAGAAATGTTTATAGATGAACCTGCAAAGAACCAGGTCGATCACCGGCTAGATGCCCAGCGTTACGACCTATTCACTTTACACACTAGATCGTTGGCACTTAGATAGGGGAGAAACAATGGGATTATCTGACGTACGGGATCGCGAGTATCAAGTCCTTTGGCCGCTAGGTGATTGGCTGGACGATTTGGGCGATCTGTCAGCCATAAAAACGCTCACTCCCCCAGACGATTGCTATCGGGTCGTACTTCAAGCAGAGCTGGCCGCAGTTCGCATAGTTTTCAAGAACGAGAACAGTACAGCCGATCCGACATCTTCGCACGGGATAATCCTCGATCCTTCGGTCGGATCTCAAATGTTTGCCTTTGCTGCTGGCTGCACTCTTGACATTATCGAGGTGGCCGCAGGCGCGAAAGTTCAGTACCAATGGCACGCCTAGATGTTTTCCCGCAGGTTTCCCCCGCGCCGACTGTACTTCAAACCTACCGTCGTCCATCCCACCGTTAGGCCTACATCGGGCGGCGGCATTCCGGTCATTCCTCCCCCCACGTTTGAGTATTCCGCTCGCGCCGGGATTGCGACCGATCGCTACGGTGCGCTGACCGATTGGCAAACTGTGTCGGGGAACGGCCCAGGGCTCGGCGACATCAGCGGTATTGCCTTGGCCAACGGCAGTATCTTGAACGCAACGCTATCGGTCTACGACGAGAATGGGGTGACCATAAACAGCAGTGGCAATCACACGCTATTTCCGTCAACTGGGCAGAATCCTTGCACCTTGCTTTATGTCGGCAAGCTGATCGACGGAAACATATTGTTGCTGATTGCTGCTGGCGGGACTTTCTCCACGCGATCGCTTGCCTTGAAAAACGATGGCGGCTTCCTAGATATTGAGGGTCGCATGAATGACAATTCCATCGACAGTTGGGCGACTGGCTTAGCGATCAATAGCGAGCAAGTGCATTTTGTGGGATTCAGTTACGACGGCACAGACGAGACTCTGATCTTTGACGGGACAGTTCTGACGCGGTCTACTCCAGCACCCAACCGCAAGATATTGAACAACTTTGGGGCTCAACTGCAGAACGGTGGAGTGTCGGAAACTTACGAGATTGCTTTCTTCGATCGCGCGCTGACAGAACAAGAGATGAAGTACTACCGCGCTCAGTTCGCCAACATCTACAAGCCCTTCCCTGCAGCCACAATTCCTATCTATCCCGATAGTGCCTCAACAGATTTTTCAGTTCCTACTTCTGTCGTCACCAGCAACTCGGTCACTCACACCGCGTTCTACCACTTTTACGATCGCTCGTCGATCTCCCAGAATCACTCAATTCTTGGATATACAGCCAATGACGCGAGCGGTGGGGTAGAGGGTACAGAAGATACGCTCGCCTTCAGTCACATTGCCGCTGGCGGCAATTTCGATTTGCAGGGTAGGTTCGAGTGGATAGGAACGCCACCTGCAGGGGCAAGGGTAGGTTGGGGATGCAGGCTATCAACCACAGCACCAGGATCGGCAGCAATTTACGTATTGCTTGGGGAAGATGGGCTGCTGCGGAAAGTCTCGCGATTGGCAAATGACGCTGCAGCAACCGAAGTTCAGAATGTCGGCGGGGGGAAGATTTGGTTGCGGCTCACTCGCGACGTCGATCTCTACTCTGGCTATTACAGCATCAACGGTAGCGACTGGAATTTATTGGGGCCGCCAGTTACGAATGCCAATCTTGCGGACATTATCGGCCCAGTGATATCGGGGAATGGGGCAGACTGTCAGGCGATCCTGTCTGGTGTTTCCTTGAGCGTTACGACTCCCCCGCCGCCGCAACCTTCTACCGTTACCCTCGACTTGGTATCGACTTCTGGCGTTGAAGTGAGCACCTTGCCCGATCAGCTCGTCACTCATTGGAGCGATCGCAGCGGTCAGGACAATCACGTTGTGGACTTCCTGGGCACCAACAAGCCCGTCTTTCGTTCGCAAGATGATGAAGTGCCCGCTCCTGCAGTAGAGGATCGCCCGAATGGTTACATGCAAGGGCCAACGGGCCTAGCAGCGGGGAACCAACCGAGAACTCTATTTTTTGCAATCCGTCCCTCAGCGAGTAAAGAAGATGAATTTCTGTTTCAACTCCGTCAAGACAGCATCCCGTCCACCAGTATCCAAAACGCTCCCCTAGCCGTTAATTCGCTCGCTGCATTTTCCGTAACCATTTCTTTTTCTCAGGGGGTTACTGGCTTCGACGTTGGCGATGTCACCTTGGGCAACGCTATCGCCAGTAATTTCCTTGAGGTCAATTCCAGCACTTACACGCTGGACGTAACGCCTTCTACTGGGGCGGACGTGACAATTGATGTTGCTGCTGCAGTGGCTCAGAGCCTAGCCGGACAAGACAACACGGCAGCTGCGCAAGTTGTCGTAATCTACGATGCAACTGCTCCTACCGTATCGATAAGCGGTGCTCCCGTCGCGGTGGGCAGTACTGCAGCTATCCCACTGACCGCTCAGTTTAGCGAAGCTGTTAGCGGATTCGAGCAAGCCGATATCGTAGTAACCAATTCCGCAGTTAGCAATTTCGTGGCGGTCGACGAGGATACTTATACGTTCGATCTGACCCCCACTGGAGCGGGGAACATCACTATCAATATCCCTGCAGATTCGGCCCAAGATGTAGCTAGCAGTGGAAACATTGCAGCAACTCAAGTTGTCGTGATTTACGATGACGTACCGCCAACGATCGCAATTCAGGGAGCACCGGCGGTAGTCAACAGTACAGCTGCATTCAGCGTCACCTTTGAGTTTGATGAGGATGTCACGGGCTTCGCAGTTGGAGATATCGCGCTAACTAATGCCACTGCAGGCAACTTTGTAGCAGTGGACGGCAACTCCTACACAGCAGATATCACCCCAACTGGTGCAGGCAACATCACTATCGACGTTGACACAGGGGCAGCCCAAGACATCGCGGGGAACGACAATGTAGCGGCTACGCAGGTTGCTGTTACCTACGACGATGTATCGCCTACCGTCACGATTCAGGGGGCACCAGCAGAGATATCGACTCTCGATCCGTTTGCTGTAACCTTCCAATTCAGCGAAGGCGTTACTGGTTTCGCGATCGGGGATATTACGTTAGGCAACGCAAACGCTAGCAACTTTGTTGCGGTGGATGGTGATACCTACACAGCAGACATTACGCCTATTGCTGCTGCTGACGTGACGATCAACGTTGGGGCGGGGGTGGCTCAAGATTTCGCTGGAAATGGAAACAGTGTGGCTACCCAAGTGCCCGTTACTTATGATGCTGGGTTCCCCGCCGCTGGCAACGATGCAGCGCTTCAAGCTGCGACGCTTTCTGTTGTGGGGGCAATTGCTGGGCATACAGGAACGCTGACTTACAACAGTCCCGCCGCTGGTGTATTCCGATTAACAGAAGTTGGGGCGGCTGGAGTTGGGGGGCACAATCTTGACGGTGCCGATGAGATCGTTTGGCATTACGCCGATATCGCTTACCCGTTCACCGTAATCGGGCGCTTTCAGTGGGATGGAGCGCCACCTGCAGGAGCGCAAGTCGGACTCACCACTCGCAGGCAATTAACAAGCTCTAGCCACCGGCACATGTCGGTCTACGTTGACAATCAGATGAACATCCATCAGGCTTTCCGACCGGGGACCGCAGGGGCTAACACGATTGTTAATGTAGTCTCGGCAACCGATCCGATCTGGCTGCGAATTGATTTAAACGCTTCAGGATTTACAGCCACAACTTTCTACAGCGTCGATGGCGTGACCTGGATTCAGATAGGCGCTGGTCAGGGAGTCAACGTCGATTCGGGCGTGATCGCTCATGTCGGCTTTTTCACGTCTGGGAACGGACAGAACGTAAACGCAATTGTTAGTGGGGTTGATATCGCGTAATGCCACCAGATCTTCAATTGACCTTCAAAATGCGCGGTGCGGGATCGGGGATGTCTAACTTAGACATCGTTTCGGATTCTGCGGGAAACTGGCAAAGCGGAATGCCGATCGCGCAAGAAAAGCTTGTCTTGGTCGCCTACTCCTACGATGGAGCGGGGCAGGAAAAATTATACGTTAACGGTTCGAAGGTTTCCCGCTCTGCAGTCCAGGATGTTGCTGTCGGACTGTGGCAGGCTGCCGATATTGGCGCGGGACTGTATTCCGCTATCAAGGCTTATAACGTTGCGCTCGACGATTCAGCAGTTCTTGCGGAGATGCAAGCAATCGGAACCGAGTTAGGAGTTGATTTTTCCTATCCTGCACCGGGATTTGACGAGCCCGTCCAGCAAGCCCAAAAGAACGTGCTTGGGGCGGGATTTGATGCGGTTCAGACTTTTAGCCCTTCTGATAATACTTACTTGCTTGAGGGAACTGGTGCTGGGGGCAAGTTTGGCGGACTAACCGATTCCGGCGTCACATTTACATCGCAGGTAAACGAATCCTTCGAGATGGAAGCTCGTTTCGAATGGGTGGGCACTCCCGATCCTGGGGCACAGCTGGGGCTTGTGATTCGCCGACAAGCAGCAGAATTGCAGCATCGCGCTCTCAATCTGTTCATCGATGGAAATGCCGACATTGAGCTGAGCCAGCGAGAAAATGTGAACGGCAACTCTACTGTGACTGCCGCCGCGAATCTCGGCACTCACGCTTGGCTGAAGATTGTTAATCGGAACGACAACCGATCGTACGAGTGTTTCTGGAAGGAAAACGAAGGGGATGTTTACCAGCAGATTGGAGCCACCTATGTGGATACATCCCCTTCCTATAACCTGTTGCGACGGAATTCAGCGGGCGGGAATGCTTTCAGTCCGAAGGGGAATCACCTGATAGGGTTTGGGATTGCTGGCAACGGCAGCGATTGCACAGGCAAGGTGTCTGGTGTTCGCTTCAAAATCTGTTTGCCAGATCAAGTTGCATCAGAGAACGCGTTGATTGAGATAGCTGCGGGCGATTACCATACTGGCTTGCCGGGAAATCCCACCAGCTACACCATGACTGGGGCACCAGCAGGGCTAACAATTGGCGCCACTAGTGGATTGATCGTAGGGATCATCACTCCTGGGGCTGGTAGCGCAGTTGGTACTGTCTATCCGATACAGGTGACTTACACCACAGATTCCGCAGCAACCACGACCATTCAGTTTGAGATGGTGGTATTTGCAGGGGCCGCAGCAATTTCGCCGGGGAACCCATCGTTCACGACAGATCGGACGACGCAGATTGCAGGGAATTTAATTGTTGGATTTGCCGATAACGGATTGGGGGGAACCAATGGCTTATCTGTTTCTTCGGTGAACGGTTCCGCCGTATCTGTGGGCCAGCAAATCACTTTGGATTCCGGTGCGATTGTCAACATCGCGGCAAACGGGGATTTCACCTACGATCCAGGTGGCAACTTCACCGACAACGGGGGAAACGATTCTTGTCTCTACGAGATGACGAACGGACAAGAAACTGTAGCCGGACTTCTGCGAATTGTAATTTCGGCTACTAATACGTTCATTGGCAACTCTGGTCTACCCTGGGCCGCCGCGATCGCAGCTTGGGATCTGACTCCGCTGGATTCGTCGGTGTCCGCAACGCAGAATTGCGTGGACATGCTGGCGGGGAGTGGAGTTGCCAAGACGTTTACCTATCAAGAGTTAGGGGCTAATCCCGAAGCGACGATCGACGATTGGCGAATCAATACGGCTGCATCCGATCGGGCTTATTGCGCTGCAATTTACCTGCAGAACAACGGGCAACGGATCGAGCTTCCAGTCAGCGGAATTGACAATAACCCAATAGGCTCTTTTTACTCTGACGCTTTGTTTGGTGGCTTTGCGCGGCTAGGGCAAACTGACCAAGGTTCTAACGCACCGATCGGGCTGGCCTTGCGTGGCAAGCTTTCCGTCCCGCTCCCCGTTGCGATTTCTGGCAATGCTGTACTGCTCTCGGTGTTCGGCTCTGGGAACCAACAAGGGCAGGCCGCAGATCGCGAACTCGTCCGACTGGAGTATCCAACCGATCCCAGAAACCTGTCTGCGGGCAAGTTCGATAGCGGAGCGGCACAAGTTGTTGCCCAGCTGCACGATGCTGGCGATGTGACTCAACTGGGCGGGGGGACGATCGAGCAAAACAGCTTGGCTCCTTACGTGTTCGCTGCCGATATTGCAGCTGGCAGCGCGGCCAATACTAATCTCAGCTTCTATCGAGGGGGCGATGCAGCAATTTCTAATGCTGGCGAGACAGTTGCTCCTCCTGCTTCTGCAGAAATCCCTGTTCTCACCTTCGACGGTTCCAATGGCGGCAGCGATAGCAACCCAAACATCTTGCGGACTTTTGTCTTATTTAATGACGTACCTGCAGGCGATCTGGGCAAGCGCCAAGCGGCGTGTGATTGGGGTAAAGAGCAATATCTGGATAACGTAGTTTGGGCCAGTCCCGCTCCCCTTCCACCACCACCTCCGCAGGATGACTTTCAGGAAGACATCAACACTTACAATCTCGTCACCAATTACGCGAATCCTCTAACCCAGGCTGCGGTTAACGCATTTGGCGGGACAAACCCTGGACCTAACTCGCACATCTTGTGGAACTTCCCCGGCGATACGACTGGGGGCGGTCCGTTCTGCTTGCACCAGCTATGGTCGAACGTACCAGGCACCAATAACCCCTACCCGATCTCGGCAAACCACCACCGTTCCGAGACGACGATGCCCAACACGCGTTGGAACACTCATTTCCAAGACACTCGCAGGTATATTTACGATGCGGAGTTTGTTGTCCATACCACTAATCTAAGAATGAACATCGGTGGCGGGACGACTCATATTATGCAATGCCACAGCCGCCCAACGAACGGCAGGCAGTGGACTAATCCCCCGTGGACTTTAGAGTGTGATGCGTTGGGTAGGCTCTACCTGAAGATTTTTCAGAACGCAAACTTTAACAATCACCAGAACGTCAGTCCTGACAACTGGAAGCGCGCTGGGATCAACTTCCCAGGTAATCTCAACAATGCTGCTGTAGTCAACAATCAGCTTAACCAGATCTACAAGATGCGGATCGAATACAAGATCAGCACCGTGAACCCAACCGACGCTTACATTCGTGGCTATCTGGATGGGACTAAAATCTTTGATACCGGACAGACCTATTTAGGTTTTGGCTTCGACAATCAACCCAACTTGTTTGGGAAGATCGGTCTGTACGCACCAGGACTAACCAACGTAAAACAGCAATTAGCCCAATTCAACAATGGATACTTTGCTGTTGGATGGCGGCGAATGCAACTATTCGAAAAGATAGGTTAATTCGATGGCTTTTGATTATCCCGACTCCTTGTCGCTTGACGTCCTACAGCGGGAGATGCCCGAACGATCGGGTGAGCTGTCTGCTCTAAACAAGATCGAAATTCTCTACGAGGGGGGACGCCGTCTTGAAGAGAATGTCGATCTGTTTCTAAAACAGCGAAGCACTGAGGACGAACCGGTTTTCAACAAGCGAAAAACCCGCATCAGCTACGAGAATCATTTCGGCGATGCCGTTAAGGAAATCTGCGATCGCTTTGCCACGGGTAACTTGATATGGGGAGAAGCGTCGGAACGGTGGGAGCCAATTCGCGAGAATATTGACGGGAAAGGAAGCCGGGAGAAAAAGTTTTTTGTCGATCTGTTCCGTGAGTATTTATTGAGCGGCAAGCTGTTTGCGTTCGTAGAAACCAATGTCGAAAATCCCGAAGCGATAGAAAATCTCTCTCAACTGGAGTCTGCAGGCGCTACAGCATGGATACGTCTCCTCAACATGCGAGATGTCTTGGAATACGAAGAGGGCGCACAAGGGGAAGTTGCTTGGATTAAGTACAGAAAAGTTATTCGAGAACAACCGCTAGTCGGGGATCCTGTTTACACGGCGAAGTGGGTATTTGTCGATGAGATGGCGATCGCTATCTACTCGGCAGAAGTCAATGTCAGCAAAGAGACGGGGGCAATCCTCGGTCTTTCTAGTAGCGATCTCGGGAAGGCGCCACTAGAGAAAATTGTCTTACACGGACGTTCTAGAACACCCGTGTACTTGCTGGAAGCTGAGCCCGTTGAGCACGTAGGGAATCAATGCTATCTGTTAGCCGTTCAGCATTTAAACCAAGCATCCAGCAATTACGATGCGGCACTGAGTACCAATTACATCCAGCGAACTTACGAAAAGCCAGTTAGAGACACAAGCGATCTCGCTAGCACGGCGGAGTCTAGCGGGGCTCCCACAAAGCACGGCAATGCTGTCGTCTTTGAGGGAAAACTGGAATTTTCCGAATTTTCGGGCTCTTCGATCAAAGTCGTTCGCGGCGAACTGAACGAGGTCGGCCAGCGAATCCATACGATCGTGATGATGAGCGGCTCCAGTATTAGCCGCAAAGCGTTGATGCAGTCTGGTGCATCGAAAATGAGCGATCGCGAGCTGGAGGAAATTAGCCTCAAAGGTTATGGGATTGCAATCCGCGATTTCTATCAAAAGTGCTTGGTGGGCATTGCAGAAGCACTCGCCTTGGACGAGCCCGAACTCAAAGGGCTTGATCGCTTTCAAGTTGCGCTTATAGACGGATTGATCGAAAAGCTAAAGCATTTCTCCGAACCGTCAGTTAAGCCGCTAGTTCCGCCTACGCTTTTTAAAAGCCTTGTAATGAAAATTGCCAAGGAAATGATGCCAGATGCCAGTGTGGAAGAACTCAATCAGATTTCTTCTGAGGTGGAGATACTTGTAGCTCGATCCCCATCCGATCCGCAACCATCCGAAGTATAGCTTCTTCCTTCGTTTTACCTTCGTAGATATCACCTCTATCGGAAGGAACTACTTTGAAGTTTCTTTGCTTTCCCTGCGGGGGAAGCACTGTGTACTGGACATTTAGCCCGAAATATGGACGTCGATTGCGGACTGTGGATAAAGTAAGATTAATTAGTTCGACCATTTGACACCTGTAAGGGATACCCGCACTCAGGGATAAGAGATATGCCGTTTGACGACGAGCAAAAAAACGAAATCAGAGGCATGTTGGAGGAGTTTGGATCCGACCTTCTCTCGAAGGTTGACGAAAAAAACTCTGGACTAGCTGCTTCTATTAAACGCGAAATACGGGCATTTGAATCCAAGATTCAAGAGCCGCCACCCAAAAGAGAACCGACAAATCCTTCGGATCCGGCTAGCAAAAAGTTAACTCTGAAAACCTTAGAAGATAAGATCGAGAGTTTGACTGAGCAGCTTGCGGAGCGCGACAAAAAAGCCCAATTCGCACAGCTGAATACAAGCATTGTCAGTCTTGCCGCAGAGCAAAAGCTTAGACTCCCTGGCGACTATGCCAGCGATATGGCTAACTACTTTGGCAAGGATTCTTTTGAGCAAGAAAACGGCAATTGGTTTGTAAAGTCAGGGGAGAAAACGTTAACCCTCAAAGATGCGGTGTCAGCGTTCTCTCAAACTGAGAAAGGGAAGCTTTACGTTCCCGTATCGGTGGGGGGCGGGAGCGGAGATGTCCGCAACAAGCAAAGATTTACTAGGTCGAACGATAAGGTAGATCTCAACGAAGCTTACAGTAATTGGGCGTCTAATCCCACTTACAAGTGACTAGCAAAGGCTAACCGGCAGCCATTAACCGGATACCCGCAAGGGATGAAAATCTTACAGGTAATCGAAGATGTCTGATATTCTGCTGCCGCTAGACTTGCTACGGCTGGAAATCAAAGAAGGCTTACAAACAGTCAAAAATTTGCAGCTGCCTTTTCTACGTTATTTGGCGGCTCGTGGCCGCATGATGGATTGCTACCAACGAAGTGTGAAATGGCAAGCTACCGTTCAGGCTGCTACCACCAGCACAAGTTCAACTGACGCAGATGCCGCCGCTGCGGATTCGGACGTAACCGCACCTGCAAGTCTCGACTGTGATGCATTTCGTTTTGAACAAACTCGAAATATTAAGTACCAAGACATGGAAGAGGCCATGCGGTACGGTACCGCGCCTCTCCGCCAGTTGATGCGAACGCAAATCTCAAGTGCAGTAGATAATCTTCTGATTGAGATTTCGTCGAAACTGTTCTCGGGGACCGGCAATCAGGCCAGTGGCGGGATCGTGGGATTAGCTACTGCAGCTGCGGCAACTGGCTCCTACGCAGGGATCGACCAAGGCACTTATTCTCTGTGGGCAAGTCCTGTAAACGACGGCTCGGGCACTCCACGAGATCTGAGCCGAGATTTAATGCGGAACCTAGATACGGCCCAATTCACCGTTGGCGGTGGATACGATCTGATTTTAGTGGATCCCACGATCTCCGAGAAATACGAGGGGCTGTTTGACACGGGGGCTGGTTATCAAGTGCAAGCACAAGGCGCTGACGTGCTAGGGACGATGGGCAGTAACCTGTTTTTCAAGGGCCGCCCTTTAATGCGCGACAAAGATTGCACGTCCGGCGTTTCTTACTTTGTCAACACTGGCAATGTCGAGTTTCACAGTCGGGCGTTTGAAGGGACGGAACGAGAGCCGACTACCGGCATCAATATTCTGGTAAAAGAGCTTCCCAGCAATAACCCCAATGCAGCCAAGATGAGCGTATCCGCGATCGTTCAGCTTGCCGTCCTCTCTCGCCGTGATATTGCCGTCCTCAAGGATCTCCAGTAGTGCCACAGTTGACCAATACCCAGAAGGAACGTTCGCTCATGCACTTAGGCTACAGCTCGCTACCTGATGCTCTTGCAACGTTAGGCGGCTTCGATCTTGTCTACCCGCAAGTGGTAGTCGATCGGGTTGAAACTGTTCTGACCTACCTTGATTCCGTCGATACCGCGATCGACTCTGCCGTATCTAACGCGCAGGTCAAGAAGGTTGGATCGCTTGAGTTTGAGTATGGGGCACTAATCAGCAACAAGCGCAACGAAGCCAGCCGACAGTTGCAAGAATTGGGCAATCTGTTGGGGGCCAGCATCCAATTCAATAAATACAAAGCGGGGGCGTCACAATCGTACGTGGTTGATTATTGATGGGAATTCGTGCTGATTTAATCGATACCGTCAGCGGCATTATTGACTCCATCGCTGGAGCTAGTGGAATTGTTCCTTGCACAATTTACCTAGTTCGTCATGTCACGAGCGAATCACCGGGCTCGCCATTATCGAGCACGTTTTCACCAGTGTTGAAAACTGCTGCAATTGACTTGATGCTGGATTCGAACCGTTTCCGACGTGAACGATACGGCATTGAAACTGGCGATCTTTACTCGTGCACAATTTCACGGCCTACCGCGTTACCGACTACTGATTTGTACGCTTACGTTGACAGTCCCGACACCGGCCAGCAATTATCCGGCAAGTTGGTGCAAGTCGATCCCAGCGAATCCCCGCTGGAAAAACTGTATGTGTGGGTCGGTGCTGCCATGCCAATTGATTTTGCCGGTGCTGTGGGGCTATTTCCATGATTGAAGGACTAGATAAGGGCATTCAAGCGTGGCGGGTGCTAGCCACTGAATACCTCAATGAGACTCAACAGTTAGCGCTGACTGAAGCCCGTGAAACTATCAACGTTGATACAGGGGCGGCTGCACGATCGCTTGAGGTTCTGCCCGCTCGCGAATTAGGCCGTGAAATTGTCTCGGAGTACAACGCGGGTGATGCCAGTCCGAACCCTAAATCATTAGCTCGTGGCAGGGTAGTCAAAACGTCTGTTTACGTTCCGATTTTGGAACGTAGGTTTCAATCTGTCATCACTCCACATCGCCAACGCTGGCTAGCGGCTATTCAGCGGGGGTTTGATGGCTAACATCTCTCCTCTGAAGCTACAGGCGGCGATCGTTGCCGCGCTACCTGCGTATGGTTTCGTATCGGAGTATCCCAACCAACCGGGGGTGCTAGAAGGCGGTAACGTCATCAGCACGATCGCCGCGACGGTGATTCCATCCAACCCGCAACCCTACCGATCGGTAGTTCGATTCTCTACTTACGCTCAGAGTCGCTACGCTTGCGAAGCTACTGTCGAGAATTTGGTAGATGAACTGCAGACTGTCAGCTTGCAGATGGTTGGCCAAGCAGCTACTTCATGGAGTGAAACTTTTCGGTCTGCCGTTCAGTGGGATGGAGGTATTTTAGCTTTCTATCAGTACGTTGAAATTGATTTTGCGATCCGCGTTGATTAGTCTTTAACCAAGGGAGGAAAACTCATGAGCGTAGATGCTGCACCAGTTGAAATTAAACTGTTTAATGCAGACCAAGTTACTGGAGCAAAAGGCTCCGAGATCATGACGATCGGTCGAGCCCAGCAGGTAGACGATGCCAGCTGGTCTGTTAACCAAACATTCTTAGAATTGTTCACTCAAGAATCGGCGTTACCCAACAAGCGGATCTCTCAAGGACAAGAATTCCAAGCTACATTTTCCGTTTCAGATATCCACGATCTTGAGTTGTTTGCCCTTGTCACCAATCAATCCGTTCGGGAGGATACGGTAGACAACACCAAAAAGCTCGTCCTAGGCTTGGCCAATTCCGGGGCTACTCCTCCTTTGACTTGGGTAGAAATTCGACCCTACGAAGGCAACGCGGTTTCTACAGATGAAAACAAGCTCATCGGCGTACCGGCTGCACAGTTCATTGCGGAGTCTGTTGAGATCGCGCAAGGACTGCAGACTCAGAACAAATACAACGTTCAAATCTTCGGTGTGCCCAGTAAAGCCACAATCGACGGTCAAACTGGCATGGCATGGTTCCGGGGCGATCAAACTGTTTCGAGTTAGTGATTTATGGATATTGGCCAACTTGTCAGCGATCGCGCGGCGAAACCCGATCCCGTCGAAACTTTCACATCAGAAGGTTGGGATCGGGAATTTCCTCTATATGCGATCGAGCATTGGACGCAAAAGCAAATGCTCGCGTCCAGTTTTGATCGCACTGTCTTGTTTAAACAATTGACCGAAATAGCGGGAGTAGAGAAAGCCGAATCTTTACTTGATGGCAATAAGTTGTCAGACGTTTTTGGTCCGTCGCGTGAGGGCAAAAAGGCTGCACTAGAAGCCTCTGAAGCTATGCGGCAATTCCGGCAAAACAAAATTGAGACAGCGCTTGATATGATTGTCGGCTATCTCGATAATGAGCCCGAAGATCTTATTTGGGCTCTGTCCGACAAGATCGATCAATTGCTTTACCCAGATGTTGAGGTTAAAAGTGAGGACAAGCCCATAAAAAAGCCACACATTACGAGCAAGCAAAAAACGCTCATAAGTACGTAAAGGCTATTTTCTGCAACCTACCTTTATTGTCGAAATATGGATACGGAGAACGTGAGGCCCTGTCTTGGCACCCTGATAGGTTTAATTTGATGGTTGCTAACTGCCAACGACAGGAAAACATCACACTTCAAAACCTTCTGTCGATCGCGTCTTGCGTGATGAATGCTGAAGGCGTTAAGAAACTTTCTAGCTCACTGAAAAATAGAACCGAACATGCTGTAATTGCTGATTTTGATTTTGAAATTGAATCCATAAGGCCGCGACATGGTTATTGATGCCGGAACGCTCCAGGTAAAAACTCAGATAGATGAGCGCGGCTTCGATAAAGGGATCGAGGATATAAGGCGCAAGGCTCGACGATTCAAAATCAACATCGAGATCGATGAACGAGATTTTCAGCAGCGGGCAAGACGGGCTTACCGGGGGGTAGAAAGCGGAGCTGGGGATGCCGGTCGAGGGGCCGGTCGAGCTTTTGCCAATAATTTCTTCCAGTTCACTGAGCGAGATCTGCTGTCCGTTCGAGGTGGCTTTTTCGGTCGTATCGGTGGAGAGATTGCTAATCGAACTGTTGTGGGGTTTTCGCGAGCGTTCCGCGCTGGTGTTCGTGGCGCTATCACAAACCTTTTCAACTTTGACGATCGCCGGTCGCAACTGTTCACGCTTGGAGTTGATGAAAACGCGATCGCGGAGCAGACCACGGATCTTAATGCCGCGCTAGGCACCCAAATAAAACAAGTTGAAGCGCTTGAAATTGCCTACAGCCTTATCAGCGCCGGGATATCTGACTATGAAAAGCGGACTGAAGCGCTCACTCAAGCTATCAAGCTGACGGTCGGGGGTTCGACGGACTCTACTGTTGCGGTGGAGTTGCTGACCAAAGCCTACGCGAATTTCGGTCAGAGTTTCGAAGAGATTGCCGATACGGTCAGTGCGGGGGTGATCGAGGGTCAGTTTGACCTGCAAGGGTTTGCCCGAGCGTTTCCGAACGTTTCGCAGGCTGCGGGCAATCTGGGGCTGACCGTTCAAGAAACGACGGCATTTGTCGCGGGGCTATCCCAAGAAACTAAAAACGTATCGACCGCAGTAACCCAAGCCAAAAACGCTCTAGTCGCGTTAGAGAAGGATGGTTTCAAAATCACCGATACCGGTTTGAGCGGATTAATTGAAAAGCTGAAGTCTTTGGGGCCGGAAGGCCTTGCAGGTATAACCGGAAACCAAAACGCGCAAAACGGTTTGAAGTTTTTAGTTGCGAATGCAGAACGCTTTGAAGACATTCTGGGCAGAATCAACAATGCTTCAGGCACCGCCGATCGCAACTTTGAACGGCTGGGTCGCAACCTGAATAACACGTTCGGCACTACCGGCAACTTACTGGGAAGTATTCAAGAAGAATTACTGCAGAACATCACTCCCGCTCTGACTGGCATTGGGGACTTCGTCAACAAAATACTTGAGAGAATTCGAGACGCGATCGACGAAAGCAACGAAGGGGCGACGGTCGCGGAAAAGATTAATAGCCTGTTTGGTTCTGCAGGGGATCTAGCAGAAGAGATCGGCGATCAAATCGCTCGACTTGCCCAAGATGCACTTGAAGCGGCCAATCAGCAAGCAGAACAGTTTTTAGAATACTTGCAGCAGAATCCCGGTGAAATTGCTAATGCCACGCAGTCAGCGGCATCCCTGACCATCCAGCTGGGAGAAGCGGTTAAGTCGGCGGCAAGCCTGCTGGGGCTGCTCCAGCGAATTAATGGGTTTCGCTTTGGCGGGCAAAATAGACGCGATCGCGAGGAAGAGTTTAGAAACTTCACTCAACAGCAAGAATCTTTTGGGCAGTCGCTGCGGGAAACGTTCCCTGTTGGTGCTGGGTTATTCAACAGGCTGACAGGCAACGCGTCCGAACCCGCTCGCCAGTTTGGTTCCACTCCAGCGGGCGGGTTTGCTCAGTTCCGTGCGGCTGAAGCCGAACAGTTAAGGCGTGAAAAAGAATCCCTTGAAGCGGAGTTGAGCAAAGACCCTATTGAAATTCCGGTTGTGCCCGTGACAGGCGGAGCAACTGGGGGCGGTGGGGGTGGAGTGGGCAGGAGCGGACGCGACACCGCTGCTAGAGAAGCGGAACGGCTGGCTGAACTTGCCGCAAGGGAACTAGAGCGGCAGCTAGAAATCAACAACCGGATACGAGAACGAGCAAGTCTGTCTAGCCAGATACTAGGACTCGACCTCAGAATCCTTGAAGCTGAAACACGCGGCGATGAGATACTTGCCAGTCAGTTGGAGTATCAGCGGGATATCGTTGAGGCTCAACAGCGCACTGACCAATTGCTGCGCGACATTGTCAACGATCCATTGGCTAGAGCTGCAGTTTTGCGCGAGCAAGAACTTGAGCAAGCGATCGCGCTAGAGAATTTAACCCAGCGACAGATAGAACTGCAGCAACAAGCTATCACCGAGCAAGTGCGAGCGGTACAGGAATTCGAGCGCAACTACCGGCAAAGCGTGCAGCGTCAGGAAACAACGACCCTCAGTTTCCAAGATGAAATTACAGGGGGATACGAACGCCTTACCAGCGGGCTAGTGACTGGGCTTGTGCGGGGCGAGAATGCTTTCGAACGGTTCGGGGATGTCGCGTTGAGTGTGCTTGACCAAATCTTGCAAAAACTGTTGCTGCAGCCGTTTCTAAATCTGTTTGGCGGTCAAGCGGTTGCAGCGCCAGCAAGCCCGTTCAAGATTTTATTCAATCAGCCAGCGGGGGCCACTGGATTCCCCCGTGCCCCACTTCTGCCTGGTTTTGCTGGTGGGGTTAAGAATTTTTCCGGTGGGCTAGCTGTGGTGGGGGAGCAGGGGCCAGAAGTTGTGAACTTGCCGCACGGTTCTGATGTTTTGCCGGTAAGCGGAAACATCAGTCAACAAATGACCGTTCGATTCGTCAACAGTGATAATGAGGAAGTGCCAGCGCGCCGGGGGGCTGACGGTAGCCTAGAAATTGAATTAGACAGGCTAGTCACAAATATTGCATCAAGCAATAGCAGCCTGTTTGGTCGTTTCTTGAACAACCGAGGGGTAAGCAGAGGATTAGAACGGAGATAAGAGCATGACTACCTGGCCAACTGGTATACCGGATGATTTCAATAGTGGAAACTACCGGCAAGACTCAACAGACACCGTGTTGAGGTCTGATGTTGACGCTGGGCCAACGAAAACCAGGGTCATCAGTTCAGTCTCGCAAGACAAACTAAGCGGCCCAATCTTGATGACCCTAGCCGAACAAGCAATTTTTGAAGCTTGGGTCAAAACCGATCTCAAAAACGCAAGCCTATCGTTTGATTGGAACCGGGGCGGCAATGGGGTCAAAAAATATCTTTTCCTCAAGCCACCAAGATACGCTTTCCCCGGCGGGCACGTCAAAGTAGAAATAGAGGTGATCGCTGTATGACTTTTTCCGCCGATCTAGTTGATGCACTTCACCAGCAAAACTCAGCTGATGGGCTTCTCGAACTGATAGAAATAACCCATCCCGATCTAGCCGAACCTTTGAGAATTGCAAACGAGCGGGGCGGGGGAGTTGTAAATGCACTTGGGGTGCAGTGGGCGAAATTTGCAGTTGACTTGCAACTACCTGATGAATTAGAGGAAGGCACCCCCGAAGTCAGGATCGTCTTTAGTAACGTCAGCGGAGTAATAGGCCAAACACTTCAAGCCCTGACTACAACCCCAAACGTAACAATCTATGGAGTTAAGTTTTCAGATCTGAATTCTGCTGAACAAACTTTAAGCTCATTCATTATTGAAAACATAACAATTGACTTGACGACTGTTTCTGTGAAGCTTGCTAGAGAACCTTTCAGCCGAGAGCCGATACCCTCTCAACGATTTTTGCCGCAATGGTTCCAGCTTTTAGGGAGATCGAGAAGTGAGTAAAATCCAGGGTCGGCTTACTCCGTTGGAGTTTGCTTTTAAGGCGATCGAGACTCCGTTTTTATCGAAGGGTAGATCGTTCGAGGATCCTGCTGGAGTGGACTGTTTTGGTCTGTGGTACTTGGCAGCATCTCGTGTGTTGGGGTACGTCGATCCGCCCGAGTTCAGCGATCGCTACGATGACGCTAGCAACTGGCGGGAAGTGGCGGCGATCGTCTATGAACAGGTGTCAATTTGGACCCCAGTTTTAGGGCTCCCTAAATTTGGCGATTTGATAGTTTTGGGCAAAGCTCACGTTGGCTTGATGATTGACAGCTACCAGTTTTACGAGATTCGTCCAGAATGGAACGGAGCAAAACGTGGTTCGATAAAATCGCCATTAAACGCGCAGCGCAATCAAGGTATCTACCGATATGGCGATTAGATTTTTAGGGGCTTTAAATCCATTTACCGCTGAGCGAATTGAACGAGAACTTGAGCATGGCAAAACCGTTACTGAGTATTTGGATGAATTTAAATATGAAGAAGGGTTGCCAGTAGATGCAAAAGTTTGGGTAATAAAAGATGGGCATAAAGAAGAGCTACTAAAAAGTCAGTGGCACAAAATTAGGCCGAAAGACAAAACAGAATTAGTAGTTAGAAGATACCAAGTCGCTGCAGGAGGTGGGGGTGGCAAGAATATTTTTCGTTCGATCCTGACACTGGGGCTTTTAGTCGGGTCGAGTTTTTTTCTTACTCCGTTTTTGGCGGGGGCACTGGGGGCAACACTTGGGGGGATAGTTGGGCTTGGGGTCGCAGCGGGGGCGGGTTTGCTGCTGAACGCCCTGTTCCCCCCGCCAAAGCCAAAGACGGCAACCGCGAAAATCGATGAAGCAGACACCGAGCCATCGTTTTTTCTGCAAGGGGCACGTAATGAAGCCAGACCGGGGGCACCTATCCCGATCAATTTAGGCCTTAACCGTGTCAAACCACCTTACGCAGCTGACCCATACTCGGAACCGTTAGGGGGCCGCAACCGGCTTTACTTGCTGTTTGCATGGTGTCAAAACCATGTAAATCTAAGTGACTTTAAGATCGGGCAAACACCGATATCGAGCTATGACGATGTCACTTACTCAAACACCGATGGCTCGTCACCAGCTCAAAGAACCCCCCTGTTCCACCAGTTTGTCAATCAGCTAAACCTTTCGATCAATCTTGAGTTCAATGTTTCAAACACTCGAACAACACTTGAACCGTGCCATGAAGCCGGGATAACAATTTCGTTTTCTAGGGGACTGTACGAGATCGACCAAAAGACGGGCGAACGGAAAAACATCAGTGTTGCTTTTCGGATACTGTGGCGGTTCGCAGGCAGCACCGGCAACTTTTTAGGCTTGCCCGCGAACGTAGAAACTACGGGGAATCCCAATTGGCGCAGCGGCAATATTTTTACGGTCACATTGCGCGAGAACGAGCCGCAGCGGTTTGGGTTTGTTTGGCGAGTACTTGACCCAGACGAGACACCGCAGAATGTTGAAGTTCAAGTTGTACGCGTCAGTGGGGAAACTGTTGCTAGCAATCAGATTACTGATATGTCATGGATTGCGTTGCAGTCTTACCAAAACACTGACCCGATCGCCTTCCCTAACAAGCTTGCTAGAACCGCACTCAGGATTGAAGCCACCGGCCAACTTAATAGCATTGTGTCTGACTTTAGCGGGCTTGCTCACAGCTACGGACCTGTATGGACTGGCACACCAGGCGTTTGGTCTGTCGGACTCACCAGTAACCCTGCCAGCTTGATTTACATGCTGCTGACCGACACCGATCTGAATGCTAATGCCGTACCAGTTAGCCGACTGAACTTAACAAGCTTCGAAGAATTCCACAGTTGGTGCGCGTCGAAATCCTTTCAATACAACCGTTATATAGAAACTGACGGAATCGACGTAGAGAAACTGATACAAGAGATTGCCCGCGCTGGACAAGCGGGGGTTCAATCTATTGACGATTTTTATACGGTCATTATTGATCGCCCGAACAAAATACCAACCGGCTTAATTGCGGCCCGCGACTGCAGCAATTTCACGATCGAAATGGGTTTTGAGGACTTGCCACATTTTTGGCGAGTTCGGTTTAGAGACAGAGCTGAGGGTTATGAACAACGACCTATTGTGATTTACCGCGATGGGTACAACGCAGATAACGCGTACATTAGTCGAGAAATATCGCTTCCCGGCGTCACTATTCGCAAGCAAGCTGAGGATCTCACACAGTACTATGTAGCCTCAGCAATCCACCGCAACAAGCGCTACACGTTCGATCTTGATTGGACTTCACTTCTGTACCATGTCGGCGATCGCGTACCAATTAATCACGATGTTCTCAACTTAGTGCACCGCTCGGGGCGGATTTTGAGCATTCAGACATCCGGCTCTGACATTACCGGAATTACTCTAGATGAAACCGTGGAAATGGAAGCGGGGGAAGACTACGGAGTTGGAATCCGGTTTAACAATGCAGGCTCAAGCCAGCACATCACGTCGCAAGTCACGACGGTTGTGGGGGAGCAAACGGCACTTGTTTTTGTAACCCCTATTCCGAATACAACTAATATCCAGGTCGGGGATCTAGTTTCATTCGGAAAACTGGGGGAGGAAACTGTAGACGCGCTGATTGTGGGAATTACTCGGCTATCAGAACTAAAAGCCACTGTCGCGGCTATTCCCTACGCAGAGGAGGGCGTTTTAATTTCGCCCAATGTTAACACCCCCGAAACCAATACGGGGCTGCTGGCGGGGCTCACCATAAATCCTCCTAGAGTAGTTCAGATTAAATCAAATGAAGATGTCGCCTTTTTTGAGAACAATCAATTTGAGTCACGACTGCTGCTAGAGTTCGACTCATCAGGGGCCCAAGATACAGACCTTGAAGTTCAGCTGCAGGATGCAATCACTCAGGGGGCATACAGACAAGCCCAAGTTATCAAGCGAAGCGAAAGCAGCGTTTTGATAAATGGCGTCCGGCAAGGAGATCGCTACAACATTCGAGCCAGGTACAATCACCCTTATTTGCCCGTTTCCGCATGGACCAAAATCCCTAGCGTTGAAATTATTGGTATCTCCACCCCACCATCGCCGCTCAACATTCTCAATGTGATCAACACGGGGGCATCGCTTTACGTTCAATGGGAACGGCCACCAGAAATTGACGTGCGCAACGGCGGCGGTTTCGTTTTTTTCCGCCATGACATCTCAGGGACTCCCAGCTACTCCAACGCGAGAAGCTTGCCTGGGCAGTTTTCCGCTAACTCTTTAAACGCGATGATTCCCGCTGACGAGGGAACCTTTTATGCAGTAGTTCAAGATGCAGCCGGGAGAAACTCTGACCCTGTCAGCTTCAACCCTGGCTTGGCTGATACTGTGCCATTTATCGGACTGGGAACCATCACCGAGCACCCGACATTCCCCGGCACCAAAATTGATTTAGAAGTCGATAGCGGCACAAACTCGCTTATCTTGACCGAGACGGTGAAAATGGACGATATCACCGACATGGACGAGATCGGCGATATGAGCAATCTAGGCGGCAATGTGACTAGCGGTTCTTACGAGTTTGCCGTGGGGTTCGATGTGGGGTCACTCAAAAGTGTGCGAATCCTGCCTAAATTTAGGTTTATAGCGACAGACCCTACAACGGCCATGGATACAATTACTGATATGGACGCGATCGCTGATATGTCGCTAGTAGGAAATCAAGAACCGCTAGGCGATCTTGTCCCCTACTTCAGAACTTCCAACAGCGATATCGGGCCTTTCAGTCCGTGGAAAGTTCTTAGTGCTGGGATTTACCGACTGTGGCGAGCAGAATTCAAGATAGACGTGTTTGTCGATAACGAAGATATAAACTTCAATGTATTTGAAGCTGAAGTCAAAATAGAGGAGCCCAATTGATGCCGCGAAACGATTTAGTACTGGCAACTTCTGGGATAAGCGGCACATCTTTTGGTGCCGACTGTAGCGAAGCACTACAATCGCTAGCAACTATGTTCGATGATAACGGTTGGCCAGCCGATACATTCCCGAACATGAGGGCTATTAATGCAACGACAGGTGAAATCGGTTTTAGAAATAGAGCTAATAACGATTGGATTATTGTCGGAGATTATGATGGATCAAATATTCAACTGCGATCGCCGCAGGCAATTAACAAGTTTGAGTTAAGTGATGCTGTAATTACTGCAGCGTTTCGTGGTATTTACCCGATCGTACATAACCGTGTTTACGGGGCAGGTTCTCTTTTTTCCTCAGCAGATAACGATATTTGGTATTCGTTAAGTACTGGCAATACGAAAACTTATGAAATCACGGATCCAGATCTCTACACTATAGGCGGGGCAAATGCGGCAGCTACAACAATAACCCGAAACGGCAGATATGAAATGACATTGCAAACAAACATGAGTGCTACATCTGATCCTGATGCAGCATTTGCAGTTCGAGTGCTTGAAGATGGAACGCCAATTGGAATACCTACAACTAATGCAAGAAATCAACGACCTGTTGTATCGGTAACATTTCCTTATATTGTGACTAATGCGCCGGTTGTGATTGATTTTGAATACAAAGGGTTTGTCGCATCTGGAAATTTTCAGATGAGCAACGGATTGCTCTATATAAAATGCTGGAGCGTCAGCTCTTAATCAAGTTCTCAGCGACAGTAGCAAGTTCGGCGGATTCGAACCCTGCTCTCTGATAGTCCACATAAATATTGTGCAATCCAGGGTAGGTAGAACTAGGGCCAACATAGACAGATGAGTAGCCTTGATAAGTGCATTTGCACCCTTCTACTAACCTGGTGTTAATTGTTGGCGCTCGGTCTGTTGTTGCCCAGCGCGGTTTTCTTGTTTTGGATTCTGCGGCTTTTTTCTTTAATATTGCCCGAACAACTGGGCTTTTTTTCCTTGCGGCTCTAGAAACAGCCGATCGGTAAAAGTCAGGCAATGCGTTAAAGTCATTCGGAGAAATGCCAGCGGCTTTTTTAAGCAATTTAATTAGCTCTGCTTCCATCCGCTTACGCTTAACGTTCAACTTGAGTTTAGTCAACCCTGCATCCCTGAGAATTCTTAGAGCTGACCTGATACGTGCTATCGGGACTCTTTTAAATCGCGAGATAAGTTCAGATATTAGTAATTCCATCGGATTCTCCCAGGACGCAGATCGAGATGAACAAACCCACGGGCAGCGCCATAGCCCAAAGCATGAGGCCACTCGCGATCTAAGAACTTCTGCAAGCCGTAAACATCGCCGTTAAGTGGCGCAACATCAGCGGCAAGCCCATAAAGATGCTGACTGTTGGCCGCTCCACCAACGGCAGCGTTAACTGCTGGTGGACGATACCAGCTGGTGACAGTCCAGCCACTACCCCACTTTTTCCGTAGCGAGTCCATCGCTTGCGCTAGAGCCCAGATGTTTTTCTTGATGGCTTCGCCGCCTGGCATGCGATCTCCGTTCTTAGTTGCCTCATAGACTCGAAAGTATTGGCTGATTGAAGCGTTGTTGTCGTTCCAATCGATCCCTTGCCACTCGTCTGGATCGTCAGCGAATGGAGGCTCTTGCTCTTGTCTGTTCCAAACATCGCGAGCTTCAACAATCGCATCGTTCAAGATTTTCATTGACGCGATTTGATTGCTGGATGCCGTCTCGGGGGAAAACCAGTATTGAGCCCGTGCCAACCATTCGAGATTTGATTGCTCGATCATCTTCAGAGTCTCACAACTAAACCAACATGTGCGGGCGCACCATCGACATTTGACATACTCACGAGCCGCTCATCACCCGAGAGGAGGCACGGCGGATCCTCCATAACGGGATAGCCTGCATCGGCTAATTCGGCGCGTAATTGTCTCAGACGGACAGTTAACTCAGGTAATTCTAAAGCTCTAGTTTGAGCAAAGCAAACCTTCATTTTTTTGTCGTATTCTAGGTAAGCCGCATCACTTTTGCCAGGAATAGCGGACATACTTAATTCAATCAATACTTGTTTTTGAGCTAGCGAAAAGGCTAGCGCTAATTTCATGAGGCTAGCCATCAGCATCTATCTCCCCTAGAAATTTTACCGGCAACATCAGCCCACTTGTCAGCAGTTATCCGTTGCGAGTCGTACCCAATACCGTTCCCAGGCGGCTTGGTTCGGTGCAAGCAATCGGAGCTATTTGTGTGCTGGCAAATCCGCTCGTAACAGGTTGCGGGGCTAAATGGCTTGCCAGTTGATGGATGACAGTTAACGCCATCAAAATTGATGCCGCAGGTTGCGCAAGTTTTCATGCTGCACCTTCCAATAAGTCCTTGTAGTACCGAATGCACCTAGCGATATGAAACAGACAGCGCAACTTTTTCCCGTGACTAGGATTTACATGCCGATAGTGGTACCCATCGATAAAGCTTTTTTTCTTCCTCCAATCATCTAAAGGTTTACCATTTGACAGCCCAATTAATTGAACTGCAAGCGCCCGACTTTTCCAGCAGTACGGGCTATTGTCTGTAAGCTCATGGACTGTTGGATTTGGAGCATTAAATAATGGGTCACGATTACGCTGTTTCTCTGTATGTTCAGCCTTTTCGAATTCCTGCTTAGCTGTTTCAAGCAAGTGAATTCCTTCCCAACCATTCGAAGAATATCCGGGAATAACTCCCATGCCTAAAGCTTTACCTTCTCTGTTGAAAATCACCCAGTGACTAAAGCCTTTATGAGCGCAAGTCATCCTAAGCTCTGTCTTTAAGCCTGGATAGCTTCGGCAATAAGTATGCACATCATAATCAGTGATCGATCGCGGTCGAATTGCAATTAATCTATGCGTGCGATCTAGTCCGCCACTCATCATTAAATCCCTCTCAAAAATGTTTGCTCTTGTTCAAGCTTTCTGATTTTTTGCGCAAGCTGTTTCTGAAACAGTGGATCTCTTGCTGCGTTATTGTGAAGTCTTTTGCAGGCCGCAATGTCTGCAGCTACGTCTTTGCGGGTTCTGACTTTTCGGAATAGCATTTTCAGTTTCTCCGATGCTTCTTTTTTTCTAGTTCCTTAATATGCCGCGACCAATCATCAATCCGCAGACCTACCTGAATGCTGGCTTGATGTAAGTTGTAGCCGGATCGCATTAGGCGATCGCGGATAGATTCTTTGCGTTTAATGCTGGCCAATTTCAAAACTCCGTTCCTTCACTCAATTGTTTAACTTTCTCGACTAGCGAAACTTTCGAAGGTTGACCGCGAGTCCTGTAATCTCTAGCCGCCCGTTCGTGCAATTCTTGGCACTGAGCTTTGCTTGCTCGGGTGTCGTAGCGATCGTTGATTCGGGCGTTTATTTCGTGAGGGTAGAGATAGCGCTTTTCGCCTGAGTTTTTATCGGTTATTTGCCCATCAAGAAAGCTGTCTCTCAGGGCATTGCATCCCTTGCAATGCATGGGGGGAAGCATCTGTGCCAGGCAATCGTGCGATTCGTCTCGCAACTCCCAGGTTTCGACTACTAGGCCGGTATCGTTACAGCAAAGGCAGCTGTAGCTGTGGTCTAAGCTTTTGGGGCGTGGAGTGTACTCAAACGCTGGCAGCCGATTAAGCATCATAAAACCTCCGAAAGCTCTTGCTGGCGGCGACGATCCTCCTCCTCCTGCAATCGATCAAGCTCGGCTATGGTTTCTTCTCTGGTTAGCTGTCTTCCCTGAGAGGCCGCTGGAAGACCGCTGAACCTGTCCCAAAGCATCAAGGCCTTCTCATTACGCTCTTCGTCTCTTCGTGCGTTCACGAGCATCAGAGCGAGGTTTTCTTCAGAGATTTTCATTCGTCCCGCTCCCCAAGCGACAAATTGCTCGTAGTTGGGGTGGCCTTGCCATGGGGTTGGCAGTTTCGCGGGTCTACCTGCCTTGAACCGTTCCTCGCACTTGCTGGCTGGATGCGTTGGATCGATCTGAGCTTTTTGCGTCGTTTGCGCTTGCCTTGGTTTTGGCTCCGAAACCGCTTTAGGGGGGTAGGGGGGTACTCTTTTCTTTGGATTCTTTATATTGGATTCTTTTGTCTCACCGCCTCCGTGAGGGGGGTACTCACAGTTTCCGTGAGGGGGGTACTCACCGCCTCCGTGAGGGGGGGGACTCACAGTTTCCGTGAGGGGGGTGGCCCTTTTCTTGGGCTTGAGTTCCCCCCGAATACGATCGCACTCTTTGCGAGATAGCCACTGGCCGATGGGGTTGACCTTGATGAGATCGGTGCCGTGCCCCTCTCGAATAATCGTGATGATGTTGCAACGCTCTAGAAACTTCTTCAGCTTACGCATCTTGTTGAGGCCGACGCCAATCCACTCGGCGGTGGTCTTAATTGCTTCGGTGCATCCCTTGCCACCAGCTCGTCTAAAGTAATGACAAATTGTCGCCACTTCTTCAGGGCGAAGTCGATATTCGTCAGCGTCCATTCCCCAAAAAAATCCCGTTTTTGCTGCTACACATTCAACAGTCATTGCTTAAAATTCCTCGTCGATAGAAGTAACATTGATTTGTGGCCATTCGCCTAAACACCCTGGGATAGGCTCAAACTCTAAATGCGGAAATTTCTTTGACAAATCGTCTGCAAGTTTGCCAACGTGGTGCCGCCATTTGGGATCGAAAGTGTAAAGTCTTGCTCCTAGTTTTTCGATGATTGAAATCGTATCTTTCAGCCATTGCTTATAGGTTCGCTCGCGTTTAGGCATCCTTTGCCTCCTCTGGTTTGGCTGTAGGTTTATCCATCAACTGCGCAATAAAAATACGCAGTTCGTCATCAGTTAATTGAGTTCGAGATGTTTTGCCAGGGAATAACTGAATGAGTAATTGACGACCTTGTTTGGGGCCGAACCCTATTCGTTTGAGCTGCACATCAGAAGCAGCTAGTAGGTCGTCATCAACAAAATCTTGAGTTGCTTCTCTGGCGGCTTCCAGTTCTTCATCTGTGTAAGTCGGTGCTGCTGGTATCTGTGTTTGTGGCTCCAGTTCAGCGGTGAATGGCTGAGCGTTTGGGATAGTCTCTAGCTCTGTTTCGTCCAACCAGCCAAGTCCTCCAAGAGAAAGCGATAAACGACGCTTAGCCTTGGTGACTGCTTTCATATAGGCATTGCAAAGGGCTTCTCCTTTGAGGCCCGCGATCGACACGACGCCAATCTCTGTGTCTTGCCTGCCGTGCTTGTCTTGTCCAGTTACGGTGCAGGTAAAAACACCAAGTTCGCGGTCTGCATGCTGCTCAATGATGGTGCAACTGATGCCGTGGTTCTTGCGGATCTGAGCCGCCGCATCTTTTGTCGCGTACAAAGTCAACTTGCCGTTGAGCTTGAGATATTGGAATGGTTTGGTCAGCGGGTTAAGGCCGACTGACTCACATACCTGCTGGTAATAACCAGCCCGTTCGGATTCAGTGAGTTTTGATAGATCGCCCTGGATGATGGCTAACTCTATCGGGCTCGAAATGGCTAATTCGGTGGTCATGGTAAAATCTCGTTAACTCGCTTTCTTGGAACCCCATCCGTCCTGATGGGGTTTTGCTTTATCTGCGTTCAATGCTTTGAGGCCAGGTGATGGTGGCTGTTTCTGGGTGGAGCGCGATAAACGCCCAGGCGATGGTCAGCCCGATGGCAATGACAACGATCGAGGCGATCGCGTCGTTAAGGTCGTGCCATTTCATCGATTAACCCCAGCAACACGCTTCAGGTTTCGGATTTGCTGAGAAACAATCGCGAGATCGCTTTTCACCTCTTGGAGGATTTCTTGACGGTCTAGTCCTGTCAAATCTCCCTCCCACGCCAGCGAATCCGCATGGGCAAACACTCGCCCGATCCGCTGCTCAACTGTCATATTGCTGGGGACCGTGATTGTCCCGACTTTGCCTTTTGCCATTAGAAATCCTTCCCCTCGCTAGGGGTGATAGGTGGATTTGAGAAGTCTTAGTGTTTAGCCTGCAGTTGGTGGAGCGTAGCGATCGGGAAATAGCTTCCAAAGAGAGAGCTTCGAGTCAGCTGCTATTTGGCGCTCAACCCTTGCAGAATACTTGTTTCTTGCAGCAACTTCAGAGACATGACTTCTATTCACTTTGCAGGCTCTAGCGACCTGCGCAAAGCTTGAGCCTTGCTTCCTTAAAGTTGCTTTGATGTCTTCACGGTGCATCTGATATAAACCATATGGACGGCAGCAAACAAGTGAGCCATATAATTGTGCTATGCACAGGCGAGCTTGTTTGCTGCCTTGATTATCACAGTTTTAATTGTGGAAGTCAATGTTTTATCTGTGCTTCAAAGTGAAGACATGTAAATTCTGCCTGAGTTGACATCCTCCCCTCCCTAGAAGGGCGGGGCTAACACGCTTTGGTTTTCTGGGGATCTTGAATAAGATAGGTGCATGGGGGACTGGAATTGCACCGTGCAAGATATATCGCGCAAGAAAACAGAGGATGAAATAGCGCTCTTGCTCGGGGACGGTAAGCTTGAGAGCAAGATCAAAGCTAGGGCTCTAGTTTTTTCAATAGAGCGTACCATAGCGCCATTAGCTGAAAGAATTGAAAAGTTAGAAGCGAGGTCTGCAAACGTGAGCAAAGTGGCTGGGGCAGTAGGTATTGCTTTGAGCGCTGTTGCTGGTGGAGCAACAATGGCAGCAGTCCAAGCAATCTCAAGTCGAGAAGCATTGCAGGTCGTGGATAATATGCGATCGACTTGGAGTGCATTAACCTGCGAGCATCTGTTGATGGCAGGAAAATTCAATATTCAGGTGGCCGATCACCCTCAATATAGGTATCTCGACGACGATCGGAATGGCATCGCCTGCGAGCGGGTTGTTCCGAGTCCTGGGAATTTGCGCTAGCTTTGACATCCTTTCCACCCTTGAAAGTGGTGGGCTTTACGGAGACTTGCTGTAAAGCAGAAGAAGTCCCAATGCAGGGTGTTCTATTTAGTGACAAGCTGCGTGCTCTTATGCATCAAGCATAGAGAGTGCAGCACTAGCCAAGGACGGGGGAACCCCTTCCCCGATGAAATGTAGCGCTAGAGAGATTGACTTATGCAGTTCGAAGTCATCTGGCAGCCCTTGCAATCGAATTGCTTCCTCAACTGTTATCAGCCGGTTCATCTCTGGGTGGATAGGACGGCATGGAGTGTTCGCGCCACCTTGTTTGCTTGCATGGCGGCTCCCAGCTGTGAGTGTGGGGGCAACATCATCCCACTTGAGGCGATAGTGCCATCCGACAGGATCCTTGTCTCCTGGCTTGACTTGACTGTATCTCTTGATTGTTTGCGGCTGATGCTTTGTTCTTTCCCAGCGATCGGGCCCCATGCTGGCGAATGCATCTTGAACAGTTCTTTTTGGCTGCATTGCTGGGGCAAGGGCGATGTTTCCGCACTTCTTGGCTATTAAAAAATGGCGCTTTCTACGCTGAGCAACTCCATAATGTTGTGCATCTAAAACGACACAATGTACCTTGTACTCGTTATGATGCAGCAGGTTGATCGCCGAATCCACGACAACTTTTGCCTCCCCACTGATTATCGCAGCAACATTTTCAACGATGATAGAGTTTGGTTGCAATCGTAGGGCTAGCTCCAGTTCCTTCATGTAGAGCAATCGCCGTGGATCGTTTTCATTTCGGTGCCCTTGCATGGAGAAGGATTGGCATGGGGGGGACATCCAAATCAAGTCCGGAGATTTAGATTTCAGTATCCAGTCAAGATGTTCGGGTGCACGATCGCTACCGAGATCCATCAGGATAGATTTAGTGTGTGGATGGTTTACCTTGTGAGCATCCAGGGCAACTTCATCGTTATCTACTCCTGCAAGCAGCCGATATCCTGCATTTTTTAGCGCCAAAGAGACTTGGCCAGCGCAACAGTTAAAGTCAATAGCTGTCTTCATTTCCTTTTTTATTCTTGGGGTATCGTTTTCTGTTCTCTGGCTTGATTGGCATATTCTTCGCTATATTGAGTTTTAGTCCTAAAGAGAGGCATTTCTCCAGCACTTCTCAGTCTCAGTTTTTCCAAGCTTTGCCGGATGTCTTCCCCTCTTAGATCGTTGCCAATGCTGATCCATCCCTCCCGCCAGCATCGAGCAAAAATCTCAAGACGAGGACCAGGAAGAGATTCGGCATATTCGTAGAGATGCGCGGGCTTGCGGCTATGCTGAAAGCGCTCAGATAGTAATCCCAAATATGAGCTTCTAGGTGCAGGTGTGCCCGGACGAGCGCCTATCAAAACCAGTTCAGCATTGCCGCGAATCCAAAAGCCCGTGCCATAAGTTGGATTTAGCTTTTCCAGATTGTGAACTTTGATCCAAGGAAGGGCCGTCTTGTATTCAAAACCCCATGCCTGCATTACGGCGATCGCATCTGGCAATAGCGGCATTGTTGCCCAGAACAAAAGAACGCAATGTTCCGCACAAATTTGAGAGACTTGCAAGTCTTTCAGATCTGCAATAGACATCGTCTGATAATGCTTTTCCGCTGCACCGTTGTTGCTGCTATTGCTATAGCGCCAAGGACAATCGCAAAGAATGACTTTAAACATTTTCGCCTCAAACTGATCTCAGGGGCCTTATAAGTCGCATTGCATCTCTCCTGCAATCACTGAAATTTTTTCCCTGGGATGTAGTCAGGCTTGGGTACACAACCGCCAGAACCATAGCAGTGTGGAGTGCCTCTAATCAGCACGTACGCAGCACGTCCCCCACTGAGAAGAAATGTCAGAGCAACCAAAATGAACAACGCGAAACGCTGTTTTTTCTCTCTTAGTTCTTGTTCATTCACGGCTCTCTACCTCACATGTGCCCTCGTGGTGGCAGTCATAAGTCTGCAGTGTGGCGATCGTGGCCCAAGCCAGCAAAGCAAGCAGGATGGCTGAAGACCAGACAATTCCTATGGCTACATAAGTTTTCATGATTCATTCTCCTTGTTGAAAATTGTTTGCTAGCATTTTTTGCGAGCCCAACCACCAAACAGTAGGACGGCTAAAAACATAGAATGACGCTTTAACCACCCAACACCATCGGTTTCCATCACATCCAAGAAGATGGCATCAGCCACGATCTTTGGGACATCTTTCTTGACGTAGAGATAATCGTGTGGGATGGTCGCTCGCAAGTATTTCCCCCGAGCGGGTGGGAACAGTCGCCAGAAAGGACGGGGCACGCTGGCATAGTCGATCTGGAAACCTGCAGGGATGGTGAACTCAAATTCATTCCCAACTTTGACAATTAGAGGCTCCAGCAGTTCCCTGCGAATACCGTCATCTAGCAGCTTGGTTTTTACTTCGCCGGTCATTTGGGTAGCCATATCACACGCTCTCTGTACTGTTTGCTTCTTTCATGATTAAAGCGGTTTGGTGCCTAGCTTGGATCTTGGCTACTGCAAACTCATCAATCAGAAACTCTAGAGCTATTTCTGCATACCTAAGATCTGATTGGGCTTCCTCAAGTTCACCGTTTTTCTCTTGGAAGTATTCTGAGTTGACTTTTGCCTCTACCAGCTTCCACGCGCGCGCGTCCGCGTTCTTTAAAGACTTATCCTCACAGATAACAGCCTTGAATTCAGCGATGCAATTCTTCACCTCTTGATCAAGTGACCTTACAAGATCTTGCTTGTTTTTTAGATCGAACTTTATTTTTCTGATTTCTTCTGGATACTGTTCTAGTCGTTGCATTTCATTTCTCCTTTTCCACAATTGTGGCTACACGATTCAACTCATTGACTGTTTTTTCTGTATTTGCACTGTATAAAACACTTAGATCGAATTCAGGTAAAACCTGA